>OIFK01000080.1_pt1 | contig 75298 bp, 77 predicted proteins | sample 1582071 | NCBI WGS metagenome assembly OIFK01 (sample SAMN07501052, study PRJEB24779) | human gut metagenome | isolation source: stool | host: human infant | place: USA: Pittsburgh, PA | reverse complement strand
TATAAAGTCTTTTTTTTTATTATTATTCAGAACTAGCCATAGGCTATTTTTTCATACAAAACTTTACACTATCAAAACTTGCTAATTAAACTTTTTTATAAATTGTAATTTAAACGTCCTTTTCTATAAAATGAACTTCATAGTTATCCCAGTATTTTTTATACACTCTGTCATCTTGTCCATCAAAATTTAATTGATACATTCTAAATGTTACTAATATATCTTTAGGTTGCCATTGTTCTTTATAAGAATATTTATAGCTCATACCTAATTGTTTCATCACTCCACCACTACGAGTGTTTTTGACATCATGTGTGGCTGTAACGTATAAAAGTCCATCTTTTTTCAACTGTCCTATAACAGCTTTACATGCTTCTGTTACAATTCCATTATGCCAGAATTCTTTCCTTAATCCATATCCCAAATCATGACTATTATCCATGCTTACGTTAACATAACCAATAGGTAAATTATCTGTTTTTAAACAAATAGCATATCTATATCCCCTATCCTTTTTATATTCTTTGATATATTTCTCATAAAAAAATGTTTCTGCTTCTTTCAATGATTTAAGAGGAAACCAGGGAAGATATAAATTTACTTCCTCATCTTTATAAATATCAAACAAAGCTTTTATATCATTCTCAGTGAATTTTCTTAATATCAATCGTTGAGTTTCTAATACTGGCGTATTCTGATTATTCATATCCTTCTCCTACTAAATTCTAATTTGTAATTTAATAAAAAACATAATCCATGTAATCGTAAAATCTTAGCTAATTATAGCATATTTCTCCAATACCCTAATATTCAATTTTCACAGATTATATTTGCTTAATTACTTCGTACTTTCTACATGGCTTGTCCTTTCTTAATATTGCACATAAAAAAATACCGTATATTCTTTTTTAATAATACGGTATTTCATGAATTCAAATTTTAACTTTTGTATATAACAAATAATATCATTTCTAATTCCATTATTTATTTTCATGATTACTTCTATAATTAAAAATCATTCCGCTAATTAATATACACAGTGATAAAATAACACCACCTATTTTTATTGGTGCTGTAAAATCTCCATACAAAAATAATCCTATTAACCCAACTCCAACACCAATCAGCAATGGATAAATGATTTTTTTCACCATAATTATTTCTCCCTTTATTATCATTACGAATTCATTATAACATATTTTGTAAATGCCGTACTATTCAATTTTCACAGATTATATTTGCTTAATTACTTCGCACTTTCTACACGGCTTGTCCTTTCTTAATATTGCACATAAAAAAATACCGCATATTCTTTTTTTATAATACGGTATTATCGATAATCTTATTTCACAGGTTATTTAGATGGTTCAAATGTTATAGCTATCTCCCCATCTCCTACTATTCCTATTGTTTTTCCAGGTTCGATATTACGTAAGTAGAAATGATATTGATATGGTGCACTAGTTAAAAACTCAACATTCATTCCTTTATCAATAATCATAATTTTAGTAGGTGTATCATTAAGAAGCGTTATACCTATATCAACATTAGTTTTATTATCAAAACTATAAAATCCTGATTTATAAGTGTCAGAAACAGTTGGTATCTTTATTTCATTAGAAATTGTACTTGCTTTAACACTATTAGGTAATATTATAAACATTATAGCTACTATTAAAAAAAATATTTTTTTAATCATACAAATTTCTCCTTTTACCTTTACTTTTAATCTTAGTATTCGGCAAAATAGCTTTTTTATACTATTTCTCAGTGAGCCTCTCTTCAAATATCTTCAGCACTTTCTTAAGTCCATCATTCTCTTCCATCAACTTCTTATTCTCCATAGCCAAAATCAAATTCCTATTAGCATATCCACTAAGAGCAATCTCCAACCTCTTAATCCTCTTCTCATCCTCTCCATTCAAACTTACCACATCCTTATACCCAATGCTTGTCCTCACTAAACTCTAAGTTCATTAGTATATCCCAGCCTTGTCCACACGTTCCTCTTATTATCCCCACTGCTTATCCACCCCCTTCTTATCTTTGTTATCCTTATTCTCTCTATTAACTCTTCTTACCTTCTTACCTTTATTACCTTTATTATCTTTATTAACTCTATTAACTCTTCTTACCTTTTTATCTTCTTACCTTTTTATCTTCTTACCTTGTCTCTTTTTACCTTCTTACCTTCTCTTGTCTTCTTACCTTTATTATCTCTTTTATCTTTCTTATCCTTATTAACTCTATTAACTCTTCTTACCTTTTTATCTTCTTACCTTCTTACCTTGTCTCTTCTTCCCTATCTCAACCTATAGTTATTCTCAATCTTTTTAGGTATCTCCACCACATACCTCTTACACATTTCATATATTCTAGAGCCAACCCCTTCATCAACAGATAGGAGCTTGTCTACAGTAAACTCAGTAGAAACTATAATTGGTAGGCAGTTATAATACCTGTAGTTTATAATCTCAAACATTATGTTAATATCACTCTCATTTATCTTCCCTTTAAAGAGATCATCAATTAAAAGCACATCACAAACCTGATATTTATTAATAACATTTGCATAATAATCTCCATCTAACATATTCTGCTTTATTGAAGTAACCACATCTCTATAAGGCAAATACACAACATTTAACCCACTCTCAAGGAAATTTAAGCTTAGTGCAACAGCTAAGTGAGTTTTACCAGCGCCTACTTGTCCACAAAATATAATGCTATTATGCCTTGAATATCTTATAACTTCAAATTTTACATAATATGAAGATGCACTATCCTTAGCTTTTCTAGAAAAATCATTCCATACCTTATAATTACTAAATGTGTACTTGCACATGTCCACTTTAATTCCCGATTCTTTCCACTGTCCCTTTACCTTAGTAACATTTTGACATTCACATTTCACAAACAAGGCTTGGGCATGTTCCCTAGGAATTATAATCCACCCTCTATCATGACACTTTTCACACTTATATAAGGTCTTCTGCTCTTCCTCTCTCATTCTCTGACAAAACTTCTGGCTCATTTGGTTTAAATCCACTAAACTCCCCTCCATCACTAACTCCCTTCTCCTTTGGGTACCCTTCTCTTGCCCAGTTTTTAAGAATACCATTTATATACCCCATAGTAATCTTATCCACTTCAATAGCCTTATCAATTGCCATTTTCACATATTTAAGATCATACATTTTTAAAGCTAATCTTATTGATGATATATTTAGCACTCCAACTCTACCTAAAAGCTTTTCATAGTAAGATATTAATTCCATACTTTTTTTATCTATATCTTCATTCTCTTTCTTAATAGATATATTTATATATCTATTATCTTCTTCTTCTTTCTCTTTAGTTACTGTAACGTTACTTTCCATTACGTCATTTATACTCTCTTCATTTTTCTTTTTAGTTCTACATTTTGCTACCCTTTTTCTAGTTTGCTCTCTAACTCTCTCCATACCTTCTACATTTTGATATTTTTCCCAATTAACAATTCTTATAATATTATTTTTGTCAATATCTATCATACCTAAATTTCTCAGCGTTCCCACACCTAACCTAATGGAGTTTATTGGTCTATTAAATATAGTAGCTAACATTTCTTCTGTGTAAGGTTTTCCTTCTGATAAAAAAATTAAACCACCAGCATTAGTCCTTGCTGCTTGAATCAGTAACTTAATCCAAATACAAATTATAGTATCATTTTCTTGCATTGCTTCTATTAGCTTCATCTTTTCATCATGAAATATACTTGTACTTAACTTTATCCATTTTAAATCCATCGTAAGCCTTACTCCCCCAAAAAATTTATTTTTAAATTCAATTAAGCCTTCCCAAGATGCATCTAATTTCTTTACTTCACAGAAATTTATATAAGCTTGTAGAATTTTGAAATCCATTCCTCCCCCTATGATTATCCCTCACCATCTTTATTAAATAATTCATCAACAGTAAAATTTAGAGCATCTGCAATTTTATTTTTAGTGTCATTTTTTATGTTCTCCCCCTTATTTTGTTCAAGCCTTGAAATAATTGTTCGACATACCCCAGACTTTTCTGCCAGTCTTTCTTGAGTAAGCCCTTTAATAGCCCTTGCAACCTTTAAATTCATCATTTCCTCCCTATAAAAGTTAATGGTTTTTACATATTTTGTTAATATTCTTTACAAAAAGTATATCTACTAATAACACTAGCTGTCAACCATTATTTTACAATTTGTAAAATTTCTTAACCTTTTGTTATTCATCTCTACTTATCGTTTACTTTTTTACACATTTTGTATATAATTCCAATTGTGAGGTGTTTTTATGGATATTAATAATAAAATAAGAAAACTTAGGTTTGAGTTGAATTTAACCCAACAAGAATTTGCAGATAGAATAGGCATATCTAGACCCTCTTTATCTAATTATGAAAAAGGTACTAGAATGCCTTCCATGACTGTAGTTCAAAAGATTTGCAAAGAATTTAATGTAAGTCTTAGCGACATAATTGATCAAGATTATTCAATTTCATCATCAGACTCTAACTTATTAAAAAAAAGTAATTTATATGAATATCAAGTTAATACTAAAAAGTCAGCTGATCATCTTAGTTATAAAATTTTTAAAGAATTCTTAACATCTTTAGGTTATCCTGTAGAATCTATGGAGGATATAAAATTATTGAAACTTTATGAAGCTAGTAAAGAATTTTATCAATTTGAAATGTTTAAGATGGGTTACATACAAATTTTTGAAGATTAAATTAAGAGGTGATTATCTCACCTCCTTTAATCATATTTTGCTAAAATCGTGATTTATTATTTCTATTAGCTTAAATTCATCATTTTCAAATTCAAATTTTAGTATACAGCAATTACCTAATCCCTCTTTTTGATCAACATCACTAGTATGAGCCCAGTATCTCATAAATTGGCGACAAGCAGCTCCATGAGAAACAGCTAAAACTGTTTTATGATCATCATTTTTCATAATTTCGTAAAGAGTTTCTGCCACTCTGTTTCTTAATTCAAATTCATCTTCACCACCATACTTAACAAAAAAGTCTCCATAAGGTAGGGGTGGATTTAAATCTTCACTTTCTCCCTCAAAAGTGCCAAAATTCCATTCTTTCAGACCTTTTACTCTCTTATAAGGAATATCAGTAACATACTCTAATGTATCACAAGCTCTTTCAGATGTAGATGAATAGGCATGATCAAAGGTTATGTTATTACTCTTAAAATACTCTCCAGCAATGATAGCTTGTTTAACTCCTAGATTAGTTAATGGAGCATCACACCATCCTTGAACCTTTCTTCTAAGGTTAAATAGTGTTTGTCCGTGTCTCATTAAATATAATGTTTTTTTCATAAATCTCTCTCCCCCTAATTATCTAATAAGGCTTGCCAACATTTCTACTGATGAGGCTTCTTGATGATTAAAGAAAGAACTTTCTTTTTTATCTAAAGCAGAAATTTTATTCATATCATCTTCATTTAATTCAAAATCGAAAACATCTATATTCTGCAACATTCTTTCTTTCTTCACTGTTTTTGATAGTGGAACAATTCCTCTTTGAAGTAACCACCTTAAAATAACTTGTGCAATTGATTTACCATACTTATTTCCAATTGACTTTAAGGTAGCATTATCAAATATTCCATTTTTTCCTTCTGCAAATGGAGCCCATGCCTGTAGTTGTACCCCGTACTTGCTATTATAGTCCTGTGCCATTAATTGTTGATGGAATGGATTAATTTCAATTTGGTTTACTGCTGGTGTTACTTCATTGAATAAAGCTAAGTCAACTAAACGATCTGGATAAAAGTTTGATACACCTATAGCCTTAATTTTCCCCTCTTTATATAAATCCTCCATAGCTCTATAAGTTCCATAGTAATCATTTAGTGGTTGGTGGATTAACACTAAGTCTAAATAATCTAACTTCATTTTCTTTAATGAAACTTCTATAGATTCTTTTGCTTTATCATATCCTCCATTACTAATCCATACTTTAGTTGTAATAAATAATTCTTCTCTAGATACAAATGATTTAGCAATAGCTTGTCCAACCCACTCCTCATTTCCATAGGATTGTGCTGTATCAATTAAGCGATATCCAACATCAATAGCATCTAGTACAGCCTTAATGCATTCTTCTTTATCTGTAATTTGAAAAACTCCAAACCCAACTGCTGGCATTTTTATACCATTGTTTAATGTTATATATTCCATTTTTACCTCTCCTTTATTTTTATTATTTTATTCTATATAATATATACTATCAGTCGGTAGTAACTACCGAGCAAGTTTTTTTATTATTGGGGAGTGATTTTATGTTTACACCAAAAGGGGTATGTGAGGAAGTAGGAATATCTTACGAAACATTAAAGTTTTACTGCAAGGAAGGTTTAGTTCCAAATGTGAAAAGGGATAAAAATAATTATCGTATTTTTGATGAGAAAAACATTGCATGGTTAAAGGGATTACAATGTTTAAAGAAGTGCGGTATGAGTATTAAGGATATGAAATTATATATGAATTATTGTATGGAAGGTCCATCTACAATTCCTGAAAGAAAAGAAATGCTTAACAAATTAAACGAATCTTTAGTGAAAAAAATTAATGACCTTAATGAATGTATTCATTTTATTGAAAATAAACAAACATTCTATGATGATGTATTAGATGGAAAAATAAAATATATAAGCAATTTAATTGATATAGAAGATTAATAAAGCCAATGACTCTTTTAAAGTCATTGGCTTATTTCTATTTTGCTTTATTTTTAAATATTAGCTTAGCTACAAATGCACCAATTAATGCAGGTATAATCCAATTAAAACCTAGATTATTAAAAGGAAGCTTGTGTATAAAACCTATATTAATACCGAAGCTATCTATAACAGTTAATGCACTAATAACAAGTGTGATATAAGCTGCCCCCTTGAACATGCTGTCAGTAGTAAATATTTTTGGCATAGAACTAAGTAAAACTAAAATGATAGCAACAGGATATAAAACTGTAAGTATTGGCACTGCAATAGCTATTATCCTATCAACCCCTAGGTTGGACATTATTGTACTGTATATGCATATCCCCATTACTAAGTACTCATATTTAATTTTATTCTTTGTTAAATCTGAAAAGTACTTAGCAGTAATTGATGTTAAACTTGCTGCAGTTGTAAAACATGCACAAGCAACAATTATACCTAATAATATAGTTCCTAAGTTTCCTAATAAACCTCTAGTTATAGTAGATAATAGCTCTGTTTGAGACATTAATCCATTATAACTATTTGACATAGTTGCTCCTAAGAACGCTAGTCCACCATATACAACTATCAATCCAATTCCAGCTATTAAAGAAGCCTTAATAGTAAGACTAGCTACTTCCTTTTTATCACTGTATCCCCTACTTTTAAATGAGGCTATTATAAAGGCAACTACTCCACCCATTCCTAAGGCATCCATTGTTTGATACCCTTGTGTAAGTCCATGGGCAAATAAACTTTCTGAATTTATATCTGTTCTGATATCTCCAAGGGGAGAAATTATACCCTTCACAATTAGAACAAATAATGTAACTAAAAGTACTGGGGTTAAGTATTTTCCAATAATGTTTACAGTCTTAGATGGCCTCATTGTTAGTAAAAATACTAGTGCAAAGAAAATAATTGAAAATATAACTTTATTAAAATCACCAAATATAGGTGCTATACTTAGCTCAAAAGTTGTAGCACTAGTTCTAGGAATAACAAGTATTGGTCCTAAACAAAGCATCATGATAAGTTCAATTCCAATACCAAACCTTTTACCTGCACGACTAGCGATATTTTGGTATGATCCTGCCTTTGCAATGGCATAAATAGATAAAAGTATTATTCCTATATCTGCCACAATAAATCCCATAAAACTAGTTAACCAATTACTACCTGAAGTTGCTCCCAAAAATGGTGGAAATATTAAATTTCCTGCCCCAAAAAAGTTAGCAAATAGCATAAATCCTATAATTAAAACATCCATTCTTTTTCTCATTACAATCCCTCTTTCTTTAGTTTATATACAGAAAAGCCACATAGTATACACTACATGGCTTTTTATTTCTTAGGATTGAAAAAACCACATAGCATCATCTATGTGGCTTAAAAACAACAAAAATTAGCCATCATAGATACAAACAATTCGGTCTGTATCTATGATGAATATTAAAATCTATCACAAATACAAACCTAACTATAATAGCTAAAATAATACTTATTTAATTTTACTGTATTAGTTACGTTTATATTATTAGTCATTTTGCTTTCTTCTTTCTGTAAAAATATTATTGCTTTTTAAATTATAACTATTTTATTCCACAGAGTCAACCATAAGATTTAGCTACTAAAAATAAGAAACTGTATCAAAATAATTTACTATTGTGATACAGCTCCATAAAATTTCTATTTATAAGAAAAAACAGGCTTATGGCTAAACTCAAGAGTATTAATTAATACATTTTCAGTTTCAAATACAACAATATCATTTTTCTCATTTAGTAAACCAGATGGAACATATAAATATTGCATAGGCCCCTTACTCCAGTACCTTCCAACATTGAAACCATTTATAAATATGCATCCTTTACCATATTTAGAGCAATCTATAAAAGTATCATAAATACTATCTAATTCAACTGTAAAATGATAAAACATCGGTGTATTTACTTTAGTTATATTACTTTTCTCAAATTTAATTTTAGAAATCATTTCTTCATCCAAAAGTAATGGATACTGTTCCCAGCCACTATGGAAATGATTATTTATCATAACCCCTCCCTTTATCCCTTTTCTTTGAGTAGGGCTATTTAGCTTATGTCCATAATTTACTCTTCCTAAATTTTCAACCAATATATCAACATTTATAGCTTCATTTTCACTACTAAACTCAATTTCTGTTCCTATTTCCTCTTTATATTGAGTAGTAATAAGTTTTTTATCAATATATATGTGGCATCTATCAGCAGCATCTATAACCTTTATCTTTTCATCATGATGATAATTTTTTATTTTACTTCTATATAGCATATATCCATAATTGCAATCTAAATCTTCCATTCCCTTAGGATAAGCTGTCTTTACCTCTTTTGATATTTTAGAGGCAATATCCATAAGATTAGCTGTTCCATCTACTTTATAACTACCAAGATTCTTTAATATTCGTTCCCTTGGAGGTAATAGTTCTATATTAGGGTAGATAGATTTCATAACTTTTTGCAATTCATAGTACTTATCACTTGGATTTCCCCACTCTGTTAATATAGCATCATAATCATATGAAGTAACTTGTGGTAAATCATTATTTCCTCTTGCAGAACATCCATTCATAAAACCAAAGTTTGTCCCACCTCTAAACATATAAAGATTAATACTTCCTATTTCAAGCATTTCCTTTACATCTTCAGCTAGATCAATTGCATCTCTACGTATGATATCTTCTCCCCATCTATTAAACCATCCATCCCAATATTCCATACACATTATAGGCCATTTTTTGCCATTTGCTTTCATATAATCCTTTAGCACTTCACAGTTCTCTTTTGATTTAGATCCAAAATTTCCAGATACAAAAATATTATCTTCAATTAATGATCCAGATTCTAATGCTTCAATCCATGTACCATCAGAAGTAAAAAGTGGAACATCTACACCATTTTCCCTCATAATTGATGCTATAATTCTTAAATATTCCTTTTCATTACCATAAGAACCATATTCATTTTCAACTTGCATCATTAAAACAGGGCCACCTTTAGTTACTTGATACTTAACTAATCTAGGTAGTAATTCATTATAATAATTTCTTACTTTATCAATAAACCTATCATCTGAACTTCTAAGTTTTATTTCCTTATCCTTTAAAAGCCATGCTGGAAGTCCACCAAATTCCCATTCAGCACATATATATGGTGTAGGCCTTAAAATGACATATAAACCTATCTTTTCAGCAATTTGTATAAACTTCTCTATATCTTTGATTCCTTGGAAATCAAATTTCCCTTCATATGGCTCATGAATATTCCAAGGAATATACGTTTCAACTGTATTAAATCCAAGTGCTTTTAAATTAAATAATGTATCTTCCCATTGAGAATAATGTATTCTAAAATAATGAACAGCTCCAGATAAAATTTTAAATTTACTATCATCTAAATAAAATTCTTCTTTTATTTGAAACTTAGCCATTAAACATTCTCCTTATTAGCCATTTTAACGAAAGGTAAGTAAACTGCTATAGAAATTGCTAAATTTACTAATGATAATATAATTGCTCTCCAGTCAAATCCTGTAGAGAAGAAACCATATAATACAGGTGGCATAACCCATGTAACATTTTGAGTAACTGGTGCTACCCATCCAAAGCTTGTAGCCAAATATGAAACTGTTGCCATTAATGTAGGTGATAATATAAATGGTATAAATAAAATTGGGTTCATTACTGTAGGTAATCCATACATAACAGGCTCTCCTATATTAAATAGAACCGGAGCTATTCCAAGTTTCGCCACCTCCCTATAGTGACTATTTCTAGATTGCCAGAATATTGCTATTAATAAACCTAATGTACCATACCATACAAATGATCCATATGATACACTTGTCCATAAATATGGAATTGGTTGATTGTTTTGGAAAGCTTCCATATTAGCTAATAATGTAACTCCAAATAACCCTTCCATAATTGGTGCCATAACGTTTCCACCATGAATACCAAAAAACCAGAATAATTGCGTTAAGAATGCTATAAGAATAACTGCAACAAAGCTTTGTGATAAGCCTAACAATGGAGTTTGAAGTACTTTATATATCCAATCAATTAGTAAGTCTCCAGTAATTCTATTAAATACATATACTAATATAGCCACAACATATAATGCAACAAAACCAGGAATTATTGATAAGAAAGGTTTTGCAATAGCTGGTGGAACTGTATCAGGTAATTTAATCGTCCAATTCTTATTCATTAATTTACTATAAATAACACAAGCTATAAACCCAACAAGAATTGCAGTAAAATATCCATTTGAATTAATCTGATTTCCTGAAATAAGACCACTAACTGTAACAGAAAGACTATTTCCTTCAACAACTATATCTTTAATACCTTCAAAAAGTCCTGATAATACTTGTCCATCAGCATCAGGTAATTGAATAGTTTTAGTAATTGAATTACCAATAGCTATTATAAAAGCTGAAAGTCCAACTATACCAGATGATAATGTGTCTGTATTATAAATCTTAGCTATATTTACACCCAAAGAAAAAATAAATAATAACGATACTATAGCTAAACTTCCTTTAAATATTAAATTATTTATATCTACAAACCAACTAAATGTTTCTGGAATAGAAGTATTTCCAAATTGTCCAGGTACGTCTACTAGGAAAGCATTTAACAAAAGTGCAATAGATCCTGTCATAACAACAGGCATAGTACCTATAAATGAGTCTCTAAGAGCTATTAAGAATTTTTGATTAGCTATTTTTGAGGCAATAGGTAATAAATACCTTTCAATGGATTCCATAATTTTATTCATTGTATCTCTCCTTACAATTATATTTTTCTTTATTTTTCTTTTTGCAAAATAAAAATAATAGTTAATCGTTTTCTTTAAGCGTAGATTATAGCTATCAATAAGTTCTCTATAATTAACTTAAACTTACGATTAATTCCTTAAAAGAGATTATACTTATTAGTTAAACTAAAAGTCGCCCCTCCTCCCCCCATAATTAATTATAAATAATTATTTATAAAGTATCTATCTCTTTTAAATTCTAGCAATTAATAATAATTTATTATCAATGACTTCTAAAAGAAGTATAATTTACCAAAAATAATTTGTCAATATAAATACTATCTATTTTTTTATTCTTGAGAGAGTACTATAATATAAAAGGTAGAGCGGATATTTATTTTGCTTGTTCCGTCGCAAGCTCCAAGTCACAGAAAAATAAATATCTATTCCCTTCGTACTTAAGGTAAGGAAGTTATAAAATTATTATCCTTGATTTTATATTTTTTAATATTAAATTGTCATAATACCTTTTTATAAAAAATTAAAATTTTATACTTTTCTAGACATCAAAAAAGGTTGTAGTTTAAACTACAACCTCTAACAATCTAAAATTATCTTCTATTTTGTTCTTTTTTAGCTCTTCTACAAGCTATACATCTTGTTGGTTCGTTAGTGAATCCTTTTTCTTGGTAGAATTCTTGTTCTCCTACTGAAAATACGAATTCGCTTCCACAATCTCTACATACTAATGTCTTATCTGTCATAAATATTCCTCCTAAAATTAAAGATTCTAAATCGATATATAATCTCTAATTTTTAAGAAACTATTTACCTAAATGAAACTTTTTTGTTAGCTTTTTGCTACTCTCTTATAATAACACAGCTTTAACATTATTACAAGACATTTATTGAAATAATATAAATATCTTTTATATTAAAAATCATTTCTTGAAATTTCTCTAGGCCATGAAAGTAAACTCTTTCTTGATATCCTTAACTGCTTCTCTTTTGGAAAGTTTAAATCACAGAAATAATTATGGTAATTAGCTGTCCATACATACTTGTCCCATGTTCTTATATTCTTTTTGCTTAAACTTAGCATTTCTTCAATTTTAGCTTTATGCCTAAGAAGCAATTCTATTTGCACTTTTTCAAACTCATATTTATTGTTACATTCTGTATAATATTTAAATATAGTATTTAAATAATTTAAAAACCACTGTCCATCACTACCAATAAGTATTTTCTTGTGTTGTGGAGCAACATCATCATAATTATTTATATATTTTTGTAATCTGCTCACCGTCTTATCATCTAACACAATTCTTGGATAGCAAGCTAGATTACCCTCAGTATTATGTGCATCCAAAAGAGCTGGACCAAAAACAATATCTTCATTTATGTAAAATTCACCAACACTTACTCCTCCTCTAACAAAGAGACCTTCTAGTGCCAAGTTAAATTGATATTCTGATACATTATCCAGTATTTCGTTTAATTCTTCTTCCCCATCATCTTTTATAGGGTATCCAACAATCATATTATCAGTATATATCTTTATCTTACCTTGACTATACTTATTGGGAATTATACACTGCTTGTTCTTATTTATAAGAGAACTAATCTCATTGAGAAGTTTGTTTCCATATCCCTTACTACAAGAGTCTACTATCATTTGTGAAAATCCTAATATATCTATAGTACATACCATAGAATTAATAAGCTTTGGATTTTCTTGATCATATTTTTGCATACTTATTTAAACACATCCTCACCTAAATTCATTCTATTGCTTCTATTTTAGCATGTGAATTAATCTACTGTGAAGATACACATTATGAAATATATATACTTATCCTCTCCCTTTTTCTCAAAATTTATCCATTCACATAATAAAGAGGAAAAACTTGTTTATTATTGTAAAATAATCTATTATATTATTATAATTTTAATTTAATACCTAAAGATAAAACACATTAAACCTACACCAAGATAAATGGAGGCTTTTTATGCAAAATATGAAATATTATTATGATTTTTCAGGCCAAAAATTTGGCTATCCCTTAAGCTTAAGTATAAACAGCTTTAACAGAGAAATATTTTCTCGTCATAACACCCTAGAAATAACCTACGTTTTAAAGGGAGAATATGAGGTTATTACAGAAAATTTCTCTCATATAATTAAAGAACATGAAATAGTAATCATTGCACCCAATGATATTCATATAATTCGACAACATTCTAAAGAAGAAAATGTGATACTAACCATACATATTGATTTTTCTTTATTTCCTCCAGCAATGGTAGGAGAAATAGGACAAACCTATGAATCAATTGTTTGCACCAACAAGAAAAACTCACATTTATTAAAAAAATTAAAAGTTCAAATAGGTAAGTTATTTAGAATTCTATTACATAGTAGCAATAATTTATTTGAACTAAATACAAGTATGATGGAAATAATTTATACAACTTCTAATCACACGCAGTATCCTATTGAACGCTTGCCTACTCAATCTATTCATAGAGAAAACTATATGAAGGCTATTCAGTATATAGACAAGCATTATAAGGAAGATTTACGTTTAACTGATGTAGCAAACACCCTAATGTTTAGTGTTTCTTATACCTCAAAGCTATTTAAGAGATATACAGGTATTTTATTTGTAAAATATGTTGCATTAGTAAGAATTCGTGAATCTATAGAAGATTTATTAGAAGGGAAAAAATCTATTGAGCAAATTGCTGCAGACTGTGGAATGCCAAATTCTAAAGCTTATACTAAAGCCTTCAAAGAACTTTATGGAATTGTTCCTAGCCATTATCGTAAAAAGTTTATAAATAATATAACGCTAAATGAGGATAAAAAAGAACAACTAATGTCTCTAGATAATAACCAAAAACAGCTACTTCAACCTCTGTTAGAAGATATTGAAAACACCATTTATGAAGATGATGGTGTAAAAATCAAAGTTGAAGAAAAACATATTATTTGCTCCATTCAATGTGATAAATATGTGAATAGTACTATATCCCATTGCAATGATGAGATTGTTATAGATATTGCTAGTGTTTAAACACAAGGATTTATAATCCACCTTGTAGCTTTCTATCACAGGTCATTTTTTGCATTGATTCAAAAATATAATGACATATTTTAACCTTTAACATCAATCTAAGACAAGGATACTGGTTAAGCAATATGGTACCATCAAAGAAAAGGAGATGATACTATGCAAAAATATAGTCATTTATTTTCACCTATTAAAATTGGTGAAACAACAGTTAAAAACCGTATTTTTATGCCACCAATATCTACAAATCTAGCAGATAAGGGTTATGTAACAGATACTTTAGTTGAACATTACGCTGCAAGAGCCAAAGGTGGCGTTGGCCTTATTGTCACTGAAGTAACTACTGTTGAACCTGTTTATACATATCTACCTGGAGATATGTCCATATGTGATGATTCCTATATTCCAGGTTGGAAGAAGCTTACTGATGCAGTACATAAGTATGGTGCAAAAATTCTTCCTCAATTATTCCACCCTGCTTATATGGCTTTTCCTATTCCAGGAACTCCACGTTTAATTGCACCATCAAATGTTGGACCTGCATATGCAAAGGAAGCACCAAGACCAGTAACTATACCAGAGTTAAAGGTTATCATAAAACAGTTTGGTGAAGCAGCTTTAAGAATTAAAAAAGCTGGTGGAGATGGTGTTGAAATTCACGCTGCTCATGCCCATGGTTTACTAGGAGGTTTCCTATCTCCACTATATAATAAAAGAACTGATGAGTATGGCGGTGATATCAATGGCCGTTTAAAATTAACCCTAGAAGTTATTGAAGAAGTTCGTAAAATTTGTGGAAAAGACTTCATTATTGATGTAAGAATTTCTGGTGATGAATACTGTGATGGAGGGTTAAACCTTAACGATGGAATATATATTGCCAAACAGTTAGAGAAAGCTGGAGCTGATATGATTCATGTATCTGGAGGTACTACTATAATGCGTGGTAGTTCAATACCAGCACCTGGTACAAAACAAGGTTCTCATGCTAAACTAGCAGAAGAAATTAAGAAACACACATCAATTCCAATAGCTACTGTTGGAAGAATAACTGAGCCTTGGATTGCTGATGAGTTAATTGCTAATGGTAAGGCAGATATATGCATGATTGGAAGAGCTAATTTATGTGATCCTGAATTTGCTAATAAGGCTGAAAAAGGTATGGACAAGGATATACGTCCATGCATAGGTTGTCTTCGTTGCTTAAATGGTATTATGTTTGGAAAGCGTGTTGCTTGTACAATCAACCCTTCTCTTGAAATTGACAATGAAGATACTATTAAACAATCAAACACAAAGAAAAGAATACTTGTTATTGGTGGTGGACCTGCTGGTATGGAAGCAGCTTATGTTGCAAAGAAAAGAGGTCATGATGTAGTTCTTTGTGATAAAAATGAAGAACTTGGTGGACTTATGAAGTTAGCTTCTGTACCAATTGCTAAACAAGATCTTGCAAAGGTTACACAATATATGGTTAGAAAGCTTGAAGAAGCTGGAGTTGAAATTCGTTTAAACTGTGAAGTTAATAAAAATATGTTACAAAATGAATTTGCTGATTATGAAGTGGTTATGAGCAATGGTGCTTCCCCTGTTGTTATACAGCCATTTACAACATTTAAACATTGGGCAACTGCTGATGATATTCTAGGTGGAAAAGCATTCCCTGGTCGTAGAATTGTGGTTATTGGTGGCGGTTCTGTAGGTTGTGAAACTGCAGATTACCTAGCACCTCTAGTTTATGACCGTCTACCTAGAGATAGAAAAGTTACTGTAATTGAAATGGCTCCAGAAGTTATGTCTACTGAATCAGGTCCAGGTAGAAGCTTACTTGTGCAACGTATGATGAAAAAAGGAATAGAACTAATTTGTAACGCTAAGGTTGAAAAGGTAGAAGAGAATAAAATCTACTACAGCATAAATGGTGAAACTCACTGCATTTCTGATGCTGATACCCTTATCTTTGCAGTAGGTTATCGTCCAGACAAAGCATTAGCTGACACCTTAAATGAACTTAAAATAACTTATCACACTATTGGAGATGCAAATAGTGTTGGAACAATACAAGACGCTATCCACGCAGGATATGATCTTGCTAAAGAATTGTAATATAAAGAGCATATGACTTTTTCACTAAAGTCATATGCCCTTTTTTGACTTACTCCTCTTTTCTAATGTCATCTTCATTAATATGCTGTATTCCTTCAAATATAAGATTCATTAGCTCTGTTAGGTTTTCCCATTGGGATTTCTTTGAATCAAGATAATAAAAGTTTTTTGTTCCTTCTCTTCGTACATTCACAATTTCTGCTTCTTTAAGTATTTTAAGATGATGAGATACAGCTGGGCGTGATAGATGTGTTTTCTCTGTAAGCTCTCCCACTCGAATTCCATTAAAATCACTTTCTAATAGTGCAAGTAAAATTAACTGTCTTGTTTCATCACCTATAGCAGAAATAGCCTTACGGCATGTTTTAAACTTTGATGCTATATCATCTAATCTTTCCCTACATTCTTTTTCCATAAAACCACCTCACACTTATAAGAATCTTACATTAGCCCTCTCTTTTTGTGCAGTACGTCTGTATCTTACATCTGGATATCCAAGAACTAAGGTTGTAACCACATAATCATTGTGCTTTAAATTTAAACTTTTTCTTAATTTCCTCGAATTATTTACTACAGTTGTAAAAAATCCACTATATAATACACCCAAGCCATAGGACTCAGCCATTAATGCCATATTTGAAGCTGCAAGTGAACCACTAATCTTATCTTTAGTTAATACCATTATTGCAACAGGAGCCCCTTTGAAAAAAAAATTATCATCAATTGTAACTTCTTTTGCACTTTTCATAAAAAGACTTACAATTGGTTTTATTCTTCTAAAAAACTTCACTGCTATTTCCTCATATTTACTCTTGTTCTCATCTAAAACAATATATGATACATCTTGTGAATTTTTAGCACTAGGTGTAAATCTCCCTGCCTCAATAATTTGCTGTATAATTTCTGAAGGAACTTCTTTATTTTTAAACTTACGAATAGTTCTTCTAGATTTAATTGCCATTAATAATTCATTTGAATCTACAGTAGTTTCATTCTTAATTTCAATTGGCTCATCATCAAATCCTGTTAGGGTAATAGCTGCTGTTGGACATATTGCTGAACAATGACCGCACTTTATACAGTCTTGATTTTTAATTACAGACTTTTTATCTTTAATAGTTATATTATTTACTGGACAATCATTTTCGCAAAGGCCACACCCAATACAAATATCCTTATTAACTTCAATTATGTGTTGTTCTTTCATAATATATTCATTCCCCTTTCGTTTATAGGTTTAAACTATTATATCATTTAAATTTCTTAAAATTTCATTGGTAAAGAATCTCTTTACCAATACTATTTTTTTTATTTTATCTGCTATAATTGGTAGCAAACATTAATAATAACAATTCCTAAGGGAGGATTTAAATTTATGATTTTGTATTTTTCAGGTACGGGTAACAGTGAATATGTAGCTAAAAGAATTGAAAAAGAGATTAAGAGTGAATCATTAAACCTATTTAAAAAAATCCGAAATAATGATTATTCTTCTTTAACCTCTCATAACCCATGGATTATCGTTGTACCAACTTATGCTTGGCGTATTCCTCGCATTGTACATGAATGGCTAATAAAAACAGAACTACATGGAAATAAGGATATTTATTTTGTAATGACCTGTGGAGGCTCTAATGGTGATTCAGGTAAATATTTAAATAAACTATGCCTAGATAAAGGGATGAATTATAAGAGATGTACTTCTATAATAATGCCTGAAAATTATATTGCACTTTTCAAGACACCTGATAAAAATGAAGCCCTTAAAATAATAGAACAAGCCCAACAAAGCATATTAAATACAATAGAATACATTAGAAGTGATCTATCATTTCCAGAACCTGAAATAACATTTAAGGATAAACTTAACAGTAGTTTTATAAATACAATTTTTTATCCAATGTTTGTTCATTCAAAAAAATTCTATGTAACAGAGGAGTGTATTTCATGTGGAAAATGTGAAAATATCTGTCCATTGGGAAATATTAAACTTCAAAATGGGAAACCAAATTGGGGAGAAAATTGTACTCATTGTATGGCATGTATTTGTCGATGTCCAAAAGAGGCTATTGAATATGGTAAACATAGTAAGGATATATCAAGGTATACTTGTCCTAAATAAAAATATAAAGAGCATATGACTTTTTCACTAAAGTCATATGCTCTTTCTCTACTAATAGGTTCTCTTCCAAATAGATTTACTAAACATAATAAGCATTGGATAAATTTCTAATCTACCAGCAAGCATACAAAATGATAATACAAGTTTACTTAAATCTGAAAATGCTGAAAAATTCCCTGTAGGTCCAACCATCTCAAAGCCTGGCCCTACATTACTTATTGAAGTTAATACAGCCGTTGATGTTGTAATTAAATCAAAACCATCAAAGGAAACAATTATCATTCCAATAAGTGCTATTACAGCATAGGCTCCTAAAAATAAAAACACACCTGATATTATTTCTTCATCTACAACTTTACCATCCATTTTCACACTTTTCACTATCTTTGGATGAAGTATCTTATCTATTGCACGCCTTATGCTTTTTAGCATTATTACTATTCTAGTAGTTTTTACTCCACCACCTGTAGACCCAGCCATAGCCCCTGATATCATAAGAATTAATATAATCATCTTACTTAAAGTGGGCCATAAATTAAAATCTACTGTAGCATAACCAGTAGTTGTAATTATAGAAGCTACTTGGAAAGATGATTGCCTAATTGACTCTCCTATTCTACCACCATTAAATCCTAATATATTAATAGTAATAAATACTATTGCAAATCCAATCATTAATAAATAATACCTTAATTCTTCACTTTTAAAGAAACTTTTAATACTTCCCCTTAAAGCTTGGAAATATAAAGCAAAATTCACTCCAAATAGTATCATAAATATTGTAATTATCCACTCAACAGCTGGATTGTTAAAGGCTGCAACACTTGAATTCATATTGGAGAATCCTCCTGTTCCAGCTGTTCCTAAAGCATGAATTATAGCATCATAAAAGGAAAGCCCTGCAACCATTAACAGTACTGTTTGTATTATAGTTAATACAAAATATATTATGTACAATATCTTTGCGGTTTCTTTTAACCTTGGAACTATTTTACCTGGATTAGGTCCTGGACTTTCTGCCCTTAATAAATATATTGTATTAGAACCTAAAGAAGGTGCTATTGCTAAAATAAATATTAAGAATCCCATTCCACCTATCCAGTGGGTAAAACTTCTCCAAAATAATATTCCTCTAGGCAAAGACTCAATCTCTGTAAGTATTGTTGCTCCTGTAGTTGTAAAACCTGATACTGTTTCAAAAAATGAATCTACAAAAGATGGTATTGCACCACTTATAACAAATGGTAGTGCTCCAAAAGCTGCTATTACAATCCATGATAATCCTACTGTAAGGAATCCTTCCTTCTCATACATTTCTTTATCCCTAACCTTAACACAACGTAATATCAAGGCTAAAGGTAACATTAAAATTATAGTAAAAAGAAATGCCCTAGCATCCCCATCTCCATAATATAAGGCTACACCAAGTGGAATTATCATAAGCAACAATTCATATAATAGTACATTCCCAATAAATCTTAACATCATTCTATAATTCATTTTGACTACCACCTATAAAATATATCATCAACTTGTAATAACTTCTTATCTTTAGACACAATAATTACTCTATCATTTATCTTTAGGCAATCATCACCAGTTGGAATTATAATCTTATTGTTTCTAACAATTGTTACTACTAATGCATTTTCATTAAACTCCAAATCTTTAAATTTTTCACCTATATTAGTTGTATCATTGCCAATTATAAACTCTACAGCTTCAGCTTTATCATTACAAATTCTATATATATTCTCTATAAAACTCTTTTTCTTATTCTTTAAAGATCTTGCATATCTCAATATTTTATAGGCAGTAACTGACTTTGGATTTACCATAGTATTTATTCCTACAGCTTTTCCAATATCTCTATAATTATCTCTTGTAATTTTAGTAATTACATTACTTACAGACTTATTGTAAGCTAAAATAGAAGCTATTATATTATCCTCATCTCTTCCTGTTAAAGTAATGAAACTTTCAACTTCTAAAAGATTTTCAGATAATAAAAGCTCCTCATCCATACCATCCCCATTTATTATTATTGAGTTTGGTAAAAGTTCAGTAAGCTCTTCACAAATAGCTAAATCCTTCTCTATTATCTTGCATTTAACTCCAACTTCATTTACTATTTTAGCAAGGTAATATGCAATCTTACCTCCACCAACTATCATAGCTCTCTTAACTTTTTTCTTATATTTCCCAAGCTTATTAAATAGGTTTTGAATATCCTTGTGCTCACCTATTACATAAACCTTATCATCTTTGTTAAAAACATAGTCTCCCTTTGGCATGATAAATTCATCATTTCTTTCCACACCGCAGAAAAGTACATTTCCTCTTATAAAGCGAATTTCGCTTATCTTCTTTCCTTCAAGAGCTGTATCTTCAGCCTTAAATCCAACTAAATTTACCTTACCATCAGAAAAATTATCTATACTACATACTGATGGATACTTAATAAGTTTAGCTATTTCTATTGCTGCAGCCTTTTCTGGATTTATAACTAAATCTATACCAACAGCTTCTGTTAGAAGAGTTATCTCTTCATCATAGCTTGGATTTCTTACTCTCGCTACTGTATATTTAGCACCTAATTTTTTTGCTGCAAGTGAACAAAGCATATTTAATTCATCACTATCTGTAACAGATATTAATAAGTCTGCCTCCCTAACTCCAGCTTCTTCAAGAACCTTTAAGCTAGTTGCATTACCTTTAACACACATTACATCAAGATTATTATTTACATGCTCTAAAGCACAATCTTTCTTATCTATAATAGTTATATTATCCCCATCAATAGATAGATATTGAGCTAAAGTATAGCCTACTTTACCTGCGCCAACTATAATAACGTTCATTTCATATCTCCTTATATTTCCAATACTAATCTGTTGCACAATAAATCCATTATACAACACAAAGATTATTTATTCTATCTCTAAAATAATTAAAAAAATAAAGATAAATCATTTGGATAAATTAGGAATATGTCGCAATATAGTAATAAACTTTTTTTGTTCTAAATCACATATTCTCATCTCCTATATAATAAAGAACTTAAGGTATTAAAATGTGACATTAGTTATGTTATTATATAATCAACACAATTATTTACAAAGAGGTTATTTTATAGAAATTAAATTTTCTTTAGATAGAGACAATATAATAGAATTTCAGTGTTCTAATCTAATAAATACGAAACAATTTAAGAAAGGACGTATATGGGCTTTTATTTATATGCTTTCCGTATTGGGGTTTGTATCACTTGTGACTGAAAGAAAAGATATGAGAGTTTTTACTATAATACTAGGAGTAATAATATGCATATTTTTTAAAGTGTTGTTTAAAATTTTTAGCAAAATATTGTTAAATAGAATATATAAAAAAAGTGAATCTTCATATATATTTGATGAAAAAGTTATATCTATTAGTGAAGAAAATATTTTTATTAAGAATAGCTTAGGTAACAGAGAAATTTTATTTAATTCAATTAGCAGTTTAAATTTAGTAGATAAATATATGTTTATTGTATTGCTAAATAAGGAATATTTACTTATTCCAGTATCAGCTTTTAATACTAGTGAAGAAAAGGAACAATTTATTAGATTAATTGAAGAAAAGTCTAACTTAAATATAAAAAAATCATATCCGAATAATTTAAAGTATATATAGAAGCTATATCATAAGATTCTATTTCAATTTGAAGTTTTTATTGTTAAAATATAGTTTTCCTATGTTTTCTGCCACTTTAGGTAACTTAGAAAAAGTAGGTACATTAAAAAGGTGGAGTGGATATTTATTTTGTTTGTTCCGTCGCTACGCTCCAAGTCACATCAAAACAAATATCCCCACACTCATACTAAAAGTAAGGAAATTATAAAATTATTATCCTTGATTTTATATTTTTTTAATATGAGATTATAATAATACCTTTGAGTTATAGCTAATTAAAATTTTATAATTTCCTAAAGAATTAAAAAGACTCACCCTGAGCAATACAGAAATCAGCTCCTAGCTATTAACTCTTTTGATAAATTTTATTACTATAATTCTTCTCCATTACTTGCAATAACCTTTTGATAGTAATAGAAACTATCCTTCTTATATCTCTTTAATTCCTTCAAATTAAAATCTTCCCTATCTACATAAACCATACCATAGCGCTTTCCTATACCATCGCTTGAGCTTAATACATCAATAAATGACCAAGGGTTGTAAGAGAAAATCTCTACTCCATCATTAATCGATAACTTCATTTGTTCAATATGCTCCTTCAAATACTTACAACGCATTTCATCATGTATTGAACCATCTTCCTCTAAAGTATCCTCCTGTGACCATCCATTTTCAGTAATCATAATTGGAAGTCTATATCTCTCATAACACTTTTTCATTCCGTATCTAAAACCAACTGGATCATATGTCCATCCCCATTGAGTCGTTTCTAACTTATCATTCTTCACAATAACAAAGGCTCCTGGCACATTTAACCCTTCTGTAGCTGCAATAACCTTATCTTTATTTTTTACTTTTGCCTCACTCTTACCATCATAATACTTTGCAGCCATAGTACAATACCAGTTAAGTCCCATGAAGTCTGGTCTCGAGCCCTTAAATATCTCTTTATCTTCTGGGTGCATCACTGGGAATATTCCTCTTTCCTTCAAGTACTTTTCATAGTACTTTGGATACTCTCCATAGTAATAAATATCCATAGCTGAGAAGGACATGTAGTCTTCAACGTCTTTTGCTGCTAAAACATCCTTAGGCTCCATTGAAGCTGGATAAACTGTAACATAAGCAACAACAGGACCAATTTTTCCATCAGGAATTATTTCATGACAAAGCTTAACTGCTTTTGCATGTGCTAAATACATATGATAATTTATTTGCTGAAGATTTTTTGCCATATCTTCCTTTGGACATTCAAGTCCCACTAGTTCAGGCAACATTGCCATACACCCCTGCTCATTAATTGTAAGCCAATACTTAACTCTATCTCCAAAAAGTCTATATACAGTTTCTGCATATCTAGCAAAATCATCTACTGACTTTCTTGATAAGAATCCTCCATATTCATTAACTATTCCCATTGGTACATCAAAATGAAGAAGGGTTGCTATTGGCTCAATTCCATTTTCCACAAGCTTATTTATTAAGTTATTATAAAATCCTACTCCTTTTTCATTAGGATATTTCTCATTACCTTTTGGAAAAATTCTTGCCCAACATATAGAAAATCTATATGACTTAAGTCCAAGTTCCTTCATTAAAGCTATGTCTTCTTCATATCTATGATAATGATCCATAGCTACTGAGGCATCAGCTTGAATATCCTTCTTTTTACTGCATCTTATATCTGCTGTGGTTAATCCCTTTCCATCCTTATCCCAAGCTCCTTCAACTTGAAAGGCGGAGGTACTTGCCCCCCATAAGAAGTCTTTTGGAAAACCATCTATATATTTAAAGTCCATTTTTTATCCCCCTTAAGTTTATAAAATTATATACTGCTCCTATTAAGTTAGAATCATTGCTATATTTACATCTTTCAATTTTTGCTCTAGTCATTTTTACTGGAATACTATCATATAAACTTGTTAATGCACTTCTAATTCCATCAATAAGTAAGTCTTGTTTACTTGCTCCTCCACCAATACAAATTAAAGTTGGATCATAAATTGCTTGAAGGTTATATATTTGTAATGCTAAATCCTTTAAATAACTTTGGTATATTGGTAAAACTCTCTCATCTTTCTCACTTATATACTTAAAGGCTTGAACTCCATCAATATTGCTTTTCCCTACAGCTTGCCCTATCCTTTCAACTAATCTTACTATACTTCCTTGCTCTCCAAAGCAGGCAGCTAAACCATAGGTCTTTAAATCTCTAGTTAACATGTAAGAAAACTCTCCTGAGAATAAATGTCTTCCCTTATGAAGTTTTCCATCCTTTATTAAAGAGCCACCTACACCTGTTCCTAGTACCATTACTATTCCTGCATCTATACCATTCATTTTTCCATGCCAAATTTCAGCTAATGCTGCACATCTAGCATCATTTTCTATAGTTACGGGAAGCTTAATTCTCTCTTCAACCTTGGATGCGAAATAGGTTTCATTGTTGTATTGAAGGGAGCCACCGTTAAAGATATATCCCTTTTCTACATCTATGATACCTGGAATGCTAAAGGTTAACCCTTTAACCTTCACTTCACTTTCTTTATATACATTTTCAATAACATCTAATAAATCTTCTAAAGATTCCCTTGGTGTTTTTACCTTACTGGTTTTAATAATTTCTCCATTATCCTTTATCCATCCATATTTTATAAAGGTTCCCCCAATATCAAAAGCTAAAATATTCATTATAGTTCCTCTCCATTACTTGCTATAACTTTTTTATACCAACTAAAGGATTTCTTCTTACTACGTTTTAGGGTTCCTTTTCCTTCATTGTCCTTATCAACATAAATAAATCCATAACGTTTCTTCATTTCACCAGTTCCTGCACTAATTAAATCAATACATCCCCATGGAGTATAACCAATTAAATCAACACCATCTTCTATTACTGCTTTCTTCATCTCTTCAATATGCTTTCTTAGGTATTCAATTCTATAATCATCATTAATGCTTCCGTCTTCTTCAACCGTATCATCATATCCCAGACCATTTTCTACAATAAATAATGGCTTTTTATAACGCTCATAAAGCTTATTCATTACAATTCTTAATCCCACTGGATCAATTTGCCATCCCCATTCGCTAGATTCTAAGTAAGGATTATTTAAACCTGAAATTATATTTCCGCTTCCCTTTTTTTCATTATCCATATTATGAGATGCAACTGAAGTAGAATAATAAGAAAATCCAATATAATCTACTGTACCTTCCTTAATCTCCTTTAAGTCACCCTCTTTAATTTCAATGTTAAAGCCCTTTCTCTCAGCATATTTAATTGCATAGGATGGGTATTCTCCACCTGCCTGAACATCTGTAAAGAAATACGTTCCCTTTCTCATATACTTTTCTGCTCTTAAAACGTCCTTTGGATCACAAGTCTTAGGATAAGCTAAGGTTGTTAAAACCATACATCCAATTTTATTTTCCGGATCTATTTCATGTCCTAATTTAACGGCTCTAGCACTTGCAAGGAATTGATGATGAGCGGCTTGTACACTACTTTCTTCATAATTTTCACCCTCTTTAGGAAGAACCCCTGCAACTAGTGGCATAAATATTACTGAATTTATTTCATTAAAGGTCATCCAATACTTAACCTTTTCTTTATATCTTTTAAAGATCACCTCACAGAATCTAACATAAAAGTCAACAAGCTTTCTATTTTTCCAGCCACCATATTGATAAACTAAATGTAGAGGCATTTCATAATGAGATATTGTTACAACTGGCTCCATACCATTTTTTATACACTCATCAAACAAGCTATCATAAAACTTTAAGCCCTCTTCATTTGGATTTTCTTCATCCCCGTTAGGGAAGATTCTTGTCCATGCAATAGATGTTCTAAAGCACTTAAACCCCATTTCCCTAAATAAAGCTAAATCCTCTTTATATCTGTGATAAAAATCTATACCTTCATGGTTTGGATAATAAATCCCTTCTTTTATCTCCTTTGTAAACTCTCTTTTTTTATCATGAGATCCAGCTGTTACTACATCCATAATACTTAGACCTTTACCACCTTCATTGTAAGCACCTTCACACTGGTTTGCCGCTACAGCTCCTCCCCATAAAAAGTTTTCTGGTAATCTATTCATAAACTTCTCTCCTTAATTTGTCTCTTTTTCTGCTATCAATTCTTCTTCTAACGCTTTCTTATCTACTATTTTAAAGAATGGTAGCCAAATTAATGTATTTACTACTAAACATACAAGTAATATTGCTACTAAACCAATTCCTCCAGCAATAAATCCTTTAACAAAGAAAGGTGTTGTGAAAGGTAGTAACGCTGAAGCTGGAACATATGAAATTGGTATTATTTTAAGTAATAGATAAGCTACAATACCCATGATTGGAGTTGAAAATACAAATGGTACAAATAATGTTGGGTTAAGCATTAATGGGAACCCAAAGATTATTGGCTCATTAATATTAAATATGTTTGGAATTCCACCTAGCTTTAACATTTGCTTATATCTTTTTGACTTAGCACTAAGCATTGAAATACATAATCCTAAAGTTGTTCCTGTTCCACCAATTCCACAACAGAATAGCACTAATGATGACATAGCAAAGGGTTGTGGAGTTCCCGCTTGGAAAGCTTGCATATTTCCAATAAGCATAGACATTAATAATGGTGTCATAGGTGCATAAATTGTGTTTGGGTGAAGACCAAAAAACCAAACAAAATTAGTAAGAGTTATTAGTAAAATAACTGCTGGCACTGAAGTCCCAAGAGCAACTATAGGCCCAGAAATAAGTTTATTAACTATCTCAAACACAGTTCCAAAGCTTGTATATGAAACTCCTATTCTTACAGCAAAAACTAGTCCTAGAATAATTGTAGAAATAAATGCTGGACTTAACGATTCTGATACCATTGGTGGTACACTCTTTGGCATCTTAAATACCATTCCTTTATCAGTAAGCCATGTACATAATTTTGCAACTACAATAGCTACAATTAATCCTACAAATAATCCATCTCCACCTAAATATTGAGTAGATAAAGCACTTATTGATTCTTCTCCAACATTTATGGTCTGTGGCATTAAAACAAAGAAACTAGCTAATGCTAAGAAACCTGAAGTCATTCCATTTTGACCATTATTCTTTGCATATGAAAAAGCAATACTAAAAGTTACATATAAAGCTAGAATATTTGTACTAGCACCTATTAATGCTGCAAAATGTTCATTTAAACCTGATCTTTCTAAAAGATCTAACCAAGATTGTATTGGAAAGTTACCTATTATAGTAAAGATAGCTATCCCTAAGGTAATAGGTGAAGTTCTTACAAACCCCTCAGTAATTGCAGTAAGAGTTTTATTTTCACCAACCTTTACTGCTATTGGTTCTAAAACTTCTGTTAATTTGTTTTGAATACTTCCAAAATTCATTTTATCTCCTCCTTTAATGTGATTTGATTATATTACCATCTGAAATCATTTACTTATAAAATTTATTGTTTTTTTACAAAAAATATTGTTATATTAATTTTTCCTTGATAAAATTTTTATGAGGTGATTTTTATGACATTAGAGGTTTTAAAAGCAACAATTTCAAGTATGTATACTGGAACTAAATATCCTGTTTCTTTGCTAGACAATGATTTTCATATAGTTTCTAAGCCACTCTCATTCTTCGATATGCCAAAAGATTTCTTTGCCCAAAAACTATTACCAGAGTTCGAAGCTAACAGAAAAATAGCATATAAATTTGATAAAACTGAATTTTATTTTTTTATAAAATGTAATATAGATTATGTTAAATATGTTGTTATTGGTCCTATTCTCTATCCTTTAGTTATAACGGAAAGTAACTTAAATCAGATAACTTTTTTTAAAAAATTACCAATCTCAGATATTCTTGAAAAAGATATACAAAAGATACCTGTTTATGATTTTTCCTTTTCTTCTTTTGCAATTACACTATACAACTTAATAAATAATGAAATACTAACAAAACAGGATATAACTGCAACATTAAATGGCAATGTAAGTCATGAGAAATTAAAGGAAGAAATAGATAAATATAAGTTTCATCAAAGAGAGGAAAGTCAAAAAGAATACTCATACAACTATGAAAAGGACTTTCTTTTCCATATAAAAAGAGGTGACTCTACTGCAGCTTTAGTAATGGCTAAAAAAATAACAGATGGTAGAACTGGTGATCTATCTAAAAATATGTTAACTAAGTCAAAATATTTAATTATAGCAAGTATTACTTTAATAACTAGAACTGTAATAGAAGCTGGAGTAGATGTTCAATCAGCTTATTCACTAAGTGATATGGTTATACAAAAAATTGATACATGTTCACTAAGAGCCACATTAACTGATATACATACTAGTGCTATTATGGATTTTTGTGCTTTAGTAAAGAATAATAAATATAAGAATTACCCACTTTGGATAAGACAATGTATGGATTATATTCAAAGACATTTACATGAGGAAATTTATTTAGAAGACATTGCAGAAGAAGTTCACAGAATACCAAGTTATGTTTCTGTACAATTTAAGAAGATAACTGGATTTTCTTTAAAAACTTACATTAACAATCTAAAAATAGAAGAAGCAAAACATTTACTTCTTCATTCAGACTTAAATCTATTAGATATCTCAACTACTTTAGCTTTCTCTTCTCAAGGATATTTCTCTAGTGTTTTTAAGAATAGCTTAGGAATAACCCCTAGTGAGTATAGAAAAAATAATATGATTATATAATAAACACACAAAAGAAGCTATCACATTAACGAATTAAACTTCTTTAACTTCATAACTCCTATTAAAAAAAGATATTAGTATTTTACTATATATTATCTTAGTATATTTTTATTAGACTAGTTGTAAAAGGTAATTTAAAAAGTTGACTTCTGTATAATACAAAAGTCAACCTTTACCCTAATTTCATATTAAATTTAAATTACTACCCAACAAAATTAAATATTCCAGAATCTAAAGCCCATCGATATTTTTTAATTAACTATGCAAACTTTTTTAACCCTACATACATAGGATACACCTCAAAATAGCTATTTATTGACGCTATTGAGTTATATACTTTATCTAGTTTCTTGTTTATTGCTTCTTTGGCTTTTTCTTTATCTCTAGCCTTTTCAAAATTAACTATTTAATTTTAATACTTCCACCTATAATGATATAACTTATAGTCGCTAAACCAGCTTAACTTTCCCTTCTTTATGCTTGGTCTAGAATTGTGAACCACAAAGGGCACCCCATCGCTATCTCTTTCTGCAGTTACCATTCCAACATGTTGATAAGGCTCAAGAAATAAAATAATATCACCAGGCTGCCACTGCTTTAAATTATCAACATTCTCTGGTATCACTTCACTTGTTAAGGTCTCACAATATTTATCAAAATACACCATTAAATTAGGTACTCTTCTAAAATCAATATGAGGATCTGCCTTGTCCTCTATTCTCCAATAATCATCTATATTATTTTTAATATCCTTATCTACTAAGTCCTTTAAGTTTATATCTATTGAAGAAAAGGCTCTCCATATAACATCAGTACAAACTCCCTCATCCTCTGGTGGATATCCCCCTACATAATAGGCATCCACATATTCTGTATTTGAATCTAGCTGTTCTTCTAAATTATTTGAAATATCAATTGGATCTGGAACCCCATTATTATTTCTATCAGCTCTTGAGTATTCTTCTGGGACCTCTATCTTATTCACAAATGGTTCAATCTTTTCTGCAACCTCTGGCTTAAACTTTTTAAGAGCTAAAACAGTTCCTGTAGTTACTACAAACATTGTAATTAAAGTTATTATTATTTTCTTTTTCCTACTTATCATAAATTCACCCAAAACTCCTTCTAACCTTGCATTCCTACTATAACTTCTTAAATTCTATAAACCTCTTTTGCATTCCTTCTTGTCCATCATAATAATTTACTTCTTTTTTTCTTCATATCCATAATTAAAGAATCTTCAATCTTTCCTTCCCTCATAGCCCTTACAATATAAGAATCATTTATCATATCATATGTTTTATTATAATAGTAACTTTCCTTCATCATTTCTTTTAATTTCATTTTTAATTCCTCTACCTGTTTTTCATCCTTGTAATTAGTTCTTATGACTAAAGTATATAATCCATAATAAGTTTTACTTAATTGCTCCTCATGATCACGCACCCACTGTATTAAATATTCATTAGTTAAATATCCCTTTACATACATAATTATAATTTCTATTGTTCTCATAACTCCTCCAATATTAAATATTTCTTTATAGCTAAAAAATTATGTTGTTATATTTAATTTTACCACTTTATATACATAATTTCCCAAGAAATAAAAAAGGTGGAGTTGATATTTATTTTGTTTGTTCCGTCGCATAGTCCATAGATATTTATTTTTCGTGTTCCGTCGCAAGCTCCAAGTCACAGAAAAATAAATATCTATTCCCTTCTTACTTAAGGTAAGGAAATTATAAAATTACTATCCTTTATTTTATATTTTTAATATGAAATTATAATAATACCTTTGAGCTATAGCTAATTAAAATTTTATACTTTCCTATACATTAAAAAGAGACTAAGCTATTTAGCTTAGTCCTTAAAAAGTGATTTATTTTCAGTTTTTTTGAGAGTACTTTACCCATGTATAGAATATAAGAACTATTCCTATAATAAGGCATCCAGCGCTTATTGCCTCAATAAATCCTGAGAAAAATTGTTCATAAGCTTTTTCACCAGGTTGCCATATAAGAGAATAAATTGCTGTAATAAATGATATTAATATTGCACATAAAGCCCCAATCAATGATTCATTTCTTTTTAACTTTTTAATCTCACTTAGTAATGAATTTATAGTTTTATTACTTTCTACCTCTACATTTTCTTCTTCAATATATTCACCCTTTAATAATTCACTCATAGATACATCCAACACCTTACTTATATCTTCAAATAATGAACTATCAGGTAGGCACTTACCACATTCCCATTTAGAAACTGCTTTATCAGTTACATTTAGATGTTCTCCTAGTTCTGCCTGTGTAAGTTTTTTCTTTTTTCTAGCATCTGCTATAAATACTCCTATTTTTTTTGTATCCATAATTACACCACCTTTAATATCATTATAATTTCAATGGCATTAAATCTAAACCTACCACAGGTAGAATTGGTAGAGTATATGTAGAACATCACAATTTTAATATGAACTTTATCTAAATTTTGCGCGTACATCAATAAGTTTTAGTACATCACTAAATATTTCATCCTTATCTTCTAAATCTATCATTAACCAACGTTGCCCCATTCCCTCTTTAGCTTCATTATATATCTTCTGAATTACTGGAGATAATTTAAATAGTAATTCTTCTACAGTCCCCTTCTCCTTCACTCCAACTACCACCAATACAGTGAAATAATTTTCTCTTGGATATACTGTGCATAGTGTTTTTCCTGACTTTTTAAATTTAATATTCCATCCTGGCTCCCATGAACATTTACTAAACTCTACTTTATATTTTGCATTATATTCTTTAACTATCTCTGCACAGAAATCATCAAATAATGAATTTCTAATATATTCACTTATTTCACCTATGTCTGGACAATAATTATAATTTTTAATATCTATCATAGTATTCCTGTTCCTTTCAAATACCTATCCACTTCTTACAATAATTTACTATTCAAATTATAACATAAGCCAATGATCTATTTTAATATCATTGGCCTAATTTTTCCCCTTAAAATATCCCATAAAACTTGATACACTCATTTTGGGTAATATTTATACTAACATGATAATCTATGTACATCATTCATTTTCAATGTTCTCATTCCGATATTAAAACACAGTTACCAAGCCGTATTTCTACTATATCAGAAGGAGTTTTTTTATCATACTCATAGCCATAAACTATCCGAACCCCAACGTCTAACACGGAGTTTTCTAAATGCAATTAAAGGAGCTGTCGCAATAGAGAATAATTTTTTCTATTGCGACAGCTCCACTATCTATTTAATTCTTAAATTCTTAAATTCTTAAATTCTTAAATTCTTAAATTCTTAATGTCATCTATATTTAATTGCTTCCTCTACGCTTAACAATTCAGCTTATCTCCTTGTTTTTATCTTTAGTTAAATATTTTCTTTATATACTTCTTCTACCAAATCAATACTTACTTCAAGCATTTCTGAAATCAATTCTTTACTCATTCCCTTTGATAACATATTTCTAATTGCAATTTTAGCTCTATTCAAATCTCCTCTTTCTTCTGCTGAACTAATCATATTAGCTCTTTCATGTAATGATCTTTCTCTCTCGTAATAAATCCTCATTGTTTCTTCATCACTACTTAGGTATTCGATTTTTTGTTCAGCTTTTTCTATTGCTGTATCCAAACTCATCAACTCCTTTAATGTAGTTTCAGGTGTATCTTTTTCTAAAAACATAAGCCATCTTTCTATCGCATTTTCTCTATAATCTTTATCTTTTTTCTTTCTAAACTTCGGTAACTCTAAAAAGTGAATCTCAACAACATCTGTTAACATATAGTCCTTTTCTATATCCTCCCATAGATGAAATGAAGATTGATAACTCTCTGTTCCTAAAAATTCAAAATCTAAGATATTAATTGTGATTACCTTTTCTAAACTAGTGTAATCTTGGCCCTGCTTTATATTTTCAAGATACATCTTCCCCCAATAAAATAATGTCCTCTTATCCATGTTTCCTTGATCTGTAAGCTGTACTTCTATGTCTATATTTTCTCCCTTAGAAGTTTTTGCTCTAACATCAATAATTCCTGTCTTATCTAAAATTAATTCCTTCGTTAATTGCTTATTATCTATAATTTCAACTTCTACTATTTGCTCTTTTTTAGTCCTCTTTAATACTGCATTTATAAATGCTATTAAAATATCCTCATTTCCTTTCTCTCCAAATATCTTCTTGAAGATAAAGTCATTCAATGGTTTTACTTTTCTCATCTATATTTACCTCATTATTTCATCTTTAGTTAAATTATTATCTTGTATTAACTTTATTATAACATTAAAACAAAATTTATTTAATTAAAACTTAAAATCTAAATTACTCTACATATAACAAGAATAGATAATAGAAATTGAATTGTTCTTTCAAATACCTATCCACTTCTTACAATAATTTACCATTCCAATTGTAACATAAGCCAATGATCATTTTTAATATCATTGAACTAATTTTATATCAAGTTCCTTAATTATTTTCTCTTCACTATTATTACAACTTACTCCACCTACAATTATACTTGGCTTTGTTTTTCCATGAAAGTCACTACCACAGGTTATAAGCAAATTATTTCTATAAGCAAAATCCCTATAAAAAGCTATTTGTTCTTCATTATGATAACTGCTATACACTTCTAATCCCTTAACTCCACTAGCAATAATTTTTTCTAATAGCTCTAAGTCTTCCTTTGTATTATTACCTGGATGAGCTAATATTGGCACTCCACCATTGTCTAAAATAACTTTTACAGCTTCTTCTACTGAAATAAACTTCACCTCAACATATGCAGGTTTTCCTTGAGCACAAAAATCCCAATAGAAATTTACAAAGGGATTATCACTTCTTAACCCATTTTTATAGTAAGGTTTAAGTAGTGGATTTTCATGATTTTTATCAAAACTCATTGCTGCCTCAGCTATCATTTCACCATTAACCACTCCATTTTTAGATAGCTTTTCTATCATTTCATCATCAAAGTTTATTCCTAGTTCCCTAACTAATCTCATTCTTTCCTTTGATGCAACCTGCTCTTGTTTTATTATATTAGCTTCTATTTCTTCAAAAATATCACTTTTATAATCTATTCCATATCCTAAAACATGCAGATTTACACCATCAATACTACAATCTAATTCAATAGCTGGAATTATTGTAATATCCTTATCTTTAATATATTCTTTCCCCTCTTCTATTCCTCTAACAGAATTATGATCAGCTATTGCAAAATATTTTACCCCTCTTTCTATACAAAGGTCTGCTAACTCTTTAGGAGTAAACTCCCCATCATCACTATAATTTGAATGCATATGCAAATCTATATAACTCATCTCTTTCCCTCTCCTCTAAAACCTATTTATGTAAGTTAAAATTCTCCTTATCCTTCACTACTTAATATCCAATTTTCAGCATCCATATTGTTATTAAAAACTCTAAAATTATTTCCTTTATTAAGCTCATATACTAACTCTTTAAATCTACCTTCAAGTTCACTTTCAATAACTGCTGAAGCTTTTATATGATAATTTATAAACTTTTGCAAAACTAATCCTGCAAGACCAGTTCTAAGGTTCATAAATTCTTCAGTTAATGCACCTTCTCTAAGTATTAAAAGTTTAATATCATTAGAAATACAAGCGCTAATAATATCTAACACATCTGATTCACAAGTAATAGCTTGGTTTATTTCAATATAATCATTATTTATTTTATAGTCCATTTTCACCTCTCCTAATTATTATCTTTTGTAAATATAGATATAAAATCTAGCATCTCTTTTGAAAATTCAAGGTCTCCCCACAAAAGTATTTTAAGATTTCTTTCTTTTTCATAATACTTAAGATTAAGATTTGAATTATTCATCTTTGAATCTCTGCTATTCATTAATGCTAAAAGTGTATTTGATATTCTTCTATATCCCTCATTGTCAACATCCATAATATCTATAACTGTTGAAATATTTATCTTGCTAATTTTACTATCTATATCTCCCATTGTAATTTCAATAGCTGTATTTTCTGATTCATTTTTACTTTTAACACTAACATTATTATCTTCCATAAAAAGGCTTAAATCATGACTGGATATTCTCCATTGCTTTCCAACCTTATTTGCCCTAAGCTTTCCTTCATTTATAAACTTTCTTATAGTTTTATGATGCATACCTAGCATTTCTGCAATTTTATCAATTGTATAAAACTTTTCTTCCACTAAAATCAATCTCCCCTACTTAATTCTGTAAACCAATTATAACTAACCCCATACCCATAGTCAATATTTTATTGCTATTTATTGAACTTTATTGCTTTTTATTACCCAAGAAGTTCCCTTAAATTCAATTCCCTATTGTTTTTCTCATCTCACCTATATATTATTAAACCATCATTTAACAAATACTAATTACATCTTAACTATTAACAAATGTTAATGTATTTCTTAGCACTTAGCTATAAAATAAATTTGGAGTTGATACTAATTGAAAAAAGAAGATAAATATAAATTAATCAAAAATATTTTTAGTAATAGTAATTACTGTGTTAGCCATGAAATAATTGAAAAAATACTCTCAATAAGTTCTGAAATTGACTTTCTAAAAAACGATATGATCTTAAACATGTGGGATGAGCAAAATGAAGTATACATAATTTTTTCTGGAATAGCTAGAAGCTACTATTTGGATAAAGATGGAAATGACATCACCAAATTCTTTATGAAGGAAAATGATTTTTGTATAGGAGAAAGTCTTTTTTCTAATCAAAAAAGTATTGAAGGATTTGAAGCATTAGAAAATGTTAAAGCATTGAAATTCAAAGCTAAGGAATTGAAAGAACTAATTTTACAAGATGAAGGTTTAAGTCGCTTGTATATGGAGTTTTTAGAAAATAGCCTACTTTATAAAATGCAACGAGAATATGCTTTTCAAATAATGAGTGCAACAGAAAGATATATAGCTTTTCAAAAAGAATATGAGGAAATTAAAGAACGAGTTCCTCAACATTATATTGCTTCTTATTTAGGTATAAAGCCAGAATCCCTAAGTAGAATACGCAGAACTATTAAAGAAGAAAATTAGTAAAAGGAGGGTTACTATGAGTTATAATAATCAAAAATCATGGAAAGAAATCGAAAGTTTTTTACCGCAATATTTACATTTTACTTCTACTTATAAACCAGATGAGCAATGGTGGAATTGGAAAGGAAATAAGGTACATTTAGATACATTTAGAAATAAAAATGCTAAAGCAAAAGTTATTTTATTTCATGGAGTGGGAACTAATGGTAGGCAGATGTCAACAATTATTGGAGGCCCACTTTCTAAAGATGGCTTTGAAGTAATAGCTATAGACATGCCCCTTTATGGAGTAACTGAAGTTAATAAAAATATGACTATTACCTATGATGATTGGGTTAATTTAGGAAATGATTATATAAATTACGAATTAAGCAGGGATTCAAGACCTATATTCCTTTATGGCTTGTCAGCTGGTGGTATGGAAACATATCATGTTGCCTGCAAAAATAAGAAAGTAAAAGGTATAATAGGAATGACATTTTTGGATCAAAGAGATCAAAAGGTTAGAGATGAAACCACTAAAAATATCTTTTGGGGAAAACTAGGTGTTCCGTTATCAAAATTATCTTCTAACATAGGTCTTTCAAAGTTTAAAATGAAAATGACTATTTGCTCAAAAATGAATGCTTTATGCAATGATAAGGATGCTCTTAAGGTAATGATAAAGGATAAAACATCAGCTGGAAGTAGCGTCCCATTAAAATTCATTTACACTTATATGACTTATTCGCCTGATATTGAAGCTGAGAATTTTGATATTTGTCCAATTTTATTAACACAACCTGAAGAAGATAGATGGACTCCCCTACATCTTAGCATAAAATTTTTAAATAAGATTAAGAAAGTCCCAGTAAAAATTGTGAAATTAGAAAAGGGAAGCCATTATCCAATAGAGGAACCTGCCTTAGAGCAATTGCATTTAAATATTTTACAATTTATAAATGAATATCTAAATTAAAAAAATAAAATCCAGCAACTTATACATTGCTGGATTTAGTTTCTTAACTTTAAAATTTATCTTAAGAAGGTCCTTCACTTTAAGTATATAAACTCACCTTATTTACAATAGTAATAGCATTTTCAGACTACTTTATTCTATCAAGCAAGTCTTTTATAAGTTCTATATATTCATCTAAATATTTTCTTAGAATTTACTTCTACTAGAAAGTATATAAGCGTAGATATTAGCACAATAAAACGTATAAGTACATTAATTTCTACAAAATAGAAAAATGTAAAATATCCTGCATAACAGAAAAGAAATATAGCTGCATATTTACATATCTTTTCTGTATTTATTTTTTCTTTTTCTTCTTTAGTTATAAAGGTTAATCCAGCAAGTAGTCTTACAGGCTTAAATATAAGTATTATTAATCCAAGTACAATCAAGAAAATAATACCAATTATCTCTTTATTAACCATAAAATCACTCCTATCTTATTTATTCCAAATTTAATTTTATCTTTTTATTTGCTAATATATTATAATCATGTGAAATAATAAAGGTAACAATTTTTTTCTCTGTTTACATAAATAAATTCTAATAAACCATCTTTAGAATTTCTATCTAATGCTGTAGTTGATTCATATAAGTTGAAATATTACCCTTTTCAAATCTCTATTGTTTTTCTTATCTCACTTATATCAAAATTATCTTCTAACATAGGTCTTTCAAAGTTTAAAATATAAATGAATATCTAAATTAGAAAAATAAAATCCAGCAACTTACGCATTGCTGGATTTAGTTTCTTAACTTTAAAACTTATCTTAAGAAGGTCCTTAAACCTCCCATGTTTACTATATATTTTTATATTTTTATATTTATATATTTGTTTCTTTATATCTTTATATATTTATAACAATATATAAAGATATAAATATTTTCTTTGTTCTAATCCTTTAATATTCTTTTAGGCAAAATATATGCTGTACCCATAAACAATATTCCAATAACTAATAGTCCAACAAATCCTACATTAAAAACTGATGGATACTTTTCAGAAATATTAAACAAAGTTAATTTGCCCATATTTAATGTTTCAAATAATCCAAGCTCCTTTAAATATCCATAGGACATGGAAAAAGCAAATGCTCCTACTAATCCACCTAATACAGCTGCAACAGCTCTTTTAACGCTATTACTTCCAATTGCACCAACACAAGTACCTGGACATGTTCCTACAGCACCAAATGCAATTCCAAATAATAATCCACCAATTATAACACCTAAATTCATAGTCTTAATATTTAAATGAGAAGTATCAAATATGCCTAATAAGCTTGAAATAGAAAGTAATACACTTGAAAAACCTATTGCAAATAAAATTATCTTAGCTAAAGATAAATCTTCTAATCTTAACATTTTCAGTATATTTTTAAAACCTGTAGCTCCTACATATGCTAGTGCAAATCCAAAGAAGCCCCCAAGTAAAATTGCCAATAAAATTTTCATCTATTTTTCCTCCTTAGTTTGCTTTTTTAATTTTTTTAACAATTATAGCTGTTGGTATGGCAGTAGCAAAAACAGATATTGCAAATACATAGCCACTTATACTACCTTGCATCATTCCACTCATCATATGCCCACTAGTACACCCATCAGCCATTCTTGCTCCAAATAATAGTAAAAATCCTCCAATAAAACTAAGTGCATACTTTCTTATAAAACCTTTTTTATTATCATCTAATGAGCATAATTCCTCCTCATCATCATCTTCTTCTTCTTCAGCTTTCTTCTTTCTTCTAAATAACAAATATCCTAAATATCCACCTACTGGAATTGATAATACAAAAATAAAATCATAGTTTAATGGATTCTTTATAGCCTTTGCTAATTTCCCTTCTGATTTATCATAATATGCATTTGAACTTCTATAGCCAGTTTCCCTACTTGAATCTTCAACTATTACATCACTATCCACTGTACTATGTACTATTCCTGATAACACTGAAAATTGAGTTGAAACTCCTATTGGTTTAACAAGTAAGATAGCTATAAAGAATGAAAAACCTAATACTACAGCACCCTTTATCCAATTATTTTTATTCATTTCTTTTCCTCCTTAAATTTTTATCCTTGGTTTGTTTATACTATATATAATTTTTTTAATTTTTTATGTGACAAAGTCACATAAAGTGCTATTTTATTATGGCTATTCACACAAAAAATGAGGATACTTTTTAAGTATCCTCATTTTTCATATCTTAATTCAATCTATTTTTTCTTTACTGGAATCCAAACTTCACTATAGTAATTTTTATCTAAAATTCCCTTTTCATACTTACTTGGATCATTATACATTTCTATATTGTAACCTGCTGCAATCTCATAATCACTACAGTTTGGTAGCCACTCTGAAAATATCTTCTTATTAGTTTCTTGAATTGATGATGGGCTTGGTCCACAGCAAGGGAAAATAGCCCAAGTAAACTTAGGAATTGTTTTTACTACACATCCTTCAATACATCCTTTTTCATCAGAATAATCCTCTGCAATAAGGTACTCAAACTCATTACCACTCATTTCTTCATCAATGTTAACACCATACATGCCACATATATCCTTCAACTTTCCTTGTGATATATGCTCATTCCAAAATGAAGGCACCTCCATAAATGCTGAGTCATATTTGAACTTCTTAGATACTCCTAAAACCTTAAATGCATCCTTTTCCACGATTTTATAATCCATAATATATCCACCTTCCAAAGAAAATTTGATCTTAAGAGGAACAAATGACTTTATCACTGCCCCTTCTTTGCGAACTGCAGATGGTGTAACACCATGAAATCTTGTAAAAGCTTTTGTAAAGCTATCTGGAGAATCATATCCATACTTTAATGCAATATCAATTATCTTTCCATTAGTAGATAAAACCTCACTGCCGGCAAGTGTAAGTCTTCTTCTCTTAATGTACTCACTTAAGGAATATCCACATAACATTCCAAATCCCTTTTGAAAATAAAAGGGTGAAATATTTACTCTATCTGCTATCTCTTTTATAGATAAATCCTTGGTTATATTCTCTTCAATATAAGATACAGCTTCTCTAATACTTTCAATCCATTCCATAGTTTGTATCCCCCTTGCAATTCCTTAATCTAATCTTATCATTCTGAAAGGTTAACATCCCGATTTTTTGAGCTTTCTTTTGTCCTAAATTCATAAAACTTTCTAATATTTTTAATTTGTATAAAACACTCTCATCTCTAATACTTCCACCTATGATTATACAACTTATAATTTCTAAAAAGAGTAACTTTTAAAACAAAAGTTACTCTTTTTAGAATTGCCTCAAATTCTAAATCTGAAATAAAAATAAGTCCTATTAGCTCCAAATACATGTCACTAATAAGACTTATCAGATCATCATCTTCTTTTATATTTATTATTTATATCTAATATTTCTTGAACCAAATCTTCCTTTATCTTAGATGGCTTAGCTTTAGGTTTACTTATATAATATCCCTGTACATAATCCACTCCAAGTTCTACTAGCTTTTCTAATTCTTCTCTTGTTTCTATTCCTTCCGCTATTACTTTGATATCTCTTTTTCTTGTGTATACAATAAGATTTTTTATAATATCTTGTCTATCTAAATCTTTGTGTATTTCTCTGACAATTTCCTTATCAATCTTTACAAAGTCTGGAGCAGCTTCTAATAATGTAGTTTCATTGCTATATCCTGCCCCAAAATCATCTATTGCAATTTTCATATTACATTTTTTAATTTGCTTTCTCTTTTCTAATATATTACTTGAATCTACTCGTTCATTTTCAAGCAATTCTACAACTACTCTATTAAAAAGCGTTCCATACTTATCCATAAGGTTATTTATATCTTCTTCACACAGTGTACAATTAGGTAAAGAATTAATAAATATCTTTGCATTTCTCAATTCTTTATCTTGGTCTGCTACTGCTTCCAATCCTTTAAACCATGTAAGTCTTTCTATTTCATATAACTTTGATTCATCAGCTGCAATAGCTAATATTTGATAAGGACTTTTCAAACTTTCTAGCTTAGAACGCATAAGTATTTCATAAGCATATACTTCTCCTTTATGTGCATCTACTATTGGTTGAAATACATGATAGATAAGTTGTTCTTCTATCAACCTATTTAAATCTTCTTTCTTATTAATTAAAAAGGCCTTGTCATCATATTCCCTTTTATCAAATTCAGCTATACTTCCTTTTATTGTACGCTTTATTTTATACATAGCAAAATCCGCATATTTCACTAAATCATCATAATTATCTGCGCTATCAGGGTACCATGCAATACCTGCAGATGCCCTTATTTTGATTTTGTTATAACAGTTGGGTAAATCAACAATTGTGTTTTTCATAATATTCTGTATTTCTCTTACCCTATCTATTATTTCAGATTTGCTGTTGTAGCCATACATAAACACTAAAAATTCATCTCCTGATACTCTTGCAACTACTGCATTAGATTCCTCCAATCCTTTAAATATACCAGCTGCTTGACAAATATACTTATCTCCATATTCATGACCATAAGTATCATTTACAAATTTAAGGTTATCTAAATCCCACATAATAATTGCAGCAATTCTAATTTTCTCAGATTTAATCTTATCTATTACTATTCTTTTAAATGCTCTTCTATTTAAAATTTGTGTAAGACTATCATGATCCCTATCATATTCTATTTTCATCTTTTCTAAAATATCTTTAGTCACATCTATAATAATACCAAATGTTCCACCACTCTCTTGTTGAATTATTAACTTAATCCATCTATCTTCCTGATTTTCTTTCTTAATTATATATATATTTTCTTCTTTATCATATTTATTCTTTAAAACTTCTTCTATTATTAACTTAAAACTTTCTACGCCTATATACTCAGCCTTTTCATATATCCCTTCAATTCCCAATACATAAAAAAACCTACTGGTGCAATATACTTTATTTTCATCTTTCTCATGCTTAAATGCACCAATTGGTATTTTTAAAGTATTTATAATTTTATTAAGCTTTGATGATTCATAAGCAACATTTTCTCTTAAACTTGTAATTGCTGAAGATAAATTATCTATCTCTGATATATTTATTTTATCTAATTTTAATGGCTTCCTTGGATTGCTTTGTCTAACCTTTTCTGCTAAATATCTTATCGGTTTTGTTATGTTTCTTATTATTAAATAGGCTATCAATATAGCTACTAAAGTCGAAATTATCATAATAAAAATATTGTACTTTATAATGATATATATAGGATAAAACAACTTATCAGCTGTTACTGATGATACCACATACCATTTTTGATCTGAAACTACGCTATCATTTATATTAAGATTAAGTTCTTTTTTAAAAAAATAGATTCCTTTCTTTCTATTCATCTCATTTTCTAGCTTATAAGTATTATCTGAAATTTTCTTTGATTTTGTTTCTATATCTTTATACTTCTTTAATACTTCTTTATCTATATTAATATCGCCTCCGTACAATCCATAATCTTCTATCATTATGCTATACGTATTGGGGTGACTATTTTCATCATCATTAAGAATTTTATTAATATAATTTAAGTCAATACCTATACCTACTACACCGTATGGATCTCCTTCACGGTTAATAAGTGGAACAGAATATGTAATAACTTTATTGTTCTCATCAGTTATTTTAGCTGGCTTCCCCCAATATCCAAGTTCTTTTCTATTTTCACATTTTCTTGTTTCATTAATTGGCTCATAGAAAAAATCATTATTAGGGTCCCCTTTATTAAGTATATATTTATTTTCCCACTGGCTATTTATACCTATCTCTAAATTGTCTACAAGATTTAATGGACCTCTTTCTAAATGTAAGTCTAAATTATTCTTTGATTTAGCTAATGGAGCAGTATCTTTAATATATATCCCTTCTTTTTCAGCTAAATCTATGTTTTCTTGCCCTTCATTTTTTGTATCTAATATAATAAAAATATCCGTTGTATAATTATTTTTGACTAAACCTAATATATATTTTGAAACATCTTTTAATATTTCATTTGATAAATCAACGTTTCTATTTAATTCACTTGTGGATAAACCTTTCTTCTCTAGATTCCTTAATATATGCTTATTAACAGTTTCTGTTTGTCTATTTATACTACTCCAATTTTGTAACATCTGATCTTGAATATATTTATGTTTATCATTTCCTCTATCTTTAAAACCGTTAATTATATTATCCCTCAAAGGTGGTATTATTCCTGTACCTGAGATCATTAACATAAACAAAATTGCCTGTAGAACAAGAGGAATTATTATTGCCACTGCTACTTTTTTTATAATTGAATTTTTATTCATATTCCTGCTCCTTCATTAGTTACTATACTTATGATGAATCAATCAATGCTTTCTTATTCCATTTATAATATAATGATTCTAACAGCCAATCACTTTTATCAAATAATGATTATACATTATATTTCTATTTAATGTATAGTTTTTTTATTGTTTTATATAAATCAATTTATAGTTTTATTGCTATTTATAAATAGTAAAAGCTGACTCTCTACTGAGAATCAGCTTTTATTTATACACCAATGTCTTATCAAATTTATTTCACTGTATTAATACTTTATTAAAGTGGCTAACTTTAGCCATCATATGGAATAAGAAAAATGCAAGTGGTATTCCTACTCCAAAAGCCATATAGTTTTTAGATATATTAAATATACAAGAGAACATAAATGTAATCCTACTAGTTGCAAACATTAAAAGGAATAATCCTAAATTAATCAATTTTATCAATATTTTATTAGCTTATCTTTTTAGGATTACAGTAGTTAAAATAACTCCTTACACACTTTAATCTTAAAAGTATTATAGTTGAAATCCCTGATATTATACTAATATACATTCCCAACTTATCTGAACTCTCTATTGCGTCTCCTGACTTTGATATTAGTATCATTAAAAATATATAAAATACTATGCTTATAAAGGTATAAATGAAATATATATTTTTAGCCCATTTCTTCCCCTTAAAAACATTTATTCCAACGAAAAATGTCAAACTTACTGCTAATATCACAAGAAGGATTATTGTCCCTTCTACCATTGCAAATGCTATTGATATAATATCTGAAATAATAGAGTACATAATAAGGAGTCCAAGTATTTTCCTTCCCTTAAGTTCGTCTCCATCTAAACTCTTATCCTTAAATGATTTTTTCCATATAATAATGCTCAAATAGCATCCCAATACTATTAAAACCATGCTTAATATCTTTGAAACCAAAGTATTTTCATCAAATAAAATACTTTTCTCATTAACATCCAGCATTTTATATGTTTTAGGTTGTCTATTAAAACTGATATAGTTACTTTCAAATGTATTTTTAAAATACACTACTCCATCATAGGCATTTTTAATGTTGCATGGACTTCCATGTAAGAAATTCATACTTGATATTTCTTTCCACCCAACATTATACATATTAACATCTTCAGAAAATACCTCCTTAATTTTGGGATCATTTATAGCTTTATCAACCTTAAAATAAATCATCTCCTCATCTGGGAAAATGCTATGAATCTTTCCACTAAAAACATTCTCATTACTTTGTGTTACTCCAAGCCCAACAGGTTTTCTACTATTATCAGCAGTATTAAACCTTCCAGAGTAAAAATCAAAGCCAATTGCATAGTAGTGATTTCCAAGTTCCTTTGAAAGAAGATTTCCCATGTAATAAACTGTATTTTCTTCCTTTGTTATATGACTATTATGTGCCCAAAGCATTACTTTATAATTATTGTAATATTTCTTTTCATAGTTTTGAATCCACAAAATATTATTTTTCATTTCCTCATCTCTATAAGAAATATTAGTCATATTTGATAGCTTTTTATTGTAGGCAAGCTTTTCTATAAAATCATATTCTTTAGGTGAAGATGCCTTAATATATTTATCTTTATTTGTTTTTAAATCATCCAAAACCTTTGAAAACAAATTAAAATCACTTTCTTTAATTGCAGTTACTTCTTCAAAATATCCACTGTTAATACTTTTATAATAATCCTCAAAAGGTAAATAACCATTGTAAGTGTCCTGAACATCAAAGCCATAAAACCTAACCTTTTCCGAATCCGTTGCAGTTTTATTGTATTCCCTCATCCATTTAACTAATTCAAGTAGCTCCTTTGTTGCAAATACTGATGTATTAACCTCAATTAACCCCTCAATATTTCCCTCTCCAGTTTGTACATACTCGTTTATCCCATTACAGAAGCTCATTGGTATCTCAATTGCAAATGCTCTAAAGCCCATTTCCTCAACTAAAAACCTAAATAACCTGTCCTTAAACTGAAAAAAACTTCCTGTTCCATGGGTAGCCTCACCAACTCCAACAACAGTTTTACCTTTTAACTCATCCTTTAAAAACATTAAATCTTCATAAGAATCACTAGGATTTGTTCCCTTAAGACTTTCATAGCTTCCATCACTTGCCCTAGCTATACTAGTAGGAAATACTAAAAGCAGCAATAAGGTACAAACAAGTAGCACACCCTTTTTAAACCCCTTCATTGCAATCTCCCCTTTTAAATAATATTAATTTACCATGTAATCTAAGATTAAATTACATTTCTACCTAACGTCATTAATACCATTTTACATTGTATGTAAAATATAGTATAACTTTACATAATTTAGCTAAACATATTTATTATTTGCTTCTTGATTCGTAAATTTCTTTTTCTGCATCTATAAACACCTTATCTATAACTCCATAAGCCTAACTATATTCCCTATCAGAGGCATAGACATATACAAAGAAGCACTAACCATAAAAGATTAGTGCTTCTATATATTACTTTATTTTAAGCTCTCTCCATTTGACTCTATAACTTCCTTATACCAATCAAATGACTTTTTCTTCTTACGTGAATAGTCTCCAGTACCATCATCTTGCTTATCCACATAAATAAATCCATATCTCTTCTTCATTTCACCAGTAGTTGCACTTACTAAATCAATTGGCCCCCACATTAAGTACCCAAAACACTCTACTCCATCTTCTTCAGCAGCTTTCTTTAACTGAATTAAATGTTGATTTAAGTAATCAATTCTATAATCATCATTTATGCTTCCATCTGCTTCTACCTTATCCATAGCTCCAAGACCATTTTCTGAAACTATAATAGGTAACTCATATCTACGGTAAACATAATTTAATAAATATCTAAGTCCAATTGGGTCAATTGACCATCCCCATTTACTTTTTTCTAGATAAGGATTTTGCACCCCTCCAAAAAGAGTTTCTTCTCCATTATCATCACCTTCGTAATGGGCAACACTAGTTGAATAGTAGTTTAATCCTATGAAATCTAACTTACCATTATAGAAAGATTCTTTATCCTCATTAGAGATTTCAAGTTGTATGTCTGAATCTTTATATTCTTTTAACTTATATTTAGGGAAGCAACCATTACACATTGCATCTATTTGATAGAAATCACGATCCATTTCTTTAAAGGCATTCATAACGTTAACTGGATTACAATTTATAGGATAAACAGGTGTTAATCCAAAAACACATCCTACCTTATTATTAGGATCAATTTCATGAGCTAATTCTACAGCTTTTACCCCTGCAATTGTCATATTATATCCAATAGTAGCTAATGTTTGTTTCTTTTCTACCATCTCACTAAACTTAAGCCCTGCAATTATGTATGTAAAAATATCTGATGCTTCAGTTTGTGGGTCAATATGGTTCATTTCATTAAAAGTAACCCAATACTTAACTTTACCTTTTAATGCTTCAAACATAGTTTTGCAATACTTTAAGTAAAAATCAATTACCTTTCTATTTGTCCATGATCCATATTTTCTTACCAGGTTTACTGGCATTTCAAAGTGATATAATGTAACAATTGGCTCTATACCATTTTTAAGTAATTCATCTACAACACTTTGATAATATTCTATCCCTTTTTTATTTGGTTCTTCATCATCACCATTTGGATAGATTCTTGACCAATCAATAGAAATTCTAAGAGCTTTAAATCCCATTTCTCCAAATAGAGCAATGTCATCCTTAAATCTGTGATAAAAATCAATGCCCTCATGAGAAGGATATCTCTTGCCATCTTCTATATCTTTACAAATTTCACGAGGTACTTCATAAGAACCGCTAGTAACTAAATCCATTATACCGATTCCCTTACCATCAACATTCCACGCACCTTCACATTGATGGGCAGCTATGCTTCCTCCCCATAAAAAATCTTTTCTTAATTTCATAATAAAAACCTCACTCTAAATTTATAGAACTATATTAATACATTCTTCCTTGTCACTTGTAACATCTTTAGATACTGGAATTACATCAAGATAATCTTGAGTATTTGTAACTACCATTATAATAGTTGGATCAAAGCCTTCTTCTTTTACTTTATCAAAATCAACTTGTACTAATGGTTGTCCTATTTTCACCTTATCCCCTTGGTTTACCATTGTAGTGAAATGCTTTCCTTCTAATTCTACAGTATCAATACCAATGTGAATTAAAAGTTCCACTCCAGACTCTGTCTTAAGTCCAAAGGCATGTTTTGTTGGGAATACACAAACAACTTCCCCATCAACTGGTGCAACTACTAAATTATTATCAGCTATTATCCCTACACCACTTCCAAGAGCTCCACTTGAAAATGCTTTATCATTAATTTCAGATAACTTAACTAATTTTCCAGTAGCACATCCATTAACTACAACCTTATTCATCATAGAATCATCGCTTTTAGAAGATACAGCTTTCTCATCTGAAGTTTCAGCTTTTTCACTATCTTTAGGAATACCTAAAAAGTATGCTGCAACTGCTGCTGCTACAAAACCTATTATAACTGCTATAATCATTGAATAGAAATTCTTATAGTCATTATTTCCAATATAAGAAGGTAATCCTGCTAATCCCCAAGCCATTGCATATGTTTTTACATTTGCAATACCTGCATATAATCCCCCAAGTCCGCCACCAATGGCTACTGCAAGGAATAATTTTCTAAACTTAACGAAAGCTCCATATATAGCTGGTTCTGTAACTCCCATTAATGCACTAAAACTGAAAGTACCAAATAATTGTTTTTGCTTTTCATTCTTAGCTCTTAAGAAATATCCAAGCATTGCTCCAGCAACAGCTATATCTGAAATTGTACATGCAGCATAGAAAATTGGGTCATAACCAAGTTCTGCATGGAATTGAACTACTATAGGAATAATAAAGTTTCCAGCACCAAACATAATTAAGAATGGTTGAACAGCAGCATATAAAGCAATAACACTCCAATTACCTAAAGTATTCATTAAGAACATGCAAACCCAACTCATAGCACTACCGATCCATTCACCAATTGGACCAAAGAACATTAAAGTAATTGGTAAACAAATAATTAAAGTAAATACTGGTACTAAGAAATAATGTAAAAACTTTGGTAATACCTTCTTTAAGGATTTTTGAACATATCCCATAAACCATACAGCTAAAATAATAGGAATAAATGAGTTAGAGTAAGTAGTTGTAGGAAGTGCTATTCCAAAAAAGCTTAACCCCTCAACTCCATTAATTCCTGTTGATAAAAGCGTTGCAGCTAATGCAACTGCCAAAAATGGACTTGCATTTAAACGCTTTGCACAAGACATTGCCATAAAAATTGGTAAGAAAAAGAATACCGATGAACGAATATTATCTAATAATATGTATGTTGGACTCTCTGCTGAGATTATTCCTGTTAAAGAAAGTAATGATAAAACCCCAGCTAACATCCCTGCAGCAATAATTGGCTCTAGAATTGGAGTCATAGATTCTGAAAATAAATCTAATACTGCCTTTATTGGATTCTTTTTAACCTTGTTTTCTGAAGAATTTGCTTCTCCACTAATTCCAAGCATAGAAATTAATTCACTATGAACTTCACTTACATGAGTTCCTACAATGATTTGATAAGCAACATCATTTGAAACAACGTCAACTACTCCATCCATCTTTTTAATTTCTTCAGTCTTTGCTTTTGAACGATCCTTTAATGTAAATCTAAGTCTTGTCATACAGTGAACAACTGCTTGAACATTGTCCTTGCCGCCCACTAATTCAATAATCTTTGTATTAAAATCTTTATATTTCATTATTCTTCCTCTCTCTTGCTTCTGTTTGTAACTCTATGAATATGAAGCATCAAATAAGTTTCCTCATCAATTGATAATTCACATTTGTATTGCTCCTTTACATAAAGTTCTATCTTTTGTATACATTCATATGCTTCTGGATAAAGATTTCTAATTTGAGAATTTAATTCTTTATCATTATCACTATAAGTTTTACCGTTCTGTATTCTATGAATAAAATATTGAAGATGAGTTATAAGACGAATATAATTCAATGATGATTCATCAATCTTTATTCCATAATGATATTGAATAATTGAAATAATATCTCTTAATGCCTCCATAACTTGAATTGTTTCTTTTAAATTACTTTTTCCCTCTTGTAAATTAACAAAGTGTAATGCTATAGAAACAGCTTCATCCTCTGGAAATTCAACATTATATTTTTTATTCATCTGATTTAAGGCATAAATTCCTATTTTAAAATGCTTTGGATAAAACTTCTTCACTTCCCAAGTTAATGGGCTACGAATAAATTGTCCTTTAGCAGCACGTTTAAGTGCAAAATTAATATGATCTAGCAATGTCAGACTTAAATAATCACTTGCTTTTTCATTCAGTAGATCTTCACCGTACTCAATAATATTATTTAACATTATAATTTCTTCTTCATCTATATTAGATAAAAGGTAACTGAAATGCTCTAACATATCATTTGAATCTAATACATATGTCTTTTCTATTTCACTTTCGGTAATTGTTTGCCCTACTTTTTTCTTGAAAGATATTCCTCTAGAATAAACTATCACCTCATTATTTCCTCTTTTCACCACTGCTACATTGTTATTTAAAATCTGACTTACCTTCATGTTAAAATACTCCTTTCTAGAAAAAAAACTCAGACTACGTAGAAAAAGGACATTTTCTACGTAATCTGAGTTCTGCCTGCTTATCAGTAACATACTCAAGTAGTAACTGCTTTGTTACCACTAGTTTCTTTTCTAAGCTCATTATAATATAACTTTTTATAGCTGTCAACGCTTACATTCGACTTTTTTCTATAATGCGTTATGATTACGTTTCTACGTATATATTATGTATTATTTCTTTTTAAATTATATTAATACTATGCTCAAATATTTTTTTTGCTTCTCTTTTCATATTATTTACCTATAACTTTCATTTGCTCTCTTTGTAATAGTATATTAGATAAATTGGCATTTTAATTCTCTTCTAATTTATAATGAATACAGTTCCTACATATCCCCATATGCTTTTAACTGTAAATTGTTCATTAATAAATACTAAAAAGGGCCCTATCATTTTTTGATGGGGCCTTTTTTATCTATCTTATAAAGTTTGTAAATACCTTATCTTCTTTTTCATTTTCTTTAACTTGAGATTTTCCAGCTTCAACTACTTTCATTAACCAAGACATATTCTTACCAAGTACTCTCATTATTTGCATACCTTCTTCATCTTGAGTTACTTCTCCAGGAGCAGCTCCATAAGCCACATTCCAATAATTAGATGTAGGCATTATCATTTCTGAGTAATTAATAAAGTTATTTAATTGGTCAAATACAGGTATTCCTCCTGATCTTCTCACTGCTACTACACTTGCTCCTATTTTATGTCTAAACAATCCTCCATTTACAGAAGCAACATAAAAAGCACGATCTAAAAATGACTTCATAGTGCCTGCTATTGCTGAATAATAAACTGGGGATCCTAAAATTATTCCATCAGCTTCTTTCATTTTTTGAATCCATTCATTTACTTCATCCTTGTCTAAAACACATCTTTCATTTTTATTTCTTGAACATCCCCCACAAGCTATACATCCACGTATTACTTTATTTCCCACATGAACAATCTCTACTTCTATTCCTTCTTTTTCTAATTCAGCTGCTACAGTTTTTATAGCATTATAAGTATTTCCTTCCTTCTTAGGGCTTCCATTAAATGCAACTACCTTCATAATCTTCCTCCGTCGAATAATTATTTCTACATTATATATTTAAATTACGTATTTCTTTATTATTAACAAAATATTATATTTATCAGATTACTTTAGAAATCTACTTCATCAGGATGAAGACCTGAACCACCACAATCAGTTAATCTATCTATTCTCTCAACATCTTGTGCACTGATTTCAAAGTCAAATACCTCTAGATTGCTTTTAATTCTCTCTGGTGTAACAGACTTTGGTAGTGGCACAATACCTTTTTGAATAATCCAACGTAAAGTAAGTTGAGCTACAGTTTTTTCATATTTATCTGCAATTTCCTTTAATACTGGATTATTTAAAACTTGTCCATTTGAGAATGGAGCCCATGCCTCAACTAAAATATTATGTTTTTTACAAAACTCTACTATTTCCTTTTGTAACATTCCAGGATGGAACTCTATTTGATTTACCATTGGTTTAATTTTAGCAGTTTCAAATAATGGCTCAAGATGATGCTCAAGAAAGTTACTAACTCCTATTGCCTTTATTTTACCTTGGTTATAAAGTTCTTCTAAAGCTCTCCAGCTCTCACTGTTTGCTTCTTTCCAGTTTTCTTTTGATGCTTTTGCAATAGGCCAGTGGATAAGGTATAAATCTAAATATTCAAGTTGTAAATCCTCTAATGTTCTATTAAATGCTGCTAAAGTATTTTCATATCCTTTGTCATCATTCCATAGTTTACTTGTTACAAATATTTCTTCACGTGCCACACCAGATTTACGTATAGCTTCACCAACACTTTTTTCATTTCCATAAGCAGCAGCACAGTCAATATGTCTATATCCTGCTTTTATTGCATTTAATACAGATTGTTCTGTTTCTTCTCCACTAGGTGTACGGAATGTTCCAAATCCTATATTGGGCATTTTATAGTTATTATTTAATAAGTAAAAAATTTTTTTCATATTATCTATTTTCCCTTCTGATTTATTATCATATAAAATTGATTTAAACTTGTTCTTCTTTTATAAGAACGTGTATTTTCTATTTTCATGCATGAATTTTATTAATTATCTTTTCGATAGGACAAGTATAGACCTTACACCTAACTCTAAGTCAATAGTTTTTTTTAATTTCATGTTTATAGTATTTTATATAATTTATACAACAAATATACTCTTATAATTAATGATTCTTATAATCACACTTGACTTAGATTTAAGTATGAGTGATATAATATATAAAAAATATTTGAGGTGATAAATATGAACTATTCCATAGCACAAGCAGCTAAGGAAATGAATTTAACAACATACACATTAAGATATTATGATCGTGAGGGATTGCTATCTAATGTTAAAAGAGATAAATCAGGTAAGCGTATTTTTACAAAAGATGATATGGAAATGCTTTCTCTTATATGCTGTCTAAAAAATACTGGAATGCCTATTAAGGAAATAAAACAATTCATCGATTGGCAAAATGAAGGCAATAATACTCTTCATGACCGTAACGATATACTAGTAAAGCACAAAGAATATGTTTTAAATCAAATAGATGATTTAAAACAACATCTTCGTTTGATTGATAGAAAGCTTGATTATTACCATGATGCCTGTAAGGCATATGATACAAACTCGCCAATTCCAAGTTGCTGTGCATACACAGATAATGATTCAAATTTTTAGGTTTAAAATATACAATACATCTCACTAAAAATTAGTAAACTTTAAATTAAAAGGGCTATCGCAGAACATTTTTTGCTCATGCGACAGCCCCTTTTTTATAAAAAATAAGATAGTTTTAATTAAATAATTTACTAACTAAAACTATCTTAATATCTAGATATTTATTTTATTAATTTCTTCCTCAGTTAACCCTGTTGCTAAAACTATTTGTTCTATTGAAATCTTCATATCTAACAAATTCTTAGCAATTTCAAGTTTTCCTTTTTCTACCCCTCTTGCTTCTGCCGAACTGATCATATTTGCTCGTTCATGTAATGATCTTTCTCTCTCATAATAAATCCTCATAGCTTCCTCATCACTACTAAGGTATTCGATTTTCTGTTCAGCCTTTTCTATTGCTGTATCCAAACTAATCAACTCCTTTAATGTAGTTTCAGATATATCTTTTTCTAAAAACATCAGCCATCTCTCTATATCATTTTCTCTATAATCTTTATCCTTTTTCTTTCTAAACTTTGGTAACTCTAAAAAATGAATCTCTACAACATCTGTTAACATATAATCCTTTTCTATATCTTCCCATAGATGAAATGAAGATTGATAAGTCTCTGTTCCTAAAAACTCAAAATCTAGTATATTTATTGTAATTACCTTTTCTAAACTGGTATAATCTTGGCCTTGCTTTATATTTTCAAGATACATCTTTCCCCAATAAAATAATGTCCTCTTATCCATGTTACCTTGATCTGTAAGTTGTACTTCTATATCTATATTTTCTCCATTAGATGTTTTTGCTCTCACATCAATAATTCCTGTTTTATCTAAAATTAATTCCTTCGTTAATTGTTTATTATCTATAATTTCTAACTCTACTATCTTCTCTTTCTTAGTTCTCTTTAATACGGCATTTATGAATGATATTAAAATATCTTCATTTCCTTTTTCACCAAATACCTTCTTAAAAATGAAGTCATTAAGTGGTTTTACTTTTCTCATATATAAATTACCTCTTTGCTTCTTATCTTTAGTTAAATTATTATCTTTTATTAAACTTATTATAACATTAATTGAAATTTTCTTTAATAGAAACTTGATTATACTTTTAATTTACTTATACTATAAATATCTTATAAATGCTTAAAAGTTTTTTTTAAATCAAATACTAACCCTTAATATTTTTTCTAATAATTTTGGTTCTCCACAGATACCCTTAACCATATCATAAGTAAAAAAGTTTAGACTTTCCTATATACAATATAATTAAGAACATTTCAAATTTAAATTTTACCTATATTTTCATACAAAAATAGCTAATAAAACTATTATTATTTTACTAGCTACTTTTGTAATATATTTTTTGCCCAATTGGGTACTTTATTATCGCTCCATATTATCTTACCATTTTTTAAATATATAACTTCCTTTAAAACTTCTGTATTATCATATATATTTACTTCATCACAAATCTCAATTACATCATTCAAGTTATTTAGTGAATCTGCTAACTCCTGCAAAAATTGTATAAGTTTTCATATTATTTACCTATAACCTTAGCTTGCTCTTTTTGTAATACTAAATTAGATAATGTCATATAAAAGTCTTGCTCTTCTTTTGTCTTCGCATTTTTAAATAATTCCTTCAATTGACTATATGAATAATTTATAAAAATATCATATAAATTAATATCCTTATTTACCATTAGATTTCCTCCTAAAGAAGCATTTATATGAATATTATATACCAAATTCAATGTATTATAAACCTAATTCCACATATACAGTTCACCATTCATTATGCTAAATTCATCCTAGAGGTACCAATAATTGCAAAAGGCTAGGCAACTACTGCCCATTAGCTTACACTATTTCTCTTTTGAAATAAAACCATGTACCATCTACCCCTGCTAATTCCCATCCTTCATTTCCAAGTACATTTAGCTTTTCACTAATCTCTTTTTTATATTTATTTTTATCTACTTTAAAAACACTCTTTAGTTCAATTTGAATTTGCTCAACTCTGTATTCATACCGTTTCATATAAATCATCCCCTAAAATTAATCATTTTTCTTATAAAAATACTTCTTTAAAATAAACTCTACACTTATAAAAGCCATGACTACTATTGCAAATTCAACTTCTAACATAATAACACTAACATTATTAGTATCTAAAAAGCTTGTAGCATTTAAAATATCTGATTTGTTTATTATTAATACTATAGCAGTTATTATAAATGTAACTAATCCTGATAAAAGCCAAATCATCCCACACTTTTTATTAGAAGATTGTAGTGATTTTTTACCCTTTAAAAAATCACTATTATCTACATTTCCTAAGCCACTACCAATCATAGCAATAGGAATAAACAAATCTAATATTCTATTTATTCTTTTGTTGGAATGTCTATTATATAAGCACCCTATACAAATCATAATTACTGGAACAATAATGTTGCAAAACAAAATAAATATCTTCATATAATAACCTCCATATCAATAATCGTTTTTCCAGAGAATTCTTACTTAATAAGAGTCAATTTATATAATTATGTATATTCTTTTTTATTTTGATAGTCATTTTTAGTTATAATCCAAACAGGTAAATCTTCTTCATGAGTTTCACTAATTTTCATTCCTAAAGACGTGATTGTTGAAATTGATTTTTTATTATTTAAAACTATTTCAGCCACAATGCTCTCAAGATGTAATTTATTAAAACCATACTCAAATAATGCAAAACTTGCTTCCCTTGCATATCCATTCCTTTGGAACTTTTCATTAAAAATCCATCCCAATTCATATTCTGAAGGTTTATTAAACTCATGAAATACTATATGTCCTATTACTTTACCTAAGTGTTTTTCTTCTGCTGCAAATATCATTTTTTCCTCAATTCCATATTTCTGAATGAACTCTTTAGTCTGTGAAATTGTTAAAACAGGCTCTATATACTCCATTACTGCAATGTCTGAAAGATATTCAAATGCATCTTTATAATCTTTTTCTCGAAAATCCCTAATAACAAGTCTCTCTGTTTCGACTCTCATAACTTCCCCTCCATATATAGCAAGTATTTTTTTAACAATATAATATTTACAGAATCTTTTTAAATTCACTAACCTTATCCTTTATACTCTAATGAATAAACTAGAATTTACCTCGTTAAATGAACTAAATATTCAATAGTATCTTCTTCAAATTTCTTTTCACCAGTTAGATTAAACCCATGTTTTATATAAAAAGAAATTGCCCTTTCATTTTTTTCTAATGCCCAAAGATTATTAGCACTATACTCATTAATTGCATATTCTATAAGTTCTTTTCCAATTCCTTTACTTTGAAAAAAAGTATCTACATATATTTTACAAATCTCTCTTTCTTTCAATTGAACAAATCCTTTTATTAAACCATCATCATAAACTAATATATTTTTTAATATTTCATCTTTTCCAAAATAATTATCAATCATAGCAACTACCTGCAATTCTCCAAAAGAAAATCCATCATCCTTAAAAATTGGCCAATAGTTCATTCGATTATTAAAAACATATATTTCTGCTATTCTTGATAAATCTTTTTTTGTTGCTTTTCTAATATTCACTCTTCCCATCCCCTATTTATTCCGCTACTTTTTACAATAATTTTCCAACACAATTATATCACAAGGCATTATCAAATATCTTATAAATTATTTCTAATTTTTCCTCTCCACAAATACACTTCACCATACAATATGTTAAACTTATCCTAGAGGTGGTTACAATGAAAAAGATTATAAAAGTTGTAGGAGCTATAATAGAAAACTCTAATTCAGAAATTCTTTGTGCCTTAAGGTCACCAAATATGAGTATGCCAAACCTTTGGGAATTTCCTGGTGGAAAGATAGAAAAGGGCGAAAGCAACGGACAAGCTATTGAAAGAGAAATTAGAGAAGAATTATCCTGCAAGGTAAAATACATAGAGGATTTTAATGATAATACTCATGAATATGAAAATATTATAGTTAATCTTATTACAGTTAAGTGTAAGCTTGTAGAAGGAACACCAACTGCAAGTGAACATTCTAAACTTATATGGCTTAAAAGAGAAAATCTTGATTCATTAAAATGGGCTCCTGCAGATATCCCTGCTGTGGAGGAATTAAAAAAATCTCATAAACTGCAAGACTAACCTTGCAATTTATGAGATTTATTACTTAAGGAGCTATTGAGTATCCACCATCAACTAATAAACATTGACCAGTATAGTATTTGCTATCTGGACCTGCTAAAAATGCTATAACACGTCCAATATCATCTTCTCCATCTCCAAACCTCTTCATTGGTTGAGCTTCCATTATTTCTTTATACTTCTCAGGGAATTTTGCTGCCCATACCTTAGCAGCTGGACTTTCTGCACCTGGAAGAACACAGTTTACAATAATATTGTATTGAGCCCATTCCTTAGCTGCAATCTTAGTAAGTCCACGTATAGACTCCTTGTTACATCCATAAGCTAATTGCCCTGCATATCCAAACATACCTGTTGCAGAAGCAAAGTTTATTATTCTTCCTTCATTTTGGTCTTTCATATAAGGGAAACATTCTTGCATCATATTTAATGAACCTATGGTTCCTGATTGCCAAGCTGTAAGCATTTGTTCATAAGTTGTATCTTCAACCTTAGCTGAACCAGGTAAACTTTGGGCATTATTTACCACAACATCAACGGTTCCATACTTTTCAACTGTAGCTTTTACTACTTTTTTAACATCTTCACGATTTCCAACATCACAAGTTATGGCAAAGCCTTGTCCACCTGCTTCTTCTACTTCTTTTACTGTTTGGACTATTGGATCTAGACGACGTCCTACACAAACAACCTTAACTCCACGTTTTCCAAGGTGAAGTGCTATCCCCTTACCAATACCCTGTCCTGCACCTGTAATAATAGCCACTTTCTCATTTAACTCTTTCATAAAAACCCTCCATCCCATATATAAATGCAGGTCTATTTCTAAACTAGTCAAATTCTTAATTGTGAAGACCTTATAGAAAAGTATATTACTTCTTGTATACATTTACAACATATTTTCCCAATTTCGGGTGTGTAGATTATATTTATATCTCAATAAGACAAGTACTTTCTAGTTCCTTTAAAGTTGGTATAGAGCTTATAGCCCCATAATTTTCACAAGTTTTTGCCCCAACAATATTAGCAAATCTAATTATTTTCTCCCAAACTTCATTATCTATATTTTTATTATCATCTAGTTCACATACTTTGCTTAGAACTGCTCCTACAAAGGCATCCCCTGCTCCTGTAGAGTCAATTTGATTTATTTTTATAGATGGTATTATGTTACGTTTTCTATAACTAAGTAAAGTTCCATTATCACCTAAAGTTACCGCAACTACTTTAGCTCCTAGACTATGTATTTTATCTAAACCCTTATTCATATCTTGTTCTGAAGTTATTAACTTTAATTCTTCTTCACTAAGCTTAACAAAGTTTGAATATCCTATTAATTTATGTACACAACTCAAATATTCATTTATATTACTATCTGTTATAAGAGCATCTCTATAATTTGGATCAAATGAAATAAATACACTATTTTGACTAGCATACTCAGCTAATTTAAAATAAGTTTCCTTTAATCTTCCTTCTAAAAAAGCTGTAGCTGACCCAAAATGTATTATATCTTTATTTGAAATCTTACTTAAATCTATTTTACTAAAATTATAGTCCCCATCGCTCCCTCTTTTAAACTCAAAATCTCTTTCACCATTACTATCTATTGATACAAATGCTAACGTTGTATTTCCCTCTACCTCTACCATATCTGTATTTATGTCATATTCTTCTAATGTATTTAATAAAAACTTTCCAAATGAATCATTTCCTATTTGTCCTAGAAAATACGCTTTATTTCCTAACTTACTTATTGTTACTGCTACATTTGCTGGTGCTCCACCTGCCTTTTTTTCATAATTTATCCCATTTATTAAATCTATATTATTTTTACATATAAAATCTATTAATAATTCTCCTATACAGAACACCTTTGATTTCATTATCTCTCCTCCTCATATTCCTCCAATATAAATTTAACTATTAATACTACTTAATATAAGAAAGGATGTAAATATGATTATAAAAATCATTTTATTTACATCCTCCATAGAATTATCTTGGTAATCTGTCCCTACGATCAGGAAATTTTTTATCTATCCCGTATGGAGAATCTTGATACCAATAAGCAACGCTTGCTAAATCATCTTGACGTTCAAACAATTCTAAGTCATCATTTCCTATTTGTTGAAGAGTAACCTTTATATCCTCATTAAATGCAATTGGATCCATTATGTGCCATCTATACAAACCATGTCTTGGAAGTGCATCATCACCAAATGCATGCACTGCATTTAACTTACCTGTCTCAAATCTATCTCTTGATGGATCTCTGTGAGATTGATAAGGATATCCTAAAAACATTGTAGAATAGTTCTTTGCAGAAGGCCTTCCCATTTCATCTAATTGATGAAATGCCCAGGCTCCACCAAAATAGTCCTCAGATCCTGTAGAAGAAATAGTCGGATATTCCCTGTCTCCATCTAGATAGAATTTAAATTCTCCTTCTCCCCACCAATATCTTTCTAACGCGGTTATAGCTAAATAAGTACCTACATAGTAACCTTTACCTTCTATTCTATCAAGTACTGTATAATCTTCTTGTAACTTAGTTATTTTTTCTCTATTCCAACGTGCATGAAAGTATAATGAATTTTCAGGCACCTCATCTACTAATGCATAATTTACTGTATAAAAAAATGCAGTTATATCTTTAGGATGTTGATTGGTTATAGTTATTTTTGCTTTCTTTCTAAAAGGCATTTGAAAATACGAATTAAATCCTCCTGTTGGACAAACCACTATTGGAAGTGAGTTTACATCACATCTTTCTCCAAATCCATTGCAGAAAAAGTCTCCTATTGGCGCTTCAACTGCTGGAATATCACAATCATCCCAATACATCCTAATTACTACATCTCTAAGTACAAATGTTCCTTTCTCAGTTCTATCACGTATAGTCATCCATATATGTCTTATAATTCCCGGGCCTTCTATTTCAGCTATTACAGTTTCTTCATTCATAGGTAGCTTAATACTTCCTCTACCTTTTCTACTTAACCCAAGATTACTTGATTCCATACAAGCCTTAGCTTTTTCACCAGTTGGATTTTCAGGTGTTATAGCTCTTGTTCTCTCATTCTTAAATGTAGTCACTCTATCTAGTAAGCTCATAATTCTACCTCTTTTCTTATTTTATTTAAGTTCTATTTCTATTTTTTCATTTGGCATTAGCTTAAAGGTACAAATTCGCGTTTTATTACTTAAGAACTTTCCTGATTTATATTCAATTTTTGTATTAGTTAACATATTATAAGGATCGCCTTTACCTATTAACTCAAGTTCTACATTTATTTCATACTTATTTTTATTTTTTATATATACTATGGAATCTTCATGTTTTTTCATAAAAGATAAATCAAATCTACTATTACCAAACCTAGCATTTTTCCATTCAAAATTACTAGATGGAGAAAATGGTCTATATTTCAAAGTTTTTTTAGGCGCATTATACACGATCCCTAATATCTGAGTTATAAATATAGTTGAAAATACTCCTGCTGCCCACCCGCATTTGCCACAACTATTTAACCTTTCTACATTTGAAGTTTTACTTCCAACTTTGTATGGCCACCACCACCAAGACCCATCTATATCAATTAATCTTTTTAATTCTGTCATGTATCCATCTTGTCCTACCATACTCTCTTTGTTTACAGTATTTAAAAACAATGTAGTGTATCCTGGAAAAGTAGCTTCAGATTGATTTCCCCACTTTATCCCTCTACTTAAAGTAGAGTATGTAGGATTATGTGAACTTGCTGTAAACCTTAAGTAATTCCTAAATATTATATCGTCATAGCTTTTATATCCATAAAAAGGTATAAGAGTTGTATCAGACTCTTCTCCATCATGCATTAATAAGTTCACATCTTTGCCATCGTGAACATCATCTAAAAAATCAATTCCTTGATCAAAAAAAACCTTTTGATAGTTTTTTAAGGGATATGTCAGTTTTTTATTTGGCTTTAACGATCCTATCCCCTCTAAATATTGCTTTCCAAATATACCATCATACGTCATATACCCCTCTATATCAGCCTTTAACTTATCTGCATATTCATCATAAAACTTACTAATATCATAATCGTTAAATACCTCTTTTGAAAGTTTACTAAATGATTTTAGACACTTCCAAAGAAATATATTTGATCCCGTATGATACTTTCCTAAGGAAAATGCATCAGATATCCAAGTTGATGGTATTAAATTTACTTTATCATCATCTTTTAAATCAATAGCACTGCTAAGTATTTCTTTTAGTTTTAAATAGACTTCTTGATTTTTGATAAAAAAAGCTTTGTCATCTGTTGCTTCAAAATAGAGACCTGCCATCATAACTGAACTTAATGAATTTGTAAGGGAATGCTGAATACCACCTTCATACTTACTTCCTTTAGGTCTTATTCCATACTCTAAAAACCAAAGCATAGATTTCTTATATATCTCTGGATCAAGTATTCCAATTGGAAGTAATGAATAGTACATATCTTTATTCCAAGTTCTTTTTAATACCGGATAAGTCCCCCAATTAGAACCAACAATCTCACCTTTGCTATTCATTGCAATAGCACCTAATGCAGATAACACAGACCTTTCATAAATAAGTGCCGACAACTTATCATCATTCATTTTAAGCTCTCCAACTAAGCTCCTATAGTACTCATAAGTTTGATTAATCCAGTAAAGAGTTCCGTATTTTTTTAATATAACAACTTCTTCATAGCTACCTGGTGCATAAAGTATAACAGGTATCCAAACCGATTCACCTGATTTTAATGTATAACTTTTTTTAACATCATAATCATCATAAGTACCTAAATCTAGGGATAGGTATCTAACATCTGAGTACTTTTTTTTATATTTCTTAGGTAAATATACTTCACACTCTAGCTCTTCATTTGATGTATTTTCCAAATACATACCATATATAAGTATGCTCAATCTTCTACCATCTTTTGATATAGGAGCTACAGATATGATAGTTGCCCTATATTTTTCATCTATATGAGATACTCTTGGAAAAAAATTATCTAGAAGATCTGACTCAACTTTTGAATTTCCTTCACTTAAATTATTTAGCTTTCCATTAATTTTAATCTCAAAGTAAAAATTATCATGTTGAGTAAAATCTTTGCAAGCCCAAACTCCAGGTATGTCATCACAATAATAGCAACTATGATAGAAGGATATATGCCTAATATCTCCAAACTCTGTAATATTAGCTACAACTTTATTGTTTGATATATCATAAGAAAATGTATCATCAGGAAATTTGTTACTATAGTAGCTTTCATTCAAGCTACTATAGTACTCTCCATTTTCAATTTTTAAATTAAAAAATTCATTTCTTTCTGTATAAATAAAATCCTCTATACTTTTATAATGCATAGTGTCTCCTTATTATGATTCTAAATTATTAGCATATACCTGTTAATGATAATACTAATCCTAAAACTATTATTAAAGCTATTATAGTTATTACATTTACCTTTTTATCTAACAATTTGAAACATAAAAATACTATTAAAAGTGGTACTATTCCTATGAATACACTATCTAATACCTCTTGAACTTTCATTATTGCTTGTCCATTCATGCTAAACTGAAGCTTAGTATTAAATAGTACCATTTGACTAGTCATAGCCCCTACCATAGTTATACCAACTATACTTGCAGCCTTAGAAAGTATCTCAATTAATCCACCTTTATATAGCTTTTCTATATATTTAGCACCTAATGTATATCCTAAAAATGCTCCATAATAACGCATTAAGTAATTTGGTATGTTAAATGCAAGTAGAAATACTAGTGGTGCAAATATATTTCCTGAATTTGCAAGTCCTATAGCAAGACCTGCTGTTACAACTCTCCAAACTCCCCAAAATAATGAATCCCCTATACCAGCTAAAGGTCCCATTAAGCTTAACTTAATTGCATTGATTGAATTTTCATCAAAATCTTCTTTTATACTATTTTCTTTTTCCATAGAAGCAGAAATACCCATTACAAAAGAACTCATTGGTATTGTTGTACTAAAATAGCTTGTATGTCTTTCTAATGCTTTTCTTCTTTTTTCCTCATCATTTTTGTAAAATTCATTTATAAACGGCATAAGTGAATAACAAAAACCTGCTCCCCCCATAGTTACTGGATTAACTGAGGCATACATTGTTCCCGATCTAAAAAACATTTTTTTAATTAGTTTCTTCTCTTCTTTTGATATACTACTTGCTAGTTTCATTCTAACCCCTCCATTTTTATATATTAACTAAAGAACTCATCATCTTCATCTATAAGCTCATTATTGCTAGTACTATACTCAGGTGTTGCCATTGATAGATTTTTAATTTGTATATCTCTTTGTGCTATTACAAATGCTATTATAACTGCCATTGTTGCAACTGCTATTAATGGTAACTTTAAATATGCTATAGATATAACTCCAAGTAAAAAGAATATTCCAATTTTCTTTGACCATAACATCTTAAGAAGCATAGCCATACCTACTGCAGGAAGTAAGTTTCCAGCTACTGTTAAACCATTCATTATTGGTTCTGGTATGTTGTTTATTATTGTTTCAACTGCTTTTGATCCAAATAACATAGCACAGAATGGTATTAAAGCATATAAAGCATAGTGTATAAACCATAACGCAAAGTGTAGTCTACTTAGTTCTTTATCTTTACCTTCCTTTGCAAGCTTTGCAAACTTAGGAGCTATTGGACCACACACAAAGGAGAAAATCATATTCATTAGCTGTAATCCTATTATTGCAAGTGGATAAGCTAGTGGTATTGCTGCAGATGCATTACCACCCATTGTTATAGCAAATGCAGCTGCAAGTCCTGCTGCTAAAGATGGTTCTGCTGAACTAGATATACCTACATTTACAACTCCCATAAATATTGTTTCAAGAGATGCTCCTACTATTAATCCTGTTTGAATATCCCCTAATAATAATCCTACAAGTGGTGCAACTACTATTGGTCTACTTAACATTGCCATTCCTAATAATTCATGACCACCAACACCTATAAATACTGCTAACGCCACAGCAAACGCTTCATACATTTCATTCCCTCTTTTCTTTTATTATTTTATTAATAAGTTTATTTATCCTTTATTAAATTTCTAGCTAGATTTTTTTCCATTGCCGGTGTAGCTTGGAATGTTGTTTCTGGATATAATTTTATAAGTTCTTTCATAGAACTAAGTTCTTCTAATGTTAATGCTACTTCTTTTGTTATAACCATTTTTTCTCCTGATACCATTTTCCCAGCATTCCCGATATTAACCAATTCTATTTTGTCAAATTCTTTTGCTAACTCTACTGCATCTTTTACTGTTTTAGTTAAGACCATCAAACGCATCTTATCTGCCTTTGGATTTTTTAATAACTCCTTAGCTCCCTCTATTGTTTTTATTATGCAATTTATTCCTGATGGAACTGCCATTTTTAAAGTCATCTTTTGTATATAGTTTCCAGAAGCTTCATCATTTGCTACTACTATTCCATCTATTTGTAATGATTTAGTCCAAGTCATTGCTACTTGTCCATGTATTAATCTTTCATCTACTCTTAGTAAAACTATCATTTTTACTCCTCCAATATTTTAGTTAAAAAAACTTTCTCTATCATCATAACTCTTATCTGTTAATTCAACCATTTTCATTGCTTCTCTATTTTGTTGTACTAAATTTAACATAGCTTCCTTAGTCATCTTTTCTGTATAAAATAAAGTTTCAAGTATTATTGGCAAATTAAATCCTGATATTATAAAAACATTTTTATTAGCACCATATTCTAAAACTTTTTGATTTACACTACCTCCGTACAAATCTGTAAAAGCTATTACCTCATCCTCACCTCCTACATCAGCAAAGAACTCCTCAAGCTCTTTTATAAAGTCTGTATCATCTACATATGCATTTATAAAGGTTATATTATCTTGCATTCCAGTTAAGATGCTGATGCTACTTCTTATACCATCTGCATAATGTCCATGAGTCGCTACTAATATTTTTCTCATTTGTTATCTCCTTTCTTCTTTATACTTTTTTATTAAGCAAGTATTGTGCCAATTTCTTTTTTTTCTTTATTTGCGTTGAAAGCACTAGTCTTTATCCTCTATTTTTTTATAAAAAAACGAAGTGTCTAATAAAATAGACACTTCAACATAATTTTTTAGACAAATGAATTTTACATTATATATGATTTGAATATTTCATATAGTAAAGATATTTCATAACTATCTACATTTATATTAAACTTCATTTCTATAGGTTGGAAAAAGCTCTTCGTTATCATAAAAAATTCTTCTTCTTCCTCTGAATGTAGTTGCATTTCATCTTCAATATAATTTCTAGCTGAAAGTAATATCCTTTCTATCATTAATGAGATATGCATATATAAATTCAGCTTGAACTTTCCATCAAAATTTATATTATAATAATTAATATATTTTCCCATAACTACTTCAACTTCTTTTATTACCACATCTGGGTTTAAAAATGTAAGTTTATCTGCTATCCCTTCTGTGGAGAATAATCTCAAAAGTTCTTCCATCATATTATTAAATGCTAATTTTGACATATCTTCTTTTAAGCATTCATAAAATTTCTTTGTTCCGTCTATATCTAAAATATCATATATATTAATACTTGGTATTAAAAATGATTTTGGAAGAGTAGTAGTTGAAATAACTAGCTTTGTATTATCGATCTTATCTATATTGTTATCTTTTATTACTTGTTTTATTTCTCTATATTCTACCGCTAAAATATCTAAACCTTCAGAATGAATGTACTTTTTCATAATATCTCTAATATGTACAGATATTCCAACTCCAGACATACAAGAAATTATTATATTTTTGTTTTGGGAAAAGCCTTCAAAATATTGAGAAGATATTTTATACTCTGTACTTGCTTTCCTTGCGATATCTTTAAAGGATACATTTTGTAGCATTTTATAACCTATATCTAACCCTACAGCTGTAGTCAAGTTATTTACTATAAGTAGGTCTCCTTTAATTTCATTTTTTATAGATGAATACATTTTATTTAGTGATCCTGTATCTACTAAAAGTACTAGTCCATTTGAAGTATCTTGTTTTTTTATAAATTCCTTAGTTTCTTTTATTATCTCTGTAACAGTAGTTTCTATAGGCATATCAATTGCTTCAAACACGTAAGTATTACACATCTTATTAATAACTGACTGTATACTACTAGCTGTACTTTTTCCATGAGCTATTAATAAGCCTTTAAGCTGAATTTGTTCATTTATATAATCTGATAGCATTAAACAAAGTATAATATTAAATATTTCATGAATTTTACCAATCTCTTTTGAACTATATTCTACAAACTTATCTGCTATATATAAAGATCTATGTAAATTATTGCTTACTATAGAGTAAGTTTCCTTTATCCCTTCAACTTGTATATCGCTATTTCTTTGAATATATAAATATATATTAAATAATCCTTTTATAATAGGTGTACTATTTACAGCTCCATATCTATCTATTAAAATATCATGCCACAATTTCGTAAATCTTTCTTCTAAATATTCTGATTCTGGAGTAAATCTTATTCTGTCTGCTTTTGATATTGATTGGATAAGTTTATATAGATTATTTTTTATTTGTTTAAGTTCTTTAATATCCTCCATATTGCTATATTTATTTAATCTAATAATTAAGTTTTCAAAAAAAGCTGTTAAATCTTCACCTAGTATATCATCATTTTCTATTGGCTTGTCCCAATATATTTCAGTGTCTTTAAAACTTTCTAATTTTATATTTTTTATATCGTTCTTTAATCCTAATGATTCTAAATTTATTATAATCTTATCTTGCCCTTCTTGTTTTAAATATTCTTCAGCGCAACTTAATTGGGCTATATTTTTTAGTCGTCCCAAATTTCCATCCATTTTAACGGAACAAAGTGTTGATATAACCTCCCCCCTTATTATTAAATTTTTATGTATTCTTTTAGCCTCTTCATAATATGATGCTAATACTAACTGAACCCTTTCAATAAAAGGTCTTTCATCAAAACTGCTTATATTAAGCATCACTTGAATTCTACGTTTAAATGCCTCCAAAAAAACTTCGTTAGGATTCTCAGTTGTAGCAAATATAAACCTAACTTTTGACTTATGCCACACTGAATTCTCTCCTACTGGCCTAAACTTTCCAGAATCTATAAATAAAAATAATTTTTCTTGATTTTCTTTAGAAAGCCTATGAACTTCATCCAAAAATAAGTATCCACCATTTGCTTCACTTATAAGTCCGATTTTATCTTTATTTGCTCCAGTAAAAGCACCTTTTTTATACCCAAATAAAATAGATGAAAGTAACTCAGGATTATTTGCATAATCAGCACAGTTTAATACAACAAATGGGGATTCTTCTCCTATTAAATTTTTATCAATTGAATACTTATATATTAATCTTGCCAAGAAACTTTTTCCAACACCGCTTTTACCCGTTAAAAGTATACTAAGTCCATTAGGAGGGTATTTTATAGCTGCTATACAAGACTCTACTAACTTTTTTTGACTTCCTCTATAACCTATAAACTTTTCAAAAACATTATTTTCTATCTTGTATTTATCTTCTCTTATACTCCAATATACTGGTTTTGTTTTTATTTTTATCACTTTATCTTCATCATTAAGTCTATTTAAATAGTGACTAACTACTTGTCTACTCAATGATAACCTATTTGCAAGTTCTTCTGCCGTTACTTTTTCTTTTCCATCTTCATAAAGCTTTTTAAGTTCTTCATATACTTTTTCCTGAGCATACATCTTCATTTTACTTCCTACTTTCTAAATATCTTTAGTTTATTAATATATATTTACAACATATTTGCCAGTTTTAAGTGTGTGACAACATAGGAAACATTATTCTCTATCTATCAAATGGAGTTTCCTTGTTACTTCTATAGCCAGTTTCATAATTATATTTTCTCCTTGGATCTCCACTAAAGCATTCATAAATTTCCCGCTCTCATAAAACCATATTCATATATTTATATATTTTTATCTTCTTATATTTATATATTTTTATATTTATATAAATATGGCATTTTATATTAAGCTTTCCTTTGCCATCCTTATAATATTAGATACCTCATCTACGTTCTCAATATTATAAAACATAAATCTGTTTGGCATTACCCTTCCCCTATTTCTTCTATTATCATATCCATTGTCATTATACATATCGTAGTTTGTATATCCCATGTTAAATTCAATACTTCCTCTTCCGCTTCTCTCTTTATACTTATTTACAATCTCTACATCCTTAAGCTCTAAATATTGAAACGATATATTCTTACCCATATTACAAAATAAAATTCTCTTATTACTTACTGCATATACCCTGTTCTTTATAGCAATAGCTCTTCTTATTGGTAATCCAAAAACCATATTTAATCCAACAAAAACAAAAAATCCTCCAAATAAAAGCATAACTAAACCTGCTCCACCTTTATAAGCAGTGTACTCCCAATAAAGTGCAAAGCTTAACCATACAATCATAAATAATAATTGAAATAGGCTACCCTTTTCAAAAAATTTATATTTTCCTTTTCCACTCCAAAGTATTTGTTCATCACCTTGTAATTCATTATAGAAAACCTCTTTCATAATTCCATTTCCTTTCTTTCAACTTATTTCCATATTAATATTCTTTTGAACTTTTTTCAATAAAGATGAGGATAAAACATTTTCTTTAAGTTATTTGTAATGTATATTACTGACAGATTGTAGAATTGTTAAAAAATTAAAAAGATAATATTAGATATATTTAATGACTCCCATTATTTGTATATAATATAATAAAAAAGTTGGAGTGGATATTTATTTTGTTTGTTCCGTCGCTACGCTCCAAGTCACATGGAAACAAATATCCAAAAGGAAGGTGAACTTTAAATGAAAGATTTTATAATAATATTAGCATCATCAACCTTATCAAGTACTATATTTTCTTGCTTATTCTATTGGTTAAACAATAGTAAATTAGGATTATTTAAATCAATACAAAGAAAGATAGATACTTTAAATGAAAAAAAGAAACGTAATTTAAATATATTTACTAATATATTATTAATAATAATAGGTTTATTTTGCCTAGCTAATAACATAAACTTTTTTGCTACTGGTTTAATTTTAGGAATTATAATAGCATTTAACTTAGTGTGTTTTAGAGAATTAGAAAATACTTTTAAAACTGATAATAAGGATCATCAGAACCTTTAAAGGTATTAAATTATTAATAACAATATAAAAAAAATCGCCAAGGCGACTGTGGAGCCGTCGATTTTTTTCGCCCATCTGCATAAGTGATATTCCAAATTTAAATTTGGTAAATAGAACTTACTCATTAGAGCTTCCGAAGCTTGCCTGAGGAAAATCTTGCAGGGGCATATATTTTATTTTTTATTCTTTAGGAAGAAATGAACTAATATATAGCTAAATTGTTGAAGTTATCCACAATTTAATAATAGATATAATTTCCTAAAGAATAAAAAATCCCTAAGAATATAACTACTCTTAGGGATTTTTTTACTATTATATAAATAGATTTAATCCTGAATCTTCAGTTGCTCCTAAATAAGAAGCTACTCCACCAATTTCTACGCCTTCAATAAACTCTTCCTTCTTAATTCCCATAAGATCCATACTCATAGAACAAGCAACTACATTAACTCCCATATCAATTGCATTCTTTATAAGATCTTCTAAAGAATCTACATTATTATCCTTCATAATCTTTTTAATCATGGCAGGTCCCATACCCATCATATTCATTTGAGATAATGGTAACTTACCTGGGTGACTTGGAAGCATACAATCAAACATCTTTTCTACAGTTTTCTTTTCAACCTTAGGTTTATCCTTACTCTTAAGAATGTTAAGACCCCAGAATGTAAAGAACATAGTAACTTTTTTACCCATGGAAGCTGCACCTGTAGCTATTATAAATGAAGCTATAGCCTTATCTAAGTCTCCACTAAATACAACTAAAGTTGCTCCATCCTTTACTGTACTACATGTAACCTCCTTATCTCCTTCTTTTCCCTTCTTTATATAAGCTACAAAATTCTTCTTTTCATCTTTATCTGTTTTCACTAAAGTATTTCCTGTCTTTTCACACCATGAACTTATATCCTTCTTAAAACCAGGGTCACTTGCAATTACCTTTAATACTTCACCTTCATTTAAAGATTTTGTTTCTTCAAATACTCTTTTTATAGGTCCTGGACATTGTAATCCACATGCATTTAAAGTAACCTTTGCATTTACCTCTGTTATATCTAAATCTTTCTCTAGTGACATAGTTGCAACCTCTTCCTTAACATTATTATCCTCATTATAACTTTCTAAGGCTCTCTTAACTTGTAAATATGTCTTTACTCCACCATCTATATTGAAGGAATCATATCCATGTTGAGATAAAATCCTAGAAGCTATATATCCTCTTAATCCAACTTGGCAAGTTACATATATCTTCTTACTCTTATCTAGTTGGTCCAATCTATCCCTTAACTGTCCTAATGGAATGTTAATTGAATTTGATATTGTTCCTGTCATTAACTCCATTTCTTCTCTAACATCTAGAATTATTGAATCCTCCAAATTTATATTATCAACTTCACTCCATTGAATGGTCTTTACATCTCCATCCATAATATTAGAAGCATAATATCCCATCATATTAACAGGATCCTTTGCTGAATTATATGGTGGTGCATAACAAGGTTCCACATCTTGAAGGTCTTCTACCTTAAGGCCTCCCTTAATTGCAGTAGCAATTATATCAATTCTCTTTTCTACTCCAGCCATTCCTACACCTTGAGCTCCATAAATTTCCCCTGTCTTTGGATTAAATAACATCTTATAAGCTATTGGAAAAGCTCCTGGGTAATATCCTGCATGGGAACCTGGGTGAATATGAATAGCCTTATAATCAAGTCCTAATCTTTTTAGTGTTTTCTCATTATTTCCTGTAGATGCAACAGTATAGTCAAATACCTTTGCTACTGATGATCCTAAAGTTCCCTTATACTTAACCTCTTTACCTGAAATATTATCTGCTACTAATCTTCCTTGTCTATTTGCTGGCCATGCAAGAGGAATCATTGTTGGCTTTTTATTTACAAAGTCCATTATTTCAACAGCATCACCTAAGGCATAAATGTTAGGGTCTGAAGTTTTCATATATTCATCAACTATAATTGCCCCTCTTTCATTTAACTTTAGCCCTGCTTCCTTTGCTATAGTTGTTTCGGGTCTAACACCTATAGATAGGATTATCATATCGCCATATATTTCTTTTCCACTTTTTAAAATAATCCTCTTACCATTATTCTTAAACTCTTCAACACCATCATTTAAAATTAAATTTACTCCATTATCAATTAAATGACCATGTATAATGCTTGCCATTTCTATATCTAATGGTCCCATTACTTGGTTGCTTCCTTCAACTAAAGTAACATTAACTCCTTTTTCATGAAGATTTTCTGCCATTTCAAGACCTATGAATCCTCCACCAATTACAATAGCTCTCTTTGGCTTCTCTTCTTCTAAATAGCTTTTTATATTATCCATATCTGGAATGTTTCTAAGAGTAAAAAGGTTTTTACAATCTTCTATTCCAGCTATAGGTGGTTTTATTGGCTTTGCTCCTGGTGATAAAACTAATGTATCATAGCTTTCTTCATATACTTCACCAGTTCTATGATTTTTAACTCTTACCTCTTTTTCTTCTTTATTTATGGAGATAACTTCACTTAGATTTCTTATGTCTAAATTAAATTTTCTGCTCATTTGTTCAACTGTTTGAACTATTAACGCTTCTCTTGTAGGAATCACATCCCCTATATAATAAGGAAGACCACAGTTAGCAAAGGATATATACTCTCCTTTTTCAAACATAATTATTTCTGCGTCTTCATCAAGTCTTCTAAGTCTAGCTGCAGCTGAAGCACCTCCTGCTACTCCTCCAACTATTAAAACTTTCTTCTTCATAACTCTATCTCCTTTGATACTTTTTTCTATATACTCTATTATAGTTTTCCCTTTCATTTTCTTCTGTGACTTTGTCACATAACTAGTGTGGGGAATATTTATTTTGCTTGTTCCGTCGCTACTCTCCAAGTCACATCAAAACAAATATTCCCCACACTCATACTAAAAAGAGAAGATATGAAACCATATCCCCTCTCTATACAAACTACTATTTAGATTTTTGATAACTCATCAATAAAAGCAGGTCTTTTCATATACTTAGCTTTTAATTCTCTTACTATTTTAACTGTACCTATATCTCCAAATAGCTTTTTATAATTTTTTATCACCTTACATACAGATTTATATTTTTTTCTGTCACTTGCTATATCTGAAATTCTTTCAATATAAACTCTATAAATATATTCTACATCTTCTTTATAATCTTCCATTAATATCCCTGCAAAATCTTCTATATATCTAATATCTTTTTTGCAAACCTCTAGTAATGCCTCTAAGTCATTTTCTTTAATAAGCATATCTATGTATAAGTAATTTTTATATCTTGAATCATTTGACAGTTCCGCTTTTAAACCTAAATAATATTCATTCCAATCACTTTTATGTATTTCTTTTAAATCTTCTAATATACTCATATTACCATTTAAAAATAAGTATCTTCCTAGCTTCTCTACTTCTTCTACGTTATTTAGCTCCTTATTAGCTAAATATCTATATGTCTTCCATTTATGTACAAGACCTATATACTTTTTATCTGATATTTCTCCATCTTCTGCTAGTTCTATTACCTTTTTATAATCTTTTAGATCTCTATACTTAATTATCATATTTTCTCTAAATGATGGATATTTTAAGTTTTCTTCAATTAATTTTTGAGCCTTTTCATTATCTTCAACATACTTATATAAGTTTAGCTTCATATTAAGAGCATGCTCTATAAAATAGTTTTTACTATAATCATCACTATTATTCTTGTCTATAAGTTCATCTATTTTTTCCTCAAACTTTTTTCTATTCTTTACATCTTCACAGAAATAAATACAATTACTTATAGCTTGAAGCCTCCAATCGCTCCATCCATCATAAACTTCTTTATCCCCTTCATTTAGCAACTTCTTAAATAACCTTTTTTTATCTTCTTGGCTAAATTCTTCTACATCCATACATGTTTCATCTATTAAATTAAATGCATAATTGATAACATCACCAATATCTCCATTAGAGTCATCCATATAATCTAAGGCATTTATCATTCTAGATATTACCTCTAAGCTAGTTTCTACAACAACAGCTGGTTTATATAAATCATTATAATATTCTTTTGCATTATCAAGAACCTCTATTACCTCTGATGCATAACTACCACACTCTCTCCAATTAACAAATCTTCTTCCCATACCATATTTTCTAGTTATTTTAGTTAAATACTTTTTGTTCTTTTTTATTTCATCATCTACATCTAACACATTGTACTTCATAATTAGTCTATCTTCTATTTCTTTATACTCTGATGAAAGATCTTCTATTATACTTATTAATTCTTCTTTAGTAAATTTGCTTAACAATTCATTTAATTTTTTACTCATATATCCACCTTCTTTTTTCTCAATTATAACTATATATAAAGAAACTCCTCAAGTAATTTTTCATTACTTGAGGAGTTTTTTACTCATTTACAGGAAGAATATCATTCTTGCTGCACCAATCTAGTGCTACCTTTAAATATTCTATTTCTCTTTCTCTATCCCCTAGTGCTCTTGATACATTACAATAAGGAACTTCTATATAATCTTCTTCATTCTCTCTAATATCTATTAGCTGTTTTAATACTTCCTCATCCCACTCTGGGTGAAAAATTACATCTAAGCTATCTAAATCCTCTAAAGGTCCATATTCTTGCTCATCATGCAGTATGAATTCCCCAGTTTCTTTATTATAATAATATTTCATATCTTCTGTTGATAATTGTATTTGTGCCACTAATTCAGTTAAGTTAATTCTCATGCTATATCTCCTTCTTTATCTTTTGTGCGGAAATCATTATATCATAAAGAATTAGATAATTAAAATATTAAAATAATCCAAAATCACTTGTTTTTTATTTTACTTTATTATAAATTAGCCTTTTCCCAGTCTTCTTTAAATTTTTTAATACCTGCATCTGTTAATGGATGATTAATTAGAGCTCTAATAACACTTGGTGGAAGAGTTCCAATGTTTGCACCAAGCTTTGCTGCCTCTATTACATGAATTGGATTTCTTATAGATGCTGCTATTATTTCTGTTTGGATATTATGAACATTAAATATTTCACTTATATCTTCTATAAGTATTAATCCATTTGATCCTATATCATCTAATCTTCCTAAGAATGGAGATACATAGCTTGCTCCAGCTCTGGCTGCTAGTAATGCTTGTGCTGCTGAGAATATTAAAGTAACATTTGTACGTATTCCCTTCTTTGATAGATATGAAACTGCTTTTAATCCATCATATGTCATAGGAATTTTTACAACTATGTTCTTATGAATACCTGCTAACTCTTCTGCTTCCTTTATCATATTTTCATAGTCCAAGCTTATAACTTCCCCACTAATTGGACCATCTACTATAGATGCTATTTCCTTTAATGTTTCCTTTAAGTCTCTCTTTTCTTTTGCAATTAGGGATGGATTTGTTGTTACTCCATGTATAACTCCTAAAGAGTTAATTTCTTTTATATCCTCAATATTTGCTGTATCTAAAAATATTTTCATTTTTAATTCCCCCTTTTACTTTAACTTTATTACTTCTTTTACTTTATTAACTATATCATTTGAAGTTAATCCGTACTTTTCTAATAATTCATTTGGCTTTCCACTTTCCCCAAATGTATCCTTAACACCAACTCTTAAAACAGGTACTGGACAATTTTCTGAAACAACTTCTGC
>OIFK01000079.1_pt1 | contig 75847 bp, 64 predicted proteins | sample 1582071 | NCBI WGS metagenome assembly OIFK01 (sample SAMN07501052, study PRJEB24779) | human gut metagenome | isolation source: stool | host: human infant | place: USA: Pittsburgh, PA | reverse complement strand
AGTGGCGAAATCGGTAGACGCAGTTGATTCAAAATCAACCGTAGAAATACGTGCCGGTTCGAGTCCGGCCTTCGGCATTCAGTATCTTATTTTCTATTAAAACAATGAGTTAGTGTGAAAAAACGTCTCATTGACCAGTAGGAAATGTCAATTCTTCATCACGTACAAAAGCCACTGTGTTTGTTAATGGCTTTGGTATGTAAGCACGCAGTGGCAAGTAGTTACCAGGCTCAACCTTGTACTGCATACGCCAGTATGCCCCTTTGAAGCCGGAAGACGCGCCGCCGTCTCTAAACCTATACCAGGCTCTTACAGTGAAGCGCATTTTTTGCCGATGCTCCCACATGCCACACGTCGCGATGATGTTGCAGGGGATAAACAGGTTTATGGTGGTGTTCGTACCTACAAACGATATGTAGGCTCTGCCAGCGGTTCGGCCTCGCTCCCCTTGGGTACAGGTCATCCTGATAAACTTCACTGTCTGACACTACCTGATGTTGTCGCCTGACGGCTCCGCGCGTTGTCTTACCACTAACGAGCAAAAAGGGTTCTATTGTCTAAAATCAGGGAAAAGGGGAAAGGCTGGATCTCTCCAGCCTTGGCGGTCATTTCACTTTCTTGAAGATAAGCAAGGCCAAAACAAGGCAAATGGCGCTCCCGACAAAAGCAGTGATTAAGAGATTATCCATTGACCGCGATAAGTCATCTATGATCGCTTCACATAAACGGGCTTCCATCTGACCTGTTGAAGGGGGGCCGTTGTATTTCCGGGTTAGCCCAAAATCAAGCACTGGTATCATCAAGGCGATAGAGTAGATGGCGAATACTAAAGCAATGCCTCCCCACCGAAGAATCGTCTTTGTTCTACTCGTCATCGCTATGCGGCCCTCCAAATCATCTCACCTTTTTGAAGATAAGTAGGATCAGAGGTACACTGATCACGAAACCATAAATTGCTGCATCAAAAACACCGCTTGTAGCTTGACCAAGTGAATCAACCGCTTGGTAATACTCTCTCAATGGAACAGGATTTGAGACAAGAGTCTGATTTTCAGAGAAAACCGCGAATGCTTGCGAGGCTACAAACAGTCCGAGGAAGTAACCCACGCTGACAATGCAAATCCCTCCCCATCGGAGAATGGTTTTAGTCCTATTCGTCAACGTCATAAGATCCACCTAATACACCGCCAAAAGTACCGCTGGAATACTGTGATAATGAATCGCCTGTAGCCGCTGCTTCGGCTGCAATGTGCTGAACTTTACCCTTTGGTGACTCTTGGTATCGCGGCAAATTGTCCTTGTTGGGATACATTTTTTTAAACTCGCCTGTCATTTCAACAACTGTCATTGATGAGAAGTCAGAACTTTTTGACTCAAGATAACGCTGCAATGAGACAGGGATTGTGAAATCTTCTGCGGATTCGATAGGAATCTGCGTCGTAGTAGATGTGTAGTTGTGCTCGAATACCCTTGAACCAGCAAACTTAATCCCTTCAACAGAGTGAGTGGTACAGTTGTTTCCTGTTACGTCGTACTCATCAATTGTGCGGCCTCTGCGTTGGGTTGTTTCTTTCATTTCCGATGTGCGAATCGCTGGTTCACCCTTATTCCAAAGATCTTCAAAGAACTGCCTTGTTTTTGTCGGATCAGCATCATCTATTCGAAACGCTCTTGCGCCCATTCGGTACAGCTCTGCTCTATAGTAAACCCTCGCATCTTCACCTTGCAGAAAGTTTAAAATTCCGTCACCAGTTAAATTCCCTGGGCCTGTTCTGCCGTAGCGACCATAGGTATAGAGATAAATCGAATTGTCTTGATGTACGGAAACGAAAGCATGTCCTGCGTCTGTGGTTTCAGTCCAGATGTAAACGCCGTTCAATAACGGATTATCTTCTGGCTTGCAGGTGTCAGTAAAGCTGTTTTGCTTCTTCGCTGCCTGTGCGTGCTGCACTGGCTCTCCAGGCGCTATAGTCCAGGAAGGGGTATTAACCTCAACGGTGCCAGGTGCGATAAGAAAATTAGTACCCTGTGGACAACCGCAGAGGATTTCAGCACCATCCACGGCGACTGCGACACTATTTGAGCAGCGAGGATCACCGCTCACAATTACCCCCACTTTCCCGCATTTCGGGCAAGGAGTGGTCTTATCGCCGATGTAAAGTTTCCACAAGCCCATAACAGACATACCGGGGCGGGCGGCAATACATTGTGCGCCTGTAGAGGTTTTATCTCCGTGTAGACCAACGTTCTTACCGTGAACTGTGCAGCCTCTGTTAACCGATGCCATAGTGACCGCCTTATTTCAGAAAGTTTTCTGGCAACGATTCCCCGGCTCGGACTACTCTTCTTCCGGCATTTTGTGGGCAGCTAATAATTTCATCGCCGTTATCCAGCGAGCTACCAACCAGGGCAATAGATTCGCCTGGTGTGTTTCCCGCACCAGTGGTGATCTTCGCGGATGTTCCATCTGGGTAACGCACTTCATCGCCAACTCGAGACACGTTTAGCATTGTGCCGTCATCAAGTTTGATCTGCCGTCCGTTATATTCGCTAAAAACTTTCCCACCATTACGTGTCAAGCTGCCCTCTGTAGCGATCAGATAAGCAGCTGTAACGGGATGAGCGAGATTGTAGGCGTTTTGTTTTTCGATGAGTGAACTGGCTTCGTCGTTCATTCCGGCGAGTTGTTCGGCTGTAAATGGTGATTCGTCAAAAGCTGCCAGCATTTCTGGTGTAAGTTTGTTGGTGTACTGCTTCATAGGTCCCTCTACTTGCTTTAGAAATAATTGGTGTGGCTATTTTACAAACAGTAGCCACACAAACAACAAGTATTAGACTTAAGCGAAACTGTGTTTCGTAACAACCCGTAAAGGGGGTTAGTCCTCCTTGAATGTCATGGTGTATTTGCACTGTTCGGACGGTCTGATCGTCACTGTCTCCGTAAGGTTGGCGTTGCTGTAGATAGGGGGCATTTTAACTTCGATATGAACTGTGCCCCCAAATAAAGCTGAATGGTAGCCTGATCTAAATCTACACTAAAAAAACAAAATCTATAAAATGGCTGATGCGATGGTTTGTATCTGAAGGCTTTTGAAGGAAGGTAATAAAGTTTATTTAAATCAGAATCTTATGCGTATCTCTTTTGTAAATGATAACCAAGTATCTGGTACTTAATAGCGTTACCTCACTATGATGCATAAATTTAAAAGGCTACCTTAGTAGCCTCATATAATTAAGAGTATTGATCCCAATCTCTGGGGATAAACCAGTTGGGTGTCCAGTTAACAAACTCTTGCGGGTGAAAATTTTGAGCGATTACTACTAGAGATTTAATAGCTTCAGGCCTCAAACTGAGAACATGATTTTTTTTATCACTTTCGTAATCCCAAAAATGAAACCTGTCACTTTTATCATGTGCTCTACGGCTAGGGCCGAAGTCCATAGGAGCGGTTAATCTCGTGATTGTCGCGTTATCTTCTTTTGAATAAAAAGTTAACATGATTTTAGAGCGACTATGAATCGCATCAATAAATTTATCGCGCATATACTCTCCTTTGTAGTTACTTAGATAATATTCACGATTAGTAGGTTATTGTGTGTGATCGACGCAGCATTTAAACAAACATTGCGAAGTCAAAACTTATTTTTAATTATTGTTATTTGGATGCCCCACCACGCCTGCTCAGCAGGCGCAGGAATGGCCTTCAGGCCTACCTATTGTGGTGCTGACGATGAATTTTGTGTCGGTAAATCGCATGCAAATCCATGCAAGTTATGCATGCATGGATTTTTAAGGAAAAGCGGAGAGATTTTTAGGGTTCGTTGGGCGGTCTACTGCGCGGTCGGTTCTGCGCACTGCCGTGTGCAATTCAAATTCTGCGGAGGCGTGAATTTTTCACTTGTGGCCTGGTCGACATATAGCGCCCCAAGAATATACCGACCGAGTAGTGTATGGCTTAAATATAAATGGCGGGTTATTGCCTGAATAATTAATCTCGTAGGTTGTAAGAGCTGTGACAGGCTCCGTACCGTAAGACGCCAGTTACGGATGCGATGCCCTGAGGTTCTCTAGAGAGTTAATATAACGAAAAGTGTGTAATTATGGCATATGTTTGATGCTTTCTGACACTGCAATCCCTGCAAAGTAAGGCGCTCAACACGCCTTACTTTGCAGGGATTGCAGTACTTTGAAGGACTTTTCACGTCTCTTTTACAACTTATTTCTCTGTATCCCATTGCGTGAAATAGCGCTTCAATTTTTCTACAGTAAAACGCCATTTGGGAGTCGTTGGCTTACAGACCGTGTTTTGGTTGCCAAAGAAACCTACCTCATTCACCGCTTCGAGTTCGGATCGGGTTTCCAGCCATTTCACAGGAACAAAATATTCTGATTTGTCGGGATCGTCTGCATTCTGGCGATACAGATCGCTGTATTTAAGAACATCTATTGCAGGCATTTCGCCGTGTTCCGTTTTGATCGTAAAGCTGCTGGCTGGTTCAACTGCGCTCTGAACAATACCAACTCCAACGTAACCCGTTGCTGGGATTTTTACCCAAACGCGGTCGTCCGGCTGAAGCTGTTTTAAAGTCTGACTATACCAGCTTCCACCCCCCGCACTGATAAAGCCATATCGACGTGCCTCTTCCCAGACGCGGCTTTGCGGATCGCCGAAAGAGACATAAAACTCGCCATTCCAGGGTTCCTTAGCATTGGCACTTGTTCCGGCAGTGGCCTGCGCGGCATTGGTTTGCGTTTCGCTCGGATCGATAAGCCAGGCACGACTTAAGAACTGTTCGTCACCGTGCTGGAATACTTTGAAGAAGAGGACGTTAATCGAAATACCATTCTTACTCAGATAGTCGACGATCCGCTCAGTGGAGGGATCCAGCTCTGCTGCCACAATAATGATTTGATGCGACTGGTTAAGCGACTCCTCTTCCAGTTCGGCATTAAAGCGTTGCTTAAATGCCGAGCCTAGATTTCCGCCACCAGAAAATTTTTCATAAATCTGCGACAGGCGATCGGCGGTTAAATCATCCACCCAAGAAGCGTAATCTAGCGCCTGCGCGACTACTTCACGCGGTGTGCGGTCACGCTTAAGCTCAATCAGGATCAGCGAGGCATCCGGCGCAATCGCCAGCAGATCGATACGCCCTTTATCGAGCGTATTTTCCTGATGGCCGATGATCATCCACTGATCAGAGAGGATAGTGGGGTCGTTTAAAATCATCTTCTCCAGCAGTTGCTCGCTGGGGAGTTTGCTGATGGTTAGCGGCTGGGGATTCTCCCCTATCCGCCAGATTGCATGATGAACCGGCATCGTCTGTTCCTTAGTTTAATGCTGCGTCGGTGAGGGCATCCGCCAGGTTGAGCTGGGTTTGGTGGGCGGATTGCAATCGTAATTTGAGTTGTTCGCATAAACTAAATAACTCGTTAACCCTAGCAACGATACATTTCTGTTCCTTATATGGTGGTAAAGGGAACAAAAGAGAACTTATATGTGTTTGATTGACGGTTTTCTGACCTGCGGTTGTAATAAATAAATTATTAATTTTTCTTCGTATCAACGGAGAAGAAGCAACCAGTATTAAGTAGTTCTCATCAATAACTCTCTTATACGGAAGCCGTAATCGAATAAAGTGATCACAATAGCACACGTTTTGGTCATCATCGTATAGAACAAACCCACCAACAATATCAGCACTACCATTAACACGAACTATTAATATATCATTCTTATCAAGACAATATTTCTGCTTTTCCGAATCAGTTATAGCGATTGCTCTGGTGTCAGCAAAGGATACCTTCCAGTTTTTTATATCTGCAAGACGGATAACAACACTATCTTTACCTGACGAACTGCCTCGGCTAGATAATCCATTTTGGAACTCTGGATATAGTCCTTGCATCGTGGTCCATTCCCAACCATCAGGCAATTCAAATGATTTTTCCTCATCACTCACTGGTGGTAACGGTTTTTGTTTTTTGATTTTCCCTTCTTTCACCAGTTGCGCTTTTTCCTGTTCAATACGTTTAAGCAGCTCAGAAGCCGGTTCGTCGTTAGGATCTTGCGGCACCAGTTTACCCATTACAGCCAGTTGCAGAATAGTCTGCTTAAGCGCATCGATACTCACTTCGGTGGTAAACAGTGTGTCGAAATGCAGGCTTATTCGTGCCCAGTTTTCAGCAAGAACTTCGGCATTCTGACTATCGGTCAGCGTTGCCAGCAGGGTTTCTACCAGTTGCTGATGAGCGTCCAGACGGTTAAGAGATTGCTGTTCCAGTTGGTCACAAAGTGACATGAGTTCATCAACCTTGTGGATAATTCGTTTTTGCTCATTTTGTGGTGGGAGAGCAAAAACCGTAGCAATGAGTTTTTCTCGTGAGATATTTGGCTGAGCCCCACCGGCCCCCATTCCTATAAAGACACGCTTGTAAGCTTTTAAAAGTGTTATTAAATAGATATTCGAAATCCCACTATATGGAGTGCAAGCACATACCGCCTGATTTGTTGTACCTCGAACATTTAATATCGATGTCTTACCGATTGTTGCACCATACATTGCAATTAATACATCACCGACTTTATTATCTCGGAGTGAACACTCCTGCAAGGCAAGCTCTGTAATACTTTCCTCTGACTCCGAAATGAAATCTGAAGAAAGCTCACCTGATTTGAACCACGGAATATCACCATTATAATATTTCGAATTAGAGCGACTTGGCGTAGCTCCAGCCCCCCAATCACCTATATCATTCAAATAACACCATTCCCATCCATCAGGTAAATCAAAGGGAGTATTGGTTATTGCAATTTTTTCAAGTGCTTTAGGTTTCCTAATCGCTTTACTCTTAACTAATTCTTCTCTTTCCTTCGCAATCTGCTTTAACAGCTCTGACGCCGGCTCATCATTCGGATCCTGAGGCACCAGTTTGCCGCGTACTGCCAGTTCCAGAATCAGCTCGCGCAGTTTTTTAATGCCATAGAGGTCAATTTTGCCGTTACTGCCGCGCCCGGCAGTGGAGCGGGTTTGCAGTGCAGAAGACCAGATATCGATATGGTCGGTGATCAGCTTCTCAACGGTCATCAGTTCGCCCCCTTGTTACCCGCCAGAGCTGCACCGAGGATATCGCGCAGTTGGTTACGCAACTCGCTGATTTCCGCCTGCTGCGTCTGGTACTGCGCCAGCAGTTCATCCGGATCGTGGCTGATGGTTTCACCCTGATACGGGTTCTTGATATCAAGGTTGAAGTTACGGGCGATGATGTCGCCGATGCCCACTTTCCACGCCTGGTTGTTTTCTTCGCGGCTGGCAAAATCGTCAGCTTCATTCCCCCACCAATCGATTTCCGCCTGGAACTCTTCAAACTTCATCGGTTTGGTTTTGCTGTAGTTCTTCACGCCGTCCGGGTACGGATGCTCGTAGAACCACACATCTTTGGTTGGCTGGCCTTTGGTGAAGAACAGAATATTGGTTTTGATACCGGTGTACGGGTTAAACACGCCGTTCGGCAAGCGCACAATGGTATGCAGGTTGCACTCTTCGGTGAGCAGCTTTTTGATTTTGGTTTTTACACCTTCACCAAACAGCGTGCCGTCTGGCAATACCACCGCCGCGCGGCCTTTGTCTGCCAGCACTTCGATAATCAGTTGCAGGAACAGATCGGCGGTTTCACGGGTCTGCATCTCTGCCGGGAAGTTCTTCTCAATGCCGTCTTCTTCAGTACCGCCAAACGGTGGGTTGGTGACAATCACATCAACCTGCTCATCCCACGAAGAAAGCGGCTTGTTGAGGGTATTGTCATGGCGAATTTGCACCGGTACTTCAATGCCGTGCAGCAGCATGTTGGTGGTACATAGCAGGTGCGGAAGCTGCTTTTTCTCTACGCCATGGATCTGCCTTTGCAGCGTTTTATGGTCTTCGGTCGTTTTAACGTAATGCTCTTTCACATGATCGAACGCGCAGGCAAGGAAGCCGCCGGTACCACATGCCGGGTCCATAATCGACTCGCCAAGCTTCGGATCGATGCGGTTGACCATAAAACGCGTCACCGCACGCGGGGTATAGAACTCGCCCGCGTTACCGGCGCTTTGCAGGTCGCGCAAGATCTGCTCGTAGATATCACCAAACAGATGACGCTCCTGGCTGCTGCTGAAGTCGATTTCGTTAAGTTTGTTGATCACCTGACGCAGCAGCGTACCGTTCTTCATGTAGTTGTAGGCATCGCTGAACGCCTGTTTGACCACAAAGCCACGCGGGTTCTTATCGATCGGCGCGGTGAGGTTTTTCAGCGTCGGGAACAGATCGTCATTCACAAATTCCAGCAACGCATCACCGGTTATGCCCTCACTGTTCGCCGCCCAGCTGCGCCATAAGTAGCGCTGAGGGATCGGGAACTGGTAGTCGTCCAGTTCCAGTTCCAGCTCTTCTTCCTGGGTATCAAAAATCTTCAAAAATAGCAGCCATGAAAGCTGCCCCAGACGCTGGGCATCGCCGTCCACGCCGGCGTCTTTACGCATAATGTCCTGAAGGGATTTAATGACTGAGCTAATCGACATGCTTTCTTTCCATACTTAAAAAGGATGCCACCGGTCGCAGTTGCGGCCAGTGGCAATAAATTTACGTATTATCAGGCTGAGCGCGGCGGAAGCTGGTAAATTTCGTTTTCCAGTTCGTTGACGGCTTGCTCATACGCCTTCTTGTCACCAAAGCGGGTTTTGATGATCTCTATTGGGCGACCCAGTGCATCGAACGGCTTCAGTTTCAGCACCTGAACATCCTCGATTTCCTGTACGCCTTCATCGGCGTATTTGTCCAGCAGGGTATTGAGAACCTGCTGAGCTGGTTCGGCATATTTCGTAAAATAGTTACGCTTACGTACGTTGGCCGCGCGCTCCTGACGGGTTAACGGTGGCTGACCGTACACCACATGGCAGAGCAAATCAAACGGGTCGAGATCTTTGCCCACCTCTTCGGCCAGCACATCCCACAGAATTCCCAGCTGCGCCAGTTCTTCAATAATCGCCTGCTTGCGAGGCGCCTCCTGCCATTTGCGCACGAAGCTATCCAGCGAGGCGTACTCGCTGTCTTTCAGCATCGTTTTGCGGGTGTAATCCTGGAAGGATTCAGTGACCAACTTGCCGTCAGAATCGTAATACTGAACGCGCTTCGCCAGTACTTTCACCGCCACGCCATTCACATAGAATTTGCGGACTTTGTCTGCATCATCGCTATGAAATTCACCGTTTCCGGAATGGTTGTCGCGGTTAACATGATACTCAGCAGCGTCTTCTCTCACTTCACTGGCAGGTTTATCGACATCATCATTAAGGGTTTCTTCTTCCAGCCGCTCATTGAAGTCGGAACTTTCATCGGAGATATCGTCGGGTTTAACCACCAGTACTTTTTCCGGCAAACCGTCAAAGCGTGGGTCGGCAAACAGCTCGGTCGCCTTTTTGAAATCGAGAATGGTGAACCACAGCTTGCCGTGCCTTTCATTGATACGTGTGCCGCGCCCGATGATCTGTTTAAATTTAGTCATCGACTGGATGTTCTGATCCAGTACGACCAGCTTGCAGGTCTGCGCATCAACGCCGGTTGTCATCAGCTCTGATGTTGTCGCGATAACGGGGTAGGCTTTCTTAGGATTAATAAAGTTATCGAGTTGCGCCTTGCCGATGTCATCGTCGCCGGTGATTTTCATAACGTACTTTTCGTTCTTCAATACCTGCTCAGGGTTGAGCACCACCAGCGCGTGGCGCATGCGGTCGGCGTGATCGATGTCGTTGCAGAAAACAATGGTTTTATCCATCGGATTGGTGCGTTTCAGGTAATCGGTGATGGTCTGCGCAACCAGCATGGTGCGTTCATCAATGACCAGTTTGCGGTCAAAATCTTTCAGGTTATAGATTCGGTCTTCAATCTCTTCGCCGTATTTATCCAGCTGGCCTTTGACGGGCCGCCAGCCCTGAACATCAACATCGATATCAACGCGTACAACTTTATAGGGGGCGAGAAAACCGTCTTCAATACCCTCTTTGAGAGAATAGGTGTAAACCGGCTCACCGAAGTAATCGATATTGGAGACGTCTTCCGTTTCTTTTGGCGTCGCCGTCAGGCCAACCTGTGTGGCACTGCCGAAATATTCCAGAATCTCTCGCCAGGCTGAATCTTCAGACGCGCTGCCACGGTGGCATTCGTCAATCACAATCAGGTCGAAGAAATTTGGATCTACCTGTTTATAGGCTTTCTGATGTTCTTCCGGTCCGGTAATAGCCTGGTATAACGCAAGATGGACCTCGTACGCCGGATCAATGGTACGTCCGGTAACTTTGGTCATTGCTGTACCGAAAGGCTGGAAATCATTGTTCTTGGTTTGATCGACAAGGATATTGCGGTCAGCGAGGAAAAGGATGCGTTTTTTGTTTTTGGCCTTCCAGAGCCGCCAGATAATCTGGAATGCGGTATACGTTTTACCCGTACCGGTTGCCATGACCAGCAAAATGCGATTCTTACCAGCCGATACGGCATCTACCGTTCGGTTGATCGCCTGCATCTGATAGTAACGAGGAGATTTGCCGCTACCGTCATCGTAATAATCCTGACTAATAACGGGCAATTGTTCCTGAGTGAACCCTTTCCAGGCACAGTATTTTTGCCAGAGCTGCTCAGGTGTTGGGAAATCGCTGAGGGCAATTTCGGATTCGAGCTGCTGCGGGTTGGTTTTATCGTGGAAGATGAAACCATCACCATTGGAGGCAAACACAAAAGGCACATCAAGCAAGCTGGCGTAGTCCAGACCCTGCTGCATTCCTTTGCTGATGGCGTGCTTATTGGCCTTAGCTTCGATCACTGCCAACGGCAAGTTCGGCTTGTGGTACAGCACGATGTCGGCGGATTTAACTTTGATACGTGAGGCCAGTTTGCCACGCACTACAATTTTGCCATCGCGCAGTTTTACTTCCTGACGAACTTGTGACATGACATCCCAGCCTGCGGTCTTGACGGCAGGCAGGATATATTTGGTGATAATGTCTGTTTCCGTCAGATGAGTTTTGTTTTCGCCAACCATAGCAGAGCTCTCAACGAAATAGGATTAGCTCTGATTTTACACAGATTAATGTATCAGGTAATGAGCTGATCAGGTGTTTTGGGGAACAACTGGCAAAATTAAGGTGGATAATTCGAACTATTAGTATTCTTCACGTTCAAGAACTTACTACATGTTTGTTACTAACAATTTATTGCGATCGTGCTCACAACGTGGACAATACTTAATCATATGAGGCGTTTATATCAACTAAATCAATAATTTCATTTAAGTCACGGGATGGGGAATGGACAGTAACACTCAGGGATTCACTTCATACTGGCGTAATACCTTAGCTGACGCCGAGTCTGGAAAAGGGGCATTTGAGCGCAAAGATGAAGAGTCATTTACTCAGTGGATGAATGTCGATCGGGGAAGGTTGGATGAAGAGATCGTGCAAGCGTTCTTCGAGGGCGAAGACGAGCAGGTTAAGACCGTCGAGGTAATGTTACGGCCGCAGGTATGGATCCGCCTGTTAAAGCATGGCAAGGAACGGACGGCAGGCGCACCAGGTATAGTTACGCCTCTGGTTACTTCCGCACTGTTGAACCGAGAAGGCTTTTTGTTCCCAGCATCTCCTGCAACCATTCCCCGAGACCTGCTTGAACCTCTCCCTAAAGGTACCTTTTCTATTGGTGAGATGACGGAATATGACAGGTACAAAACCACACATGATTCGGTCACTTTTGGTCCAGGAGATGAGGATGAAAAGCGCGAGGAAACAGACGAACAGCGGGCGGAACGATATGCGCGCTATAAGCAGTTGTGGCAAACGTACCTTAAAGAGACAAATGAACTTTTAAAAAGTGTGGCCGGGAAATGGCTCGATGCACCAGAGCAATATGAGCCGGCTGGATATGGCTATGTGATTAAAGCCAACCAGTCTGGCGGCGCCAGCATTCATATTCTGCCCATGTACGATCATTTACTGTCGTGCAAAAAAGAGGTGCCATTACTGGCACGCTTTGCCTCAAAGGATAAATCTCCTGTTGAGCCGCTCCTTGCCAGTAATGCCATGTTCACTGAGCGTCTGGGCCATTCTGGCGACAAATTTCCTCTGGCTGTCGCACAGCGCGATGCCCAGAGCCATTATCTCACTCAGCAGCCGGGCGATATTCTTGCCGTCAACGGTCCTCCGGGAACCGGAAAAACCACACTGGTGCTCTCTATCATTGCCACGGAGTGGGCGAGGGCGGCGCTTAACAAAACTGAACCGCCAGTGGTGATTGCGACTTCAACCAACAACCAGGCGGTTACCAACATTATTGAGGCGTTCGGAAAAGATTTTGCTACCGGCAGCGGGCCTATGGCCGGACGTTGGTTACCTGATGTAAAAAGCTTTGGCGCTTACTTCCCGTCTTCAAGCCGAAAAGCCGAGGCAGCAAAAAAATACCAGACGGAAGACTTTTTTAACCGCGTTGAATCCCTTGAATATGTAGAAGATGCCCGGTTCTTTTTCCTTGAAAAGGCAAGTGCAGCATTTCCGACTGTGGAATGCCATTCACCTGAACAGGTTGTGGATCTCTTGCATCAGCGTTTAGTTGAACTCTCTGCAGAGCTTGAGCAAATCGAGCCTGCGTGGGACGCCCTGAACGCCATCCGCGAGGAGCGGAGCGCCGTCAGCGACGATCTCGAACAGTATATTGAGGATAAAAGAACGTCACTGCTTAATAGCACAAATGAAATCTCGCTATTAACGCAGGGTAAAAAACAGTGGGAACAATATCGCGCCGGTGAGTCGTTCATGTTCGCTCTCTTCTCCTGGCTTCCCGCCGTGCGTACTAAGCGTCACTATCAAATGAAGCTGTTTTTAGAGGCTACGTTTGGCGAAAGAATGACAGCATTCCAGGGCGCTCTGCCCGATGGAATTGATGCCTTTATCAATGGCCTGATTGAACAAGCGCGTAAAGAGCAGGCCGGGTATCAGCAGCAAATGGATCTTGCTGAGGACATTTCCCGACGTGAAAGCGAAGCAGCTATGCGCTGGCACCATATTACTCACTCACTGGGGAATCCGGGCGAAACAGAGTTAAGTCTGCACGAAGCCGATGAGCTTGCCGATACACAGCTCCGTTTCCCAATGTTTTTGCTGGCGACGCATTACTGGGAAGGTCGGTGGCTGATGGATATGGCTGCCATAGATAATATTCAAAAGGAAAAAGGTCGTACTGGTGCGAAAAGTACAAAGGCCCGCTGGCAACGTAGAATGAAGCTAACCCCCTGTGTAGTCATGACGTGCTTCATGTTTCCTTACCATATGAAAACCAGCGAATTTGTCGGCGGCAATAAGAAATTCGACGATAACTATTTATATAACTTTGCCGATTTACTAATTGTCGACGAAGCGGGGCAGGTGCTTCCTGAGGTTGCCGCAGCCTCCTTCGCACTGGCGAAGAAAGCCCTGGTGATTGGTGACACAGAACAGATTGCGCCTATCTGGAATAGTTTGCCCGGTATTGATATCGGCAACATGGTTGAGGAGAATATCCTTCCTGGTGGTACTCAAGAAGAACTTACCGAATCTTATGCCCTGGTGTGTGACTCAGGAAAGAGTGCTGCATCTGGCAGTGTCATGAAGATCGCCCAGTTTAACTCGCGCTATCAATATGATCCGGACTTTGCGAGGGGGATGTATCTGTACGAACACCGTCGCTGTTTCGATAACATCATTGGCTACTGTAACACCCTCTGCTATCACGGTAAGTTGCAGCCCAAACGAGGGGAAGAAAAAGAGACAATATTTCCTGCAATGGGATATTTGCATATTGATGGTAAAGGTATGCAGGCTAGTGGAGGAAGCCGTTATAACGCATTTGAAGCTGAGACGATAGCTGCGTGGCTAGCTGCGCACAAAGAGGAAATCGAGCGTCATTATGGCGAACCTCTACATAAAGTAGTGGGGGTTGTTACCCCATTTTCGGCACAAGTCAGTACGATTAAATCGTCATTACGTAAGCTGGATATTAATTGTAGTGGCGATGAAAATTCGCTGACAGTCGGTACTGTTCATTCATTGCAAGGGGCGGAAAGGGCGATTGTGCTGTTCTCTCCTGTATATTCGAAGCATGAAGATGGCAGTTTTATTGACAGCGACAGCAGCATGCTGAACGTCGCCGTTTCGCGTGCGAAAGATAGCTTCCTGGTCTTTGGCGATATGGACCTCTTTGAGATCCAACCCGGTTCTTCACCTCGGGGACTGCTGGCAAAATACCTGTTTGCTTCCACTGATAATGCGTTGCAGTTTGAGTTTCAGGAGCGCCAGGATTTAAGTACATCGCAAACGCAGATTTCAACCCTGCACGGGGTGGAGCAACATGATGCGTTCCTGAACCAGACTTTTGACGCTATTAATCAGAGTATTACTATCGTTTCCCCGTGGCTCACCTGGCAAAAGCTGGAACAGACAGGTTTTCTGGCGTCGATGTCTCAGGCGCGCGCCCGTGGCATTGATATCACTGTAGTAACGGATAAAACCTTTAATACAGAGCATACAGATTTTGAAAAGCGGAAAGAGAAACATCAGCGTCTGAATGAAGCCTTGGAAAAGTTGAATGAAATGGGTATCACTACGAAGCTGGTCAACCGTGTTCACAGTAAGATTGTGGTTGGTGATGAGGGGCTGCTCTGCGTCGGTTCCTTTAACTGGTTTAGCGCCGCGCGAGAGGAAAGATACCAGCGATACGATACGTCGATGGTCTATCGCGGTGATAGCTTAAAAGCTGAGATCAAAACGATTTATTCCAGCCTTGAGCAGCGGCAGTTATAAAACGGTATGAAGTGCCTGAGCACCCTTATAAATCACAGGGTGCTCAGAATGTTTAATACAATCATGTCTATTAACCCTTAAAAACATTTTGTCGGTGCCATTGCATGTAATTGTATGAGGGTTTCGGCAACGCAATGATCCTCTCTGGTAAATTCAGTTTGTCGCATGTACCAAAATCAAGATGATTGCTTATCAGAACGTCACCTTCGTTAGCGAATGAAATCCAGCCAGAGTCAAATAAAGTATCAATATGAGCCGCAAGCATGAGACCGTTATACGGATCTAATCTTTCTTTCGCAGTTTGGCATGCGGACCAGGGCATGATATGGCTCGCTCTCAATAATGGCTGAAATGTAATACCTGTTACAGGACAGGCGGGATACAGTCTCAGGCATTCTGCCCGGAAATTACCTTGTCCGATTCTGGCCTGAATCAATGCTGTTCGGGTTGTTTCGTCTATCGCGAGATCCTGAGTGATAATATCAATGTCTGGTTGAACGAGAGCGATTCGGTCGTTCGGGTTTTCATTTACCTCAAATGGCTCATGTGTTTCAAACCCCAGTTCCTTGAACAGCGCAGAGTGAAATTCTATAGGTAAATATTGTACAACTACCTGTTTTGCGAGCGAATCGATCAAGAGTTTCTGATTTTGTAATAGAAAAAAGGAGGTAACATCAAAGCCACCGCGCACGTTGTTATCTAAGACCGTCTGCAGCCTCGGTTCCTCAGGGCTTTTAAGGAGTGCAGAGTCTGTTCCTTCCAGTGCCCAGAAGCCATCATGCTTTAACCGCCAGAATGGCATTAGAACTTCATAGTTGCTTCGTTTTGGCCCGTAGCGTTTTAGCAAATCTCGTAGTTGATCTTGTATTTCGTCCTGAAACTGGAAAAGTCGCTCATGGCCTTTCTTGTACTGGGAAAGAACGTACAGAACAAGTAAGGGTTTATTCAACGCTGGTGCTTTGTTGTACCAGGCTGTTTTCATCCCGGCAATTTTTTGACTAAGAGATTTTGCGATGGTCATAGTTCGGTTACAGGAGCCAGTAGTTTTGCGATGATGCTCGCAAAACTCAGACCAATCAACCCGCAACTAACAAAAACATGACCTTACCGCACACAACACTATTTCCTGAATCTCCCTCGTAAATTTCAAATTTACCCCACGCCAAACCGCTGTATTTATATTCAGCCCTGTATAATGAGCACCAGAAATTACGCCGAATGGCAAAGGAAGTATCAAAGAATATTTAACGAGAGAATTCGCGATATGAAGGTGCTGCAACACCCCCATACCGCTAACCACAACCAACTTGATAGGAGTTGTATATGGCTGCGACGAATTTTAAGCCAGAGTTTACTGTTTGCAAAACAGAATCAGACGCTTTCACCGGCATGATTGAAAACCGCGAGCTGGTGCGCAAAAACAGCGCCCGCCGTCTTCACGGAAACCAGCCCAACGCGGCGCCCGTCCATCCGCGAGCGGAGACACCGCAGGACAGTGCCGCTTGCTGCGAACTGTATGCGCGCATAGACATGAAATATCTTCTGCTGGGTGGTGAATGGTTAACCCGTGCAGGCTTTATCAACGGTATGCCCGTAAAAATCCGTGCCATGAAAGACTGCATTGTAATTACGCCCCAGCATACAAGAGAATTATGGGGATGCCTTGAAGGTATGAGTGTGGTGAATATAAATAAACAGAAAGTCGCGCAGTGGTTGAAGACGTTTCCGGGAGCGCTGAATGATACTGGAGATATCCCGGTAGTTAAGCGCAATATAGTACAGGCAAAATAATATCGAATTGGAACACCCTTGATCCTAAATCGAGGGTGTTTAAATTAGTGGAAGGCGTAGTATATTTTTTCAATAATATAATTGAACTGAATGTTATAGCTGTGTTTTGATCATTGTGATTATATTAGAAGGTTTTACAGAAGTATGCTGGAGATCTCAATTTAGTTATTGTCCAGCATTTATGATTCTTACTGGAGCAACTCAATGGAATGAACTATGGACACAACAGAAGAACTAAATGAAACGTATTTTTATGCTGGCAGAACCAATCTTACCGCGGCAGGACTTTTTTTTATGATCTACTGTGAATCAATTGCCGATCATTTTGGTATTGACGATGTGGCAGGAATTGCTGCGTTATACAGTGGTGCTAATAATCAAACGACTAGAAAGAAACCCGCGGGAGCTACGGAAGGAACGTCCCGAGCCTCGAAAGCCATGAGGAACTATTTCAAACAGGCGAAATTTCCTTATGGCATTAAGCTGCCTACCTGGGTTGGTGGGTACACTCCGTGGACAGTAAAGTGTCGAATGGTATCGAAAGTGAGTGCGTTTGTTGGCAGGACAATACCGTTAATAGGCATAGTGATATTAGTCGCTGATGTATCACTAATCACCTATGCTGCAATACGTGATTATAATCGAATTGCGCGGGGCAGCGACAAACTATGGTAGAGAATATTGAGCAGCGCATCTACGCCTTAGTCAGACGCTATAACGGCGTTTATCTAATGAATAACGAAGAGAAGCAAAAATTACTGAATGCAAAAACTGATTTGGATACTGACATGCAGCTTGATGTCACTGAAGCAGAAGATTTGATGGACGAGTTTTTTAAAGAATTTAATGTTGATAGAGGGAATTTTAACATAAACACCTACTATCCTGATGAGCCTTTTTCATGGAATCCATTCAAAAAATTCCCAGTGGTGATGGTTCCAGATTTCACTATTGGAATGCTTATCGAATCCGCAAAAGCGGGCAAATGGTTATACGACTAAAATGCAAGGAGCAATAGAATGGCCGTACCTGTACATCTTTTTTTAACTAATGACGGCGGCACAATGATTTGTGGTTCTTGTGACGTTGCACAAAGGGAAGGAAGTATTGAGCTAAGAGGATTACAACATAACCTTAGCCTACCAACAGACTCGGCAACGGGCAAGGTCACCGGCACTCGCCAACATTCGCCGTTTCAGTTTACCAAGGAACTGGATAGCTCTTCGCCCTATCTGTTCAAAGCGGCAGCAACGGGTCAGACCCTTAAAACGGCAGAATTCAGGTTTTACCATATTAACTATTCCGGGCAAGAGGAGGAGTATTACCGAATCACGCTCGAGAACGTTAAGGTCATTTCTGTGAGTCCAGTAATGTACGACACCCGAGGCTGTCCGGGGACGGGGCATATGGAGGAAGTGGCGTTTAATTATGAGAAGATTACCCATTTGTACAAGGACGGTAACTTGTTAGCGCACGACGCGTGGAACGAACGTCCAACATCAGGTTCCGCTGCTTGATTCTATCTTGAACTTGCCCGCCAGCGTTTCGTTTGTGCGGGCGGAGAATATCATTCTTTATTCCTTTTCGTAAATGATGGCCGAAACATCATAAAAATAACCCACGCAAACATTCCAATAATCTTCATAGGCCAGGGTTCAAACACATCCAGACATACAATTGCGCCAATCACTAATAGCGGACCTTCTATCAGTTCAGCTATCCCCCCTAAAATATGTAACTTATGAGGCAATGCCCGATTAAGTAATGTCGCAATAAGTTGTGCACTTCCTAATATGATTGTTATTGCGATTGTACGGTCCTCCCAGTTATCAAAACTAACCAAAGAAATGAGGCATGTAGCCAGTACATAACCACAGAATAATATATTCAGCATGTAAATAATAAACTTGCCCATAGCATTTGCCGAGACGGTTAAAAAAATAAAGAGTCTATGAATATAGCGCTCTTAACAGAATGACAAACAACAATGGCTAATAATGTATTTAAGAATTTTTGCGCCTTGCTTATTTCCGCAATAATCAAGTTAGCGGCTTCATGCTAATCCCCCGCACTCCACCGCTAAACCTACTTTAACTAAACACCGGCACCCCCAACCCAACCTTAACCTCCCTCAACGTCTCCTGCGTCACCCCCTGCGCCCGTTCGGTCCCGCGCTTCAGCATCGCCATTAACTCTCCCCTGTCACGCATATACATCGCCCTCCGCTCCCGCATCGGCGCAATCAGCTCCTGCAGGCACCCCTCCAGCTCGTTCTTGCACACCCGGTCACCCAGCCCGCCCGCCTGATAGTGCGCCTTCATCGCCGCCACTTTGTCCTTGTCCGGGTGAAACGCATCGAGATACGTAAACACTACGTTCCCCTCAATCTGCCCCGGGTCGCTCACCTTCAGGTGGTTCGGGTCGGTGTACATGGCGCTGACCGCACGGTGAATGGTCTCTTCGCTGGCCGAAAGGTGCAGCGTGTTGCCCAGCGATTTCGACATCTTGGCGCTGCCGTCGATGCCGGGCAGGCGGCTGGTGTCGCTCAGCATCGCCTTGCAGTGGCGCAGCACCGGGGCGGGCAGCAGGCTGTTCATCTTGTGCACAATCTCGTTGGTCTGCTCAATCATCGGCAGCTGGTCGTCGCCGACGGGCACGCACTCGGCCTTAAACGCGGTGATGTCCGCCGCCTGGCTGATGGGGTAGGCCATAAACCCGACCGGCAGCGAGCGGGCGAAGCCTTTCTGCGCAATCTCGTTTTTCACCGTCGGGTTACGCTCCACGCGGGCGACGGTGACGATGTTCATATACAGCATCGTCAGCTCGGCGAGGGCGGGCAGGGCGGATTGCAGGCAGATCGTGGTCAGGTTCGGGTCGATGCCGGCGGCGAGGTAGTCGGCCAGCACTTCGGGGATGTTGTCGCGGATCTTCTGCGGGTTGCTGCCGTTGTCGGTCAGCCCCTGAAGGTCGGCAATCAGCACAAACTGGCTGTGCGTCTGCTGGAGCGCCACGCGCTGGCGCAGCGATCCGACGAAGTGGCCGAGGTGCAGCGGGCCGGTTGGGCGATCGCCGGTGAGGATGGTGGGTGCGTTCATAAAGACTCCTTAATGTGCAGTGGCCGAAAGGGGTCTTAGAAAAGTGAAAGCCGCCTTTCGGCGGCTATCTGAAAATGGGGAAAACTACTCCGTGCCGCCTTTAAGAAGGCAGCCACCAGCGGTTTACGGTGAGGACGGCGTGGTTTATGTTCATGCTTTTACCGTACCACGTCCGGCGCGAAAAACAAAAGGGCACGTCATGCTGCAATCACTCAACCACCTGACTATCGCTGTCAGCGACCTGCAAAAAAGCGTCACCTTCTGGCACGCGCTGCTGGGGCTGACCCTGCACGCCCGCTGGAATACCGGGGCCTATCTCACCTGCGGCGAACTGTGGGTCTGCCTGTCGTACGACGAGGCGCGCCGGTACGTGCCGCCGCAGGAGAGCGACTACACCCACTACGCGTTTACCGTGGCGGAAGAGGATTTTGAACCGTTCTCGCAAAGGCTGGAGCAGGCGGGCGTCACCGTCTGGAAGCAGAACAAAAGCGAGGGGGCGTCGTTCTATTTTCTCGACCCGGACGGGCACAAGCTGGAGCTGCACGTGGGCAGCCTCGCCGCGCGCCTGGCGGCGTGCCGCGAGAAGCCCTACGCGGGGATGGTGTTTACCTCAGACGGGGCTTGAGGCGCGTACCTTCAGCCTGCCCGCCAGCGTCACGTGCGTGGCGGCATCTTCCTGATTGCACAGGTACTCCACCGCCAGCCGTCCCAGCTCGCTGTAGGGCAGCTGAATACTGGTCAGCGGCGGGGTGAGCTGCTCGGAGATCTTCTGGTCGTCGTAGCCCGCCAGCAGCATGTCCTCTGGGATGCGTACACCGTTCACCGCCAGCGCCTGATAGCAGCCAATCGCCAGCCAGTCGCTGGCGCAGAAGATAGCGTCCGGGCGCTCGGGCAGTTCCAGCAGGGAAGCCGTCGCGGTAAAGGACTCGCTGAACTGCCAGTTGGTCTGGCGCACCAGGCCGTCGTCGCACGCGAGTCCGGCCTGCTGCAGCGCCGCCTGGTAGCCTGCCAGACGCTGGCGCGAGGCCTCCATCCAGCTCTCGCCGGTGATGTGGGCGATGCGCGTGGCCCCGCAGGCGATGAGGTGTTTCGTCACCTGGAAGGCGTTGGCGTAGTCGTCCGGGATAAACGACGGCAGCAGCGGCGAGCCGGGGTCGCGCTGGTTGAGCAGCACCAGCGGGATGCGGGTGCAGTCCTGGAATGCCGTCATGTCCACCAGCGTGGTGACCGGTGAGGCGAGGACAATCCCGATGCAGTTGCGCTTCTCCAGCTGGCGGATGATGTTCAGCGCCAGCTCGATGTCGTCGCCGTAGTCGTAGACGGTGAGCAGAGTCTCGTTGCGCCACGCCGCTTCCCGCGCCTGGCTGATGGCGTCGATAAACGGGTCGAAGCTCTGCATGGAGCTCACCAGCAGGGCGATCTCTTCCTGGTTGCGCGGGGCGTGTACGGCGGGGAGGCGGTCGTAGCCGAGCTCGGTAGCGACGCCGATGACCCGCTGGCGGGTATCGTCGCTGAGCTTGATGTTGCGGGACTGGTTAAGCACCAGCGATACCGTTGCCTGCGACACCCCTGCCGCCCGCGCAATATCGTTCATCGTCACTTTCGTTTTTCGCTTCATCCGTCCTCTCCCTTTCGCGAATTCGCATCATACCCTAACCGCACGCTTTAGCGCCGTCGATCACGTTTCTCAATCATCGAAGCGTGAACTTTGTGAGGGGCATCGCTTTTCTAAACGCCGTGATTTGCGCATTTATCCTGCAACTAATATTTATTAGCTAAATATTATCAGTAAGAGGACGCGTAATGAAAGAGCAGTGGAGCAGGGAGCAGGCACAGGCGTGGTATCAGCAGAAGGGCTGGCTGTGCGGGTTTAACTACCTGCCGTCGACGGCGGTGAACTGGACCGATATCTGGCAGGCAGAGACCTTTGATGCCGCTACCATCGAGCGCGAGCTGGGCTGGGCGGCGGACGCGGGCTACAACACCCTGCGCATCAACCTGCCGTTTATCGTCTGGGAGCACGACCGCGACGGGCTGATGGCCCGCATCGACCGGTTTTTGACGATTGCCGACGACCACGGGTTCAGCACCATGCTGACCCTGATGGACGACTGCGGTTTCTCCGGCGACGAGCCGTATCTCGGCCCGCAAAAGCCGCCGGTGCCGGGCAAGCACAACAGCCAGGCGGCGGCGAGCCCGGGGCGCGACAAGGTGTGCGATCCGGACTGCTGGGCAGACATTGAGCGCTATATCCGCGACGTTGTCCGCCAGTTCCGCGAGGATAAGCGCGTGCTGCTGTGGGATCTCTACAACGAGCCGGGCAACCGCGGCATTTTCGCGACCGGCACGCAGGAGGTGCAGTACGACGCGAAGCTGGAGTCCTGCGCGCACGAGTTGATGAAGCTGGCGTTCCAGTGGGTGCGTGAAGAAGACCCAACCCAGCCGCTCACCGTCTGCGCGTGGCGCCTGCCGCCGGAAGAGGAGGGCGAGACGTTCTTCCAGCATCCGCTGGACCAGACCGCGCTGGCGCTCTCGGACGTGGTGAGCTTCCACGCCTACACCCACACGGGGCGGATGACGGCGATTATCCAGCAGCTGCAACAGCTCGGACGACCGCTGTTCTGTACCGAATGGCTGGCGCGCCACGTGGGCAGCACCATCGAAGAGCAGCTCCCGCTGATGTACGCGGCGAAGGTCGCGCCGTACCAGTGGGGGCTGGTGCGCGGCAAAACCCAGACGTGGCTGCCGTGGCCGGTGGTGATGAAGGAGTCCACGGACTACTGCCGCCTCTGGTTCCACGACGTGTTCGAGGAGAACGGTATCCCGTTTTCACGCGCTGAAATCGCGCTGATGAAGAAGCTGCGCAAAATCGCCCCGGATCCGCAGGGCTAATAATAACGACCCGGCGCGCTGTCGCCGGGCAACCAGGTACGCACTATGGCAACGACAATGAAAATACCGTCTCGCGAGTTATGGTCCTACTTTGGCTATGGTTTAGGTCAGTGTTTTAGCTTTGGTTTAGTGGGTTCGTTTATTAACTATTTTTACACCGACGTGCTGGGGATCTCGGCGCTGGCGGCGAGCACCATCTTCCTGATTGCCCGTGCATGGGACGCAGTTCACGATCCGCTGTTTGCCAGCATTATGGACACCATTAACAGCCGGTTCGGCAAGTTTCGCCACTTTTTGCTGATCGCGCCGCTGCTGATCACCGGCGTCACGCTGCTGTCGTTCTATAAAATCGAAGCGGATATGACCACCAAAATCCTCTACGCCGGTGTGACGTATATCCTGTGGGGAACGCTGTACGCCATCTCCGATATCCCGTTCTGGTCGATGTCGTCGGTGATGACCAACGACTCCGCCCAGCGCACCCGCGCGGTGACGGCGGCAATGCTCGGGGTGAACGCCGGGATCGCTTGCGCCAACATCTTCTTCCCGAAGCTGGCGGCGTTCTTCGCCCAGTACAGCAACGATAAAGGCTACTTTATGGCGGCGCTGGTGATGATGCTGGTGGGGCTGCCGCTGATGCTCAACGGTTTTATGCAGATCAAAGAGCGCGTGCCGCCGAGCCCGGAAAAGGTGACCATCCGCGACACCTTCCACAACCTGCGCCAGAACAAGCCGCTGTTTATCGTCCTGCTGTCGTTCTTTTTCTGCGTGTTCCACAACGTGGCGGGCGGGCTCTATATCTATTTCTTTATCAACAATATGGGCGACGGCAGCCTGCAAATGGCGATTGGCGTGATGGGCATTGTGGCGGCGGTGCTGTGCCTGGTCGCCCCGATGCTGACGCGCCGGATGCAGAAGCGGAAGCTGTTTATGATCCTCTGCGGGCTGGACGTGGCGGTGCGCGTGGTGATGTGGTTCACGGGCTATCAGCACACGGCGCTGCTGTTTATCCTGCTCGGCCTGAGCACGCTGTTCGTGATGATGACCAACATCCTCACCTCGTCGATGATTGCCGACACCATCGAGTACGCGGAGTACCACACTAACAAGCGCTGCGCGGCGATCACCTTCTCCGGGCAGACCTTCACCGGCAAGATGTCGGTGGCGGTAGGCGGCGGGTTAATCGGCGTGTTTCTGACGATGATCGACTATGTGCCGCAGGCGCAGGCCCAGAGCGATAGCGTGCTGTCGGGGCTGTTCTTCGGGATTTGCCTGCTGCCGGCGATTGGGTCGCTGATCCGCATGGGCTTTATGTCGCGCTTTACCTTTACCGAGGAGAAGCATGCGGAAGTGTGTCGGCTGCTGGCAGAACGCAGGCGGGGGAGCGAGCAGAATGGCATCGTGGATGAGGCGTTGACCCGCCCGGTATCGGTCAATTAATCGCTTCAGACGCCTGCTTTGCAGGCGTCTGCTTCTAATTCCGCAGCTTCAGGGACTCGGGGAGGTGGAGTATCGAGCTCTGAATACTGGTTCCGATGGTAAAAGGGACGATCCACAAACGTAGCGCATGGCTGTCCGGCTTATGAAGTTCGAAGGGATGGGGAAGCGCATCGCTAAAACCGTCATGCTGCGGGTAGATCAGGATCATATCGCCGCGGCTATCGAGATATTTCGTTCCGTAGGCCAGCATCTGGTAAAGATCGCTTTGCGAAATGTTAAAGCCAGGTTTATGAGGCTTAATCTTTTTCCATTTCGTATCGCAAATAATTGAAGAATGTTTCGACGTGTCATACGGGCGAAGCCAGATATCCGGCTTGAGTCTAAACATATACCTGGTGTGATATCGAGCCAGAGTGTGTGTTTTTGCTTGGGTATCAATTTGGTAACGTTGATGATGATGATGCCTCATCCACGCCGCAACAAAGGATTCAAATACCGCTTCCATTGGAAAGAGCAGCGATATGGCATCAGCATGACCCTGCATACAAAGTGGTGACTCCCCGTGTAGGATCAATTTGGCCCACTCCAGCGCCTGTTCATAGTGATGCATATGCCTGTCGAGGCGAACCAGATCGAACGCGTGTGCGGTATCAACAACGGGAGGAATACCTTCGAAGGCCGACTGCAAGGGGCGAAGCTGCTGGATGAGCTGAGGGTTGCGGGTCAGGCGCGAAACCGTATCGATGGCCGTTTTGAGAATGCGGTTCTCCGGTCGGTCAACACTGTACTCGTCATACTCCACCTGAAAGCGATCCCGGCGAACGCTATTTGTCGACAGTTGTGCTGAAACCCGCAGTTTTCCCTTCATCCACGGTAGATTCTCCTGCTGGCGAAGGTAGTCACGCTTAAGACCCTGCTGCAGGACCGCCTGGACGCTCTGGATAAATTGATGAATAAAGATATCCATCAGCGGCATGCGCGAGGTTTTGATACTGGCGGAGGTTGTGGCGATGTGCCGGAAGGTTTTCAGCGTGCGCAGCATCATCATCAGCTGTTCGCGGGCGTTATCATGGCCGGTCTTTGGCAACACCTCGATGAACGCTCCTCCCGGCAGCGCAATGACGCCGACATAGTTTTTCACCTGCAGCACCTTCACGCGCCCGACCGTTTTCAGCGTCAGCAGGCGCGCGTCGTATTCCGCATCGTCGTTCAGGCAGCATTGCTCCAGCCACGCAAAACAGGCCGGAGGAAGCTCCACTGCGTCCTTAACCCGGCCGCTGTCCTCTTTACTGACCAGATAACCGTATTCAAAGGTGGACCACTGCCGCCGCCCGGTCATTCGTCGTTCTCCGCGCCTCGCGCACCTGCATCGTAAATCTGACGCCAGGCGATGGCATTATTCCAGACAGGATCGTCTTCGCCTGCAAGGTGATAGCGCTCTCCCTCTTCCTGCAGATCGTCCGATGCATCCGTTCCAAACAGCCGCTGAATATTTCCCTCGTTTTTGATCGAACGGATGAAGCACAGGGCGGGATCCTGCTTCTGGTTATCTCCAAGGACCAGACGAATTTTCTGCCAGTCGTTGTAAAAGTACTCCTCCAGCAGCGGCAGCACTTTATTTTTCATCACCCGCTGCAGACGGGCGAAAGCAACGTCATCGTCCTCCGTCTCAATTACCGGTATGAAAAAAGCGTGCCCGAGCGTGTGCTCGCTATCGTACAGTGCCTCAATGCGCTCATTGAGCATCTGCAGTAGCCGTTTGAGATCGATACCTTTAATGACGTGGCCTTCCAGAATGGAGGCTTTCGGCAGCATGGCCTTAAACTCGAAGCGGCGGCGCAGGGCGGTGTCCAGAGCGGTCAGGGAACGGTCCGCGGTATTCATGGTGCCGACCAGGAACAGGTTGTTTGGCACGCTGAATTTTTCGCCCGAATAGGGTAGCGTCACGCTCAGGGCCTCGGGTTCACCCATGCGCTTGGATTTCTCAATTAAGGTGATGAGCTCTCCGAAAATTTTGGAGATATTGCCACGGTTAATCTCGTCAACAATCAGCACGTAGTTCTGGCGTTTTGCCGGTGCATTTTTTTTCGGTGTGACGGGAAGATTATAATTATCATGAAGATAGTTGAGGATACCCCGGACATACGACTCGTTGTGGATATCAATCCCGTTGTTCTGATACCAAGCTTTGATGTCCTTCACGTAGGCGTTGTATCCATTCCCCAGATCCCCTTTTTTGCTGTTTAAAGGGAAGATGCCGAAGTTCGTTTCACTTTTATAGGTGACGCCGAACGGTTTACCTGAGGTCGTTTTGAGCGTGGCGGCTTCGCCATTCAGCAGTTCTTTTTGAAACTTTGATAGCGCCTCGTTCAGCGCCAGCTGTTCACCTGCGTAACCAAACGCCGCATCCTCACAGATTTGCTTAAAGACGCCGGATTTAATGTCATAGCGAACGTTACCGTCACGGGTGGTATCGGCGCGTAGCCCTTCAATAAACTCTTCATAACCAAAGCTTTGGTGGAAAGTGACAAAGCGGATGCGCTGTTCGGAGACCAGCCGGTCATAAAGCGCTTTAAGTGCGTTTCGGTAATCACTGCCCTGAAGGCCATCCAGCAGGCGGGAATACTCAGCGGGTTCACAGGCACGGACGGCATGCTCAACGGTGGAATAGGTTTTACCCGTCCCCGGAGGGCCATAGAGAATGACGTTCAGTGGAACATCCGCCACGCTCTCATCCGTATCCTGATCGTCGTCTTCGGCCCAGGACTCGCTACCTACCAGGCCGATATCGCTCTTATCTTTGATGAAATGCGTGTAGAGATGCCACAGCGACATATTGAGTTCGACAGGGTCTACATGGCCGCCCAGCTCGCGGTTCAGAGCCGCCTTCAGCTCCAGGTTTTTTTCAAACCACGTCCCTTTCCCGGCGAGCCCAAGCCCGAAGCGGTTATTACAGTAGTTATAAATGCGGGAAAACATTTTGGTATTTACCACGTTCGAAACCCGCTCAGGGTACAGCGTGGCAAAAGCCCGGTGACACAACGCCCAGTACTGTTTCTTGAGAATGGATTTGGCCTTAAGCGCCTGTAGCTTGTTGACCACCTTTTCATATACGGCCGGGGTGCAGCCCTGTGCCATCAGGGTTGTGATTTCCCGCAGGTGAATCTGGGCCGCATTGTATTCGTTCTGCGACATTCCACCCTGTTTAATGCTGGCGACGCCGTTGGAGCGTTCATACCAAAGTGCCTTGATAAGGCTTTGATCACGAAACTCGGGTCGCTCTGTCGCTACGCGTTTGACCATCTGGTGATAGGCTGGCCCCCATTTAGGGCTGTATCGGCTGTTGTTATTGATATGCTCATTAAAGAAGGGGGCTAACGCGGTGCCATCCTGAACCATCATAAACTCCGGAAGTCGGGTAAAGGCGGTAAAGGTCAGTATTTTATAGGATTAATCTGAATAGTGTCACTGCTTGTTCAGGTGGGTTGAGGTGAAAAGGGGGCTGTCGCCGTTGGCATCAGCCCTCAGACTTACAGCGACTTCACAAACGCCAGCAGATCTTCGTTGAGCTGATCCTGGTGGGTCAGCGCGAAGCCGTGCGGCGCGTTGTCGTACACCTTCAGCGTGGCGTTTTTGATCATCTCTGCCGCCAGCTTGCCGGTCGTTTCAAACGGCACGATCTGGTCGTTGCTGCCGTGGATCACCAGCGTCGGCACGTCGATTTTCGCCATATCCGGGCGGAAGTCGGTTTCGCCGAACGCGGTCACGCAGTCGATGGTGCCCTTCAGGGACGCCAACAGGGCGATGTTCAGCGTCTGGGTCAGGGCACCGGCGGAAACGGTCTGCCCGGCGTTGATGCCGTAGAACGGGGTGGCGAAGTCGCTGATGAACTGGGCGCGATCTTTACGCAGCCCGTCGCGAATGCCGTCGAACACGCTCTGATCCACACCCTGCGGGAAGGTATCCGATTTGCCGAAGATCGGCGTCACCGCGCCCAGCAGCGCAAGACCGGCCACGCGCGCGCTGCCGTAGTTGTTGATGTAGCGCGTCACGTCGCCGCCGCCCATGGAGAAGCCCACCAGCGTCACCTCTTGAAGGTCCAGGGTGGTAATCAGGTCGTTGATGTCGGACGCAAAGGTGTCGTAGTCGTAGCCGTTCCACGGCTGATCCGAGCGGCCAAAGCCGCGACGGTCAAAGGCGATGGCGCGGAAGCCGCGCTCGGCCAGGTAGTTCAGCTGGCTGTCCCACATGTCGCCGTCCAGCGGCCAGCCGTGGCTGAAGAGAACCGGTTTGCCCGCGCCGCAATCTTTGTAGTAAATCTGCGTGCCGTCTTTTGCCTTAAACGTTGCCATAGTGTGTTCCTGTACAGGTGATGGTTAGGGTTATACCGGCGCGACCAGGTAGCGAATGGCCGGTGATGTTGTGCCCTGATGAAAAGCCAGAACGCGGCTCTGCAGCAGGAGGTCATTCATGGTGTGGCGCTCCTGCTGGCGCAGATGCTCAATCCACGAGCCCATCAGGAAGGTCTCGATAAACAGGCCGGGGCGCTCGATATCCTCGTACACCGCCCAGCTCATCGCCCCGGCGCGGCGTCGCACCCGGCGCAGCTCGTGGACCGCCTGCAAAAACGCTTTCGCGTTGTGCGGGTCAATGATGTACTCGTGCGAGACCAGCACCGGGCCGCGCTCGTTCGGGAGGTCGATCTCCTCGCCGTCCAGCGGCTGGCCGCTCAGGTCGAGGTTTAAATCAGGATCTTTCTCCAGCTTCCAGCGGAACACGGTGGCGCTTGCCAGCACCATCCCCAGCGTGGCGACCACCAGCGAGGTCGGGGTGCCGAACTGAGAGGCAATCTGCCCCCAGATGGCGCTGCCTGCGGTCATCGAGCCGAAGAACACCGTCAGGTAGACCGCCAGTGCGCGGGCCTTAACCCAGCGGGCGGCGCTGCGCTGCGCGCCGAGGTTCAGCGTCGAGAGCACCGCAATCCACGCGAAGCCGGTAAAAAACTCAAACAGGTTGAGCAGCCAGACGTGGCGCACGAACGCCAGCGCCAGCATGGTGAGGGCAAAGACCAGGCTCGCGGCTACCATCAGACGGTCGGCATTCAGCCGCTGGCGCAGGCGCGGCAGCAGGATGGCCCCGGCAATAGCGCCCAGGCCAATGCACGCCAGCATCACGCCATAGCCCGCCGGGCCTAAGCCCAGCTCGCGGCGCGCCACCAGCGGCAGTAATGCCCAGCCCGCGCTGCCGAAAACGAAGAACGCCACGGTGCGCACCAGCACGTTGCGCAGCACCGGCGCGGCGTGCACGTAGCGAATGCCGGAGCGCACCGCGGAGAAGAAGTGCTCTGGTGGCAAACGCTGCACGGACGGCGCCGGACGCCAGCGCCACAGCACCCACGCCACGCCGACCACGGAGAGCGCGTTCAGGGCAAACACCATCCACGGCCCGGCGAGCGAGAGCAGAAAACCGCCCAGCGCAGGGCCAATCGCCCGGCTGATGTTCACCCCGAGCGAGTTCAGCGCCACGGCGGCGCCCAGTTCCGGCTTGCTCACCAGATCGGGCACCACGGCCTGGAACGGCGGCGAGCTCATCGCCGCGCCCACGCTCAGCAGAAACGTCGCCACCAGCAGAACGGTAGGGGTGACGTGTCCGGTGAAGGAGAGCAGCGTCAGCCCGGCGGCGGCGATGAACACCCACAGCTGGGAGAAGAGCAGGTATTTACGTCGGTCAACGATGTCCGCCATCACCCCGGACGGCAGGGCGAAAAGGAACATCGGCAGGCTGCTCGCCGCCTGCACCAGCGCGATATCCAGCGGATCGGCGCTGAGCGTCAGCATGCTCCAGTTGATGCCGACGTCGCTCATCCATGAGCCGACGTTAGAGACCACCGTGGCGATCCACAGCATGCGGAACACCGGCTGGCTCAGCGGCTGCCAGGGTGAAACCGCCGGGGCGGGCGTCGTCTCGACGTGTGCGTCGCGAACGTCGTTTACCTGGGTCATGCGAACCTCTCCGTTGTTTTACGCTGCACTCGCCACTGGCCCGGCCCGGTGAGGGCAAGGGTGGTGAAGATAATCAGCAGCAGCCAGCCAAACTGCCCTTCGGCAATCGACCAGTTCGGATGAACCGCCAGCATCGCCACCAGCAGCACGGCGATAATCGGCAGGCACGCCAGGCGGGTGTAAACCCCCGCAATGATAAACAGCGGGCAGATCACCTCGGCGACGATCGCCGGGATCAGACTGGCATACGGCCCGAAACCAAACGGATCTTCGATGCGCGTCAGCTCTTCGCTGAAGTGCAGCACCTTCGGCAGGCCGTGCACGTAAAGCAGCAGCAGGCTGCCGGTCAGGCGCAGAAAGAACAGCCCCGGATCGATCCGGGACGAAGCGTCATTTTGTTTCATCAGAATGCAAAGCAGCTGCAACCCAGCGCCCCCCAGAAAGCGTTATCGTCGGATACCGGCATCGCTGACGTGCGGGCAAAGTCATGCTGGTGGCTGTGAACCCCGCACGGGCCGCTACAGTGGTGAACCACACTCATACCCACGCGTGCGGCCTGCGGCGGCGCGCTGCGGTAGTGGCCCGGCACCTTCACCACCGGGGACCACTCGGGCAGGACCGGAATGGCCGGCGGCGCGAGCGGGCCAAAGGTGCCTGCGGCATAGACGATATCGCCGTTCACCACGGTGAGTACGGACTCGATGCTCTTGATCTCCTCCTCCGGCACGCGGAAGTAATCTTTGCTGAGCACCGCCAGGTCGGCGAGCTGGCCGACCTTGATCTGCCCCTTCTGGTTCTGCTCGCTGGAGAACCACGCGCTGCCCTGGGTCCAGAGCATCAGGGCGGTATCGCGACCCAGGCGGGCGCTGTGGTCGTACATCTGCATCCCGCCGACGGTGCGGCCGGAGACCAGCCAGTAGAGCGCGGTCCACGGATTGTAACTCGCCACGCGGGTGGCATCGGTGCCTAATCCCACCGGCACGCCGGTCTCGAGCATTTTTGCCACCGGCGGCGTGTGGCGGGTGGCTTCGATGCCGTAACGCTCGGCAAAATACTCGCCCTGGAAGGCCATGCGGTGCTGGACGGCAATGCCGCCGCCGAGCGCTTTGATGCGGTCGATGTTGGCCTGGGTGACGGTTTCCGCATGGTCGAAGAACCAGTGCAGGCCGTTGAACGGAATGTCGCGGTTCACCTTCTCGAAGACGTCCAGCATGCGGCTGATGGATTCGTTATAGGTGGCGTGCAGGCGGAACGGCCAGCGGTGCTCCACCAGATGGCGCACCACGCGCTCCAGCTCGTCCTCCATGCCCGGCGCAAGGTCCGGGCGCGGCTCGAGGAAGTCTTCAAAATCGGCGGCGGAGAAGACCAGCATCTCGCCCGCGCCGTTGTGGCGGAAGAAGTCGCTGCCCTGGCCCGGCGTGAGCATGTCGGTCCATTTTTCAAAGTCTTCCAGCTCGTGGCTCGGGCGCTGGGTAAACAGGTTGTAGGCGATGCGGATGGTCATCTGCTTTTTCTCGTGCAGCTCGGCAATCACCTCGTAATCTTCCGGGTAGTTCTGGAAGCCGCCGCCCGCGTCGATGGCGCTGGTCAGCCCCAGACGGTTCAGCTCACGCATGAACTGGCGGGTGGAGTTCACCTGCTGCTCCAGCGGCAGCTTCGGCCCTTTGGCCAGCGTGGCGTAGAGGATCATGGCGTTCGGACGGGCAATCAGCATCCCGGTCGGGTTACCGTTGGCGTCGCGCTGGATCTCGCCGCCCGGCGGGTTTGGCGTCTCTTTGGTGTAGCCGACCACCTTCAGCGCGGCGCGGTTGAGCAGAGCGCGGTCGTACAGGTGCAGAATGAAGACCGGGGTGTCCGGCGCGGCGTCGTTAATCTCGTCCAGCGTCGGCATGCGGCGCTCGGCAAACTGGAACTCGGTCCAGCCGCCCACCACGCGCACCCACTGCGGCGACGGGGTGCGCAGCGCCTGCTCTTTCAGCATCCGCAGGGCGTCGGCGAGCGACGGCACGCCTTCCCAGCGCAGCTCGAGGTTGTAGTTCAGCCCGCCGCGGATCAGGTGCAGGTGCGAGTCGTTCAGGCCGGGGATGGCGGTGTGGCCTTTTAAGTCGACCACCTTAGTGCCGTCGCAGTGGTGTTGCATCACCTCGGCGACGGTACCCACTTCCAGAAATTTTCCGTCGCGCACGGCAACGGCTTCTGCGAGAGGATTCTCGCGATCGACGGTGTGAAACTGGCCGTTAACCAGAATGAGATCGGCTTTACCGAGGGTAACCATAAGAGCTCCAGACTAAGAGGGGAATGGTCAGGATTATGGGAACCGGTTTCGGCAAAGATCCAGTTATACAATAGGATAGGTATACCAAAGTATAACTATACCTAAGGTTAACTATACGAAGAGATAATTACACCACAGCGCTGTGGGTCATAGGATGAACGCGATTTTATCGGCGTGCTGTTCGCGGCGATTTTAACCTTTAACCTCACTGGATAATCTTATGACCACTTCTAAGCTCGAAGTCTTAACCCCTGCCAACTGTCAGATCATTTTCATCGACCACCAGCCTCAGATGGCGTTTGGCGTGCAGTCGATTGACCGCCAGGTGCTGAAAAACAACACCGTGGCGCTGGCGAAAGCGGCTAAGGTGTTCAACATCCCAACCATCATCACCACCGTTGAGACTGAAAGCTTCTCCGGCAATACCTATCCGGAACTGCTGGACGTGTTCCCGGGCCAGGACATTCTGGAGCGTACCTCCATGAACTCCTGGGACGACCAGAAAGTGCGTGACGCGCTGAAGGCCAACGGCAAGAAGAAAGTGGTTGTCGCCGGTCTGTGGACCGAAGTGTGCAACAACAGCTTTGCCCTGTGCGCGATGCTGGAAGGCGACTACGAAATTTATATGGTGGCGGACGCCTCCGGCGGCACCTCCAAAGAAGCCCACGACTTCGCGATGCAGCGCATGATCCAGGCGGGCGTGATCCCGGTGACCTGGCAGCAGGTGATGCTGGAGTGGCAGCGTGACTGGGCGCGCAAAGAGACCTACACCGCGGTGATGGATATCGTGCGCGAGCACTCCGGCGCCTACGGCATGGGCGTGGATTACGCCTACACCATGGTGCACAAAGCGCCGTCTCGCCAGAAGAGCGAGCACCGCACCTTAGCGCCGGTTCCGGCTCGCTAAGTCCCGTCGGCGGGCTGGTCCCTCATCCGGCTCGCCGCTGCCTCTTTCTCTGGAGTTCACAATGAGTACTGGGCTGATATCCCTTGCGGCAGGCGTGTTGATTGGCCTGATGTATGCCGTGCTGAAGGTGCGCTCCCCCGCGCCGCCAGCGCTGGCGCTGATTGGCCTGCTGGGGATGCTGGCGGGTGAACAGGCGATGCGTCATCTTTTATCCCGCGATAATCCGGCTGCCGTGCAGGTGACGGTTCCCCACGTTCAACACCCGACCGGAGCGTCATCATGAAGGCCTGGATTATTTCGCTGGTGTGCGGGGCCGCGGCTGGGGTACTTTACGCCCTGCTCGACGTACATTCCCCGGCGCCGCCGGTCGTCGCGCTGCTAGGCCTGTTCGGCATGCTGGTGGGTGAACAGCTGATCCCCATCGGGCGTCGTCTGGTGAGCCGCGAACCGCTGACCCTGGCCTGGTTTCGTCATGAATGCGTACCGAAAATCAGCGGTACTGCGCCCCCCGCGCCCGCGAAGGAAAGCCGCGACGCGTAACGATTTGTTTGAGGAAAGACAGCATGACGCTGCCGTGGCGCATTGCCATCATTGATGACGAACGCTCTGTTCGCAGCGGGCTCAGTAACCTGCTGCAATCGGAAGGGTATGCTACCGATACCTTCGATTCGGCAGAGGTGTTTTTGAGCCACCCTCTCGCCCTGTCCGGCGCGTCGCTGGTGATCACCGACATCAAGCTACGCGGCATGAACGGCATCGAGCTGTTTGAGAAGCTGCGGTTGCTGGCCACGCCGCCACCGCCAATACTGTTTATCTCCGGTCATGCTGATGAAAATATGCAGCGGTATGCACTCAGTCTGGGCGCCGCTGCATTTTTGCGTAAGCCGATTAACATCGATATTCTGCTGGATCATATTCATCGGGAGCTGACCCGCCGACAATAAGGATCGCGGATGAACGAACATACGTCGCCTGCATTTTGGCCCGCCCGGGGAAGTCTCCATGAAGGGCGGGCTTTTGTTCTGAAAGAGGATGTCATTTTTACCGTGCTGGCGCAGGAGGGCGGCATCTCCTGGATGAACGGGCGGCATCCCCAGTCCGGCGGTTCGTTTATTATTGCCACCGCGGTCAGCGATGAAGAAGAGGAGCGGGCAACGCGGCTGCTGAAAAACGAGTTTGCCCTGCGCGACCGGCTTCATGACGGCTGGGCTATCCGGCCCGTCGCTTCAACCCAGTACCGCGGACGTTTTGCGCTGGTCTACGCGCCGTTCTGCTTTGAACTGCTGGCGTGCCGGGCAGGTAAGGCGATTTCCGGGATCGCCCGCTTTATCGAAATGGCGATCCGCATCTGCGGTCCCCTGCGCCAGATGCATCTGCACAACCTGATCCACGGCGATATCAAACCCGGGGCGTTCTTCGTTCATCACGACGCCACCTGCCGTCTTTGCAGCTTCGGTCTTTCCTGCGGCACCTCCGACGCGTTCTCCCAGTCCCGGCTTGCCGCGTCTGGCGGCACGCCCGCCTACATGTCACCGGAACACACCACGCGTACCCGGCGCGCCGTCGACAGCCGGAGCGATCTCTACAGTCTGGGTATCGTGCTTTATGAACTTCTGACCGGGCGATTGCCGTTTGAACTGAGCGCTGATGACCAGACCAACTGGGCGCATTACCACATTGCCTCTGAGCCGCTTGCGCCGGGGCGGGTGCGCCCGGACGTACCCGGCATGCTGTCGACCATTATCCTTAAGCTGCTGGAGAAGAATCCGGAGAATCGCTATCAGACCGTCGACGGGCTGATTGCCGACCTCAGGCGCTGCCAGGCGACGCTGACCGCCGAAGGTGAGATCGTCGACTTTATTCCCGGCCAGCAGGATCGCTCTCCGGCGATCCATCTTGCCGATTCGCTTTTCTCTGCGCATCCGCAGGCCAGCGACGTCATCGCCGCGTTTGAGCGGGTCAGCCAGAGCGGTGCGCCGGAACTGGTGACGATTGGGGGGCCTTCGGGGATCGGCAAATCTTCCGTGATCGCCACCACGCTGAAATCGCTGCAACAGCGCAAGGTGCTGCTGGCGGTGGGCAAGGTCGATCAATATTCTCCCACGCTGCCCTACGGCGTGCTGAGTTCGGCGTTTCGGACGCTCACGCTGCACCTGCTCGGGCTGCCAGCCGGGGAGGTGGCGACGTGGAAAATCCGTCTGTCGCGCGCGCTGGAAGGCTTCGAGGAGCTGGCCGTCAGCCTGGTGCCGGAGCTGAATTTACTCCTTGAGAACAAACCGCGTTTCTCCGCGGATACCTTTTCCATCGACGCGCGGGCGCGCTTCAGCCATATGGTGCTGGCGCTGGTGAAAACCTTCGCCACCCAGGGCGCGCCGCTGGTGCTGCTGCTGGATGATGTGCAGTGGATCGACGCCGCCAGCCTGCAAACGCTCGATCACCTGCTGCGCGCCTGCGGCGCCATCCCGCTGCTGGTGGTGGTGGCGCACCGCGATCTCAGTTCGCTTTCTGATCCCACCTTGCAGACCGCGCTGGCGAGCCTGCCGGAGGCGGCGCAATACGCCACGACGATTGTGCCGCAGCCGCTGTCGGTGAAGGCCGTGGCGCGCTGGCTCGGGGGGATTTTTCATGCCCGCAGTACGGGCACCGCCGATCTTGCCACGCTGATCCATGAAAAAACCGGCGGCAACCCGCTGTTCGTGCAGGAGTTTTTCCGTCGCATCGTCGATGACGGACTGGTGGTGCACAACAAATATCAGGGGAAATGGCATTACGATCTCCAGGCCATCCGCGCCCGGCACTACACCGAAAACGTGGTGACGCTGGTACTTGAACAGCTCAAGGAGATGCCCGTCGAGACGCGCCGCCTGCTGGGCTGCATCGCCTGCCTCGGCTGCACGGGCGAGCTGGAGATGCTGTGCCGCGTGGTGGGGCGGTCGGCGGCGGAAATCCGCTACGCGCTTCACCCGGCGGTTACTGCTCAGCTGATTGTGCTGACGGAGAAAGAGTACGCTTTTACTCACGATCGGGTGCAGGAAGCCGCCTTTGCCCTGCTGGATGAGGGCGAGAAAAGCCATCTGCACCTGACCACCGCCAGCCTGCTGGCGGATGCCGCACGGCAGACGGCGGGCAACGAACTGCTGTTCCGCGCGGTTCACCACGTCAGCGCCGCGCTGGACTGCATCCAGCCTGCACCCCAGCGGCAGCGATTCCGGGAGCTGAGCCTTCAGGCCGCGCGGCGTGCGAAGCGTACCGGCGATTACCTTTCCGCCTTAAGCTATATCCAGACCGCCAGAGCGCTGGGGAATGCGGGCCCGGTCTCGGACTTTATGCTGGATATCGAAGAGGCGGGCTGTGAGTTTGCGCTCGGGCACCTGGAGCGTACGCGTGCGCTGTGCGATGCGATCCTCGGTTCACCGGGCGGGCTGACGGAGAAAGCGCTGGCCGCCAACCTGCTGGCGGAAGTGTATATGCGCCAGTCGGAGATCCGACTGGCGCTGGAGGCGTCGTTATGCTGGCTGGGCGTGTTCGGGATCCAGATCAGCCGCTACCCGGAAAATGCCGAATGTGACGAGGCCTGGCAGCAGTTCTGTCAACGCACCGCCGACGCGCCGCTGAACCCGTTTTCTCAGCTTAAGCTGATGGAGAACGCAGAGACCGAAGCGGTGATGAACCTGCTTTACAGCGCCAGTATTTTCGCCAGCTTTACCTGCCCGCGCCTGCACTTTTTACTCCTGTGCCGGATGATGCACCTCACGCTCGATCACGGCATCACCGGCGCCTCCACCACGGCGATGGCCTGGTTTGGCGTGCTGATTGGTCACCGCTACGCCGAATACCGTCTCGGATTTGAGTACGGCACGCTGGCTCGTGAGCTGGTGAACCGCCACGGCTATGATGCCTATGAAGCCAAAACTCTGCTGCCGCTCGACCAGCTCAGCGTCTGGACCCAGCCGCTGTCGTACACTATCGAGTGCGCAAAGGCCTGCTTTACCTCGGCGGTGACCCACGGCGACATGACGATGGCCTGTTTCGCGGCCTGTCATCAGATCATTAACTTCCTCTCCCGGGGCGATCATCTGGATGGCGTGCTGACCAGCATCGATCGCGGTCTGGCCTTTGTACGCAAAACGGATTATCAGGACATTGAAACCGTTCTGCACATTCAGCGCCGCTACGTGGAGTTTTTACGCACGCCGGTGACGGGCCCATGGAGCGCCGCCCAGGCGCTGCCTGATGATCTGCTGCCCGCGCCGCCGGAGCAGGCGCCCGAGCAGACCTCGACTATGCTGTTCTGGTACTGGCTCTATCGCGGGATGGCGCACTTTTCCTGCGGCGAATACGCCGACGCACAGGCGGATTTAGAGAGGGCGGGCTGGTATGCGTGGTCCGCGCCGGGTCATATTCATCTGCTGGATTACCATTTTTACAGCGCGCTGGCGCTCTCCCGCCAGCTCACGCCGGAGACCTTCTCGGCGGATTATCGCCGCAGTATTCATCACCATTACGACAAAATTGCCCTCTGGGCGCGGATCAATTCGGGCACGTTTGCCGATAAAGAAGCGCTGATTTACGCCGAAATCGTCCGTCTGGACGGCATGAACAGCATCGCGCTGGAGCAGTATGAAAAAGCGGTGCGGCTCTCGCGGGAGGGTGGCTTTAACCCGATCAATGCCCTGGCGCACGAGCTGGCAGGGCGTTTCTCGCTGGCCTGCGGCTACCCGACCGCCTCCGACGCCCATTTCCGCGGCGCGATTGCCGCCTGGGGGCGCGCCGGGGCGCAGGCCAAGGTACGCCAGCTGGAGCAGGATTTCCCGCATCTGCTGGCCTCCGGGCAGAGCCGCGCGTATGACACGGCGGCCTTCGCCCAGAACGAGGTGATCCGCGATTTACAGAGCGTCATCAAAGCCTCACGCGCCTTGTCCGAAGAAATTAACCTCGAGCGTTTAATTGAAAACCTGATGACGCTGCTGCTTGAACGGGCCGGGGCGCAGCGTGGCCTGCTGCTGCGCGTTAGCGATAATCACATCCCGGAGATCGAGGCCAGTGCCTGGACCAGTACCGACGGGGTGCGGGTGCGCATCCTGAAGGCGTCACCGATGGCGACGGACATGCCGCTGTCGGTGCTGGCCGCAGTGATCCGCACCGGGCAGGAGATCCGCACCGGCAAACCGGAGGAGTTCCACCCGTTCAGCCAGGATCCGTATCTGGTGACGTCCGGCGCCGCCGTGATGTGTGTCCCGATGTTCAAACAGGCGCGGCTGGTGGGGGTGCTGTATCTGGAAAACCGCCTGATGCCGGAAGTGTTTACCGCCGAACATTCGCGCGTGGTCAGCCTGCTGGGCGCGCAGGCGGCGGTTTCGCTGGAGACGGCGCGGCTTTACGCCGAGCTGCTGGCGGAAAACATCCAGCGCCGACGGGTGGAGAAAGAGCTGCGCGCCAGCCAGACCTCACTGATGCTGGGCGAGCAGATCAGCCATACCGGCAGCTGGCGCTGGGAGCTGGTGCAGGATCTGATGTTTATGTCTGAAGAGTACGCCCGTATCCTTGGCCTGCCGGAGCAGCAAAAGATGATCTCAATGGCGGAGTTTTTAACCTTCGTGCATGAGGACGATTATGGCCGGATCAGCACCCTCGTTAACCAGAGCGTGCGCGACGGGCTGTCGATGCGCGCGGAGTTTCGCATTATCCGCACCGACGGCTCCGTTCGCTACATCCTCGGGATTGGCGATCCGGTCGGCGTCGGCAGCGAAGTGAATGAGTATTACGGCATCATTACCGACATCACCAGCCAGCGGGCGGCGGAAGATGCGATGCGGGTGGCGCAGGCGGATCTGGCGCGGGTGTCCCGGGCCACCACCGTCGGACAGCTGACCTCCTCCATCGCCCATGAGATCAACCAGCCGCTGATGTCGATCGTCTCGAACGCCGGAGCGAGCCTGCGCTGGCTCAGCCGCGAGCCCGCCCGGCTGGATAAGGTGCGGGAAGGGCTGGAGGAGATCGCCGCCGAAGGCGCGCGGGCGGGGGAGATCATACGCAGCATTCAGTCCCTGACGCGCAAGCAGGATCCCACCTTCTCGCGCATCGACATGCACTCCCTGATCCACCATATCATCACGCTTTCGCGCAGCGAGCTGGAGCAGCGACACATAAGCGTTGATTATCTGTTGAACGCCAGCGACAGCTTTATCACCGGCGATAGCGTGCAGATCCAGCAGGTGCTGTTGAATCTGGTGATGAACGCGGTTGAGGCGATGGCCGAGGTGAAGGAGCGTGCCAGCACCATCACCCTCAGCACCAGCAACGCGGACGGGAAGGTGATCGTTGAGATCGCCGACACCGGCAGCGGCATTGAGCCCGAGCGGCTGGAGCAGATTTTTGACTCGTTCTATTCCACCAAGCCGCAGGGAATGGGGATGGGGCTGACCATCAGCGCCAGCATTATCGAGCGCCACTGCGGGAAGCTAAGCGCGCGCCGCCGGGAGCCGCACGGCACGGTATTTGCCTTCGCGCTGCCGCTGGCCGCGCAGGAAGCGTAAACGTTACTCCGCGGGCTGGCTTTTGGTCAGGCGCTCAACGGCCCTGACCAGCTCGGCCACGGAGCGCACCTGCATTTTCTCCATCACGCGGCGGCGGTGCACCTTCACCGTGATCTCGCTGACGCCCAGCTCGGCGGCGATCTGCTTGTTGAGCTTGCCGCTGATGGCCAGCTCAAGCACCTCATGCTCGCGCGGCGTGAGGGACATGTGGCGCTGCTTCAGGGCGTAGTGCTCTTTGACGCGGGCGGCGTTGTGCTGTGCCAGTCTGAGCGCGGATTCGATGGAGCCGATGAGCGCGCTGGATTCAACGGGCTTAGTGAGAAATTCATAGGCTCCGCCTTTGATCGCCCGGACGGACATAGGGATGGTGCCGTGACCGGTGAGAAAGATGATCGGTATTTCCCGCCCGCTGGCTTTCAGCGCATCTGCGACATCAAATCCGGTTATCGTGGGCATCTGCATATCGAGGATCACGCAGGAGGGCAGATCCTCAAAGGGATGGCTGAGAAAGGCTTCTGCTGAGGAAAAGCCAAGGGCGTGCATATCCGCGGATTCCAGCAGCCTGACAACGGACTGTCTGACTGTGTCATCGTCATCAACCACATAAACAATGTGTTCCATTCACCGCCCCGGTGTGTGATCAGTAAATCATCGACAATAAAATAGCGCCTTTTTGAACGTAAGCGACTGTTTGCTATCCTCATTCATACTAACACATTAATTATTATTATCATTTACCAATATGAAGATGATATGAAAGTGTAATAAAAATGTGGCGAATTAGTTAGGAGTGGAGCGCTGTTTTTAGTGACCTTTCCGGGGGCGGAGCCAGCGCACGACACGCGATGTTTTGTGTGAGGTCGCCGACGGGTAAAACAGGCTACACTCTGATTTTGAGCGCGACAAGCTGAGGACATAACGATGCACTACACACTGAAAAGCAGTGACGATAAAGAAAAAGCGGAAGGAACAAACGGCGCGGGCGCTCTACAGCAAAAACTGCTGGAATCCCGTTCGATTGTCATCTCCGGTGAAATCAACCAGGAGCTGGCCCAGAAAGTCATCACTCAGATGATCCTGCTGCAAAGCGTCAGTAACGATCCGATCAAGCTGTACATCAACAGCCAGGGCGGCCATGTAGAAGCGGGCGATACCATCCACGACTTCATTAAGTTTATCCGTCCGGAAGTACACGTTATTGGCACCGGCTGGGTGGCAAGCGCCGGGATCACCATCTTCCTGGCGGCGAAAAAAGAGCACCGCTACTCGCTGCCAAATACCCGCTTTATGATCCACCAGCCGCTGGGCGGCGTGCGCGGTCAGGCAACGGATATTGAGATCGAAGCGCGGGAGATCATCCGCATGCTGGAACGCGTGAACAAGCTGATTGCCGACGCCACCGGCCAGCCGCTGGAGAAAGTGAAGAAAGACACCGACCGTAACTTCTGGATGTCACCGGCGGAAGCGCTGGACTACGGCATCGTGGGCAAACTGATCACCCATTATGACGAGCTGAACCTGGATTAAGTTTTAGCCTGCGTGTGCGTCGGGTGACGGCTTCGCCTTACCCGACCTACACGCGCTCGATTGACCCATGACAAGTTCCCCCTCTGCTTTCTTACCTATAATCGCGCCTGTTTACCCTCTCACTGGTGCTAACCATGGCGTATCAACTGAACCTGAACTGGCCGGAATTTCTTGAAAAATACTGGCAAAAACAACCCGTTGTACTGAAAAATGCCTTCCCGAATTTTGTCGACCCCATTACCCCTGATGAACTGGCGGGTCTGGCGATGGAGCCGGAAGTCGATAGCCGCCTGGTAAGCCACGCTAACGGCAAGTGGCAGGCGAGCAATGGCCCGTTTGAGCATTTCGATAACCTCGGTGAAACCGGCTGGTCCCTGCTGGCGCAGGCGGTGAACCACTGGCATATGCCCGCCGCAGAGCTGGTGCGTCCGTTCCGCGTCCTGCCGGACTGGCGTCTCGATGACCTGATGATCTCCTTTTCTGTCCCGGGCGGCGGCGTTGGGCCGCATATCGATCAGTACGATGTGTTTATCATCCAGGGGATGGGCAGCCGCCGCTGGCGCGTGGGTGACAAGCTGCCGATGCGTCAGTTCTGCCCGCATCCGGCTCTGCTACATGTCGATCCTTTTGAGCCGATCATCGACGAAGATCTGGCGCCGGGCGATATCCTCTACATTCCGCCTGGATTTCCGCATGACGGCTTCACCCATGAAACCGCGCTCAACTACTCTGTCGGTTTTCGCGGGCCGAACGGTCGCGATCTGATCAGCAGCTTTGCCGACTATGCGCTGGAGAACGATCTGGGCGGCGAACACTACAGCGATCCGGATCTGACCTGCCGCGAACACCCGGGCCGCGTGGAGCAGTACGAGCTTGATCGCATTCGCGAGATGATGATCGACATGATTAGCAAGCCGGATGATTTCACGAAATGGTTTGGCAGCTTCGTCTCCACGCCACGTCACGAGCTGGATATTGCCGCCGCCGAGCCGCCGTATTCCGCAGAAGAGGTGCTGGACGCGCTTCAGGGCGGCGAAACGCTGTCGCGCCTGAGCGGCCTGCGCGTGCTGAACGTTAACGGCAGCTTCTTTATCAACAGTGAACAGCTGGAAACGGCGGATGTGAACGGGGCAGACGCGCTGTGCCGCTACACCGAGCTCGGCCAGGCCGAGCTGGGCGAGGCGCTGAATAATCCGGCGTTTGTGGGCGAACTCACCGGGCTGATTAACCAGGGGTACTGGTACTTCGACGAGTAACAGCAGGCGGCGTTTAGTCAGCCTAAACGCCGCTACGTTCAAACCAGCATATTACACGCCTTCCAGTAGTTCAAAAGCCGCTCGTCGTCGCGCTCTTTCTCCGCTTTGATTTTCATCGCCTGGGCGAGATTCTCTCGCGATAACTCATGGCCTTTTTGCACGATGTCTAAAACCGCTTCACCAAGAGCCAGCGAAATTTCTGTCCGATTGTTGCGAATCGTCATAAATACCTCCTCGTTGGTTGCGATAAGTTAATTATGAACGGGAAATAATCAGTCGGTAATAATTCATCTCATTCTTATTTTTTCATTTCGGAGTTAAGTAGAATGAATATTCGGTTCTGTCAATGATGTTTCAAAATGCTAATAGGGCGTTTAAGCCTTAATTTATGCGCTACAGTTAATTTCGTGCAACAGGCAAATAACCGAAACAGGAGAATAATTATGGTAGATAAAAGCGCAATTAAGGATCACACTCAGGTTGTCGCCAGCTGCGGAACGCACGTCGGGGTTGTGGACCATCTTGATGGTGAGCGTATCAAGCTTGCGAAGAGCGATCCGGAATCGGGCGGCAAGCACCATTTTATTCCTCTCGGCTGGGTTGATAAAGTCGAAGATAATAAAGTTGTCCTGACCAAAAACCATAAAGAGGTTTTTGCTGAGTGGCAGGAAGCATAAATATATCTCTCGCAAGGAAATATATGCCTTCGCTCCGGCTTCGTCCGGAGCGTAATAGTGTCTGCGCCCGGTGATTGCTGCCATTGCAAATGGATGGTACTGTTTTGCCTGTCCTTTCCCGATGCAGGCCCCGAATGATGCTCCAGAGTGAAAATAAATCAGCGAAACGCATATTTTTTGTTGAAGATTTTCAGGTATTCGGCGAGCGCTATGGCATCGACTACCGTTTCCCCCAGTTAAAAGAGGCGCAGGTCAGCGGTAGCCCCGTGTTGCAGGGGAATGTTGAAGAGATGATGCTCTCGTCCGGCATTTCGCTGACCCATTCCGACGTACGTGTATTACAGCCCTATGAAACCACCTCTCGCCACAGCAGCCCGCTCTATATGCTGGTGGTGCTGGAAGGGTGCGTGACGCTCACGCTCAATGATATCAATTATCCCGTCCGCCCGGGCATGGCGTTCAGCTCACGTCTGAGTGAAGATCAGGTAATGAGCGCGCGTCACGATGCCGACAGCACGCTGAAAACGCTCTCGTTTGGCGTGTACCCGCACGATGCCGGACGTGAAGCCTTGCTTGAGTCATTGCTTCTGGAATGGCAAAGCCTGAATGCACCCGCGTTTGTCTGGCAGGTTCCCGAGTTTGTGATGTCAGGTATTCTGCATGCGCAGCGGCAGGGGGGAAGCGTGCTCTCACGCAAGCTGTTGCTTGAGGGGCTGATGTATCAGCTGCTCGGCCATGGCCTCAACCAGCGCCAGCAGCCTTGCCCAAGCCGCCCTGAACATGCGCGTCTTGAACGCGTGCGGAGCCTGCTGGAACAGTCTCCTGAACGGGATCATACTCTCGCGCAGCTGGCAGCCCTGGCTGCAATGAGCCCAAGCAGCCTGCGTAGCAAGTTCCGTCAGCGCTATGGCTGCACCCTCTTCGACTATCTCCGCAACTGTCGCCTTGCGCTGGCGCGCCGCTATCTGCTGGAAGGCCACAGCGTGCAGCAGGCGGCGTGGATGTGCGGGTATCAGCATGCCACCAACTTCGCCACCGCGTTTCGTCGTCATTACGGGATTTCACCGGGTGACGTGCGCAAACTCCGCTAACGTAATTTCTCCTGTCGCGCGAATGCATCCCGTGCGGTTTAGCATCGCGCATACGTAACCTGGCTGTACGCATAGCCGTTTGCACTCTCAAAAAGGTAATAATTCTTATTAACAATAAGAAATATCTCTGGAGAGGGTTATGTTTGCTAAATCGCGTCTGGCACTGCTGGTGGGATGGGTTACCGGTAGCGTCGCTTTTCCTTTACTGGCGCAGGATGCCCAAAAAACTGACACCGTGGTGGTGACCTCGCAGATGCAGTCTGCGGCCACCAAGCTTGAAACACCGGATATTGAAACCCCGCAGTCGGTCTCTATCGTCACGCGCGAGCAGTTCGAAGAGCAGGGCGCAACCAGCGTGCGTCAGGCCGTGAGCTACACGCCGGGGGTCTACAGCAACCAGATCGGGGCGTCAAACCGCTTTGACTACATGGTGCTGCGCGGCTTCTCGGACGGCAGTCTGGACAACGTCTACCTCGACGGCCTGAAGATGATGGGCGACACCAATTCCCACAGCTCGCTGGTGGTTGACCCGTGGTTCCTGGACAGTATCGAAGTCGTGCGCGGTCCGGCCTCCGTGCTCTATGGCCGCTCATCGCCGGGCGGGATTGTGGCGCTCACCTCCCGTAAGCCATCGTTCGATCCTGGCGGGGAGATTAAGCTCTTCGCCGGTAACAATAACCAGCGTGGGGCGATGTTCGACGTGACCGGCCCGGTTGATGATAACGACCGCGTGGCGGTGCGCCTCAGCGGGATGACCCGCTATGCTGATTCCCAGTTCGATCCGCTCAAAGAAGAGCGTTACGCCCTGATGCCGAGCCTGACCTGGCGTATCACCGACAACACCCGTCTGGATCTGATGGCCTACCTGCACCGCGATCCGGAAGGCGGCAGCCACTCCGGCCTGCCATATGAGGGCACCGTTGTACCGCACAGCGGTAAGAAAATCTCCAACACCTTCTTCGAGGGCGAGGACGATTACGACAAGTACGATCGTCGGGAAAACATGGTCGGCTATAACATCGAGCACCTGTTTGACAGCGGCTGGTCTGTGCGCCAGAAGCTGCGCTACCTGCACACCAAAGTCGAGCTGAACCAGGTGTATGCCGCAGGCTGGCTGAATGACACCGAGCTGAATCGCGGCTATTCCGGCTCTGACGAGAAGATGAACGCCATCACCCTGGATAACCAGGTCGACGGCAGCTTCGACACCGGGGAGGTGAACCACCGCGTGCTGATCGGCATGGACTATCAGGACCGCACCAACAACGTCACCGGCTACTACGGCGGCTTCCCGCCGATTGACGCTTTCCATCCTGTTTACGGCGCGAAGCCGGACTACATCACCCAGTACAGCAGGGAAAAACACAAGCTGCGCCAGACCGGCTACTACCTACAGGATCAGATGTCCATTGACCGCTGGCGCCTGACGCTGGGCGGGCGTTACGACCAGGTGAGCGTGTCGAACGTCGACAACTTCAACCACACCCGCAGCGATCTGGATAAAAATAACTTCAGCAGCCGCGCGGCGCTGCTGTATCTGTTTGATAACGGCGTCGCGCCGTACGTCAGCTACTCTACCGCCTTTACGCCGACCAGCTTTGCCGACGAGCAGGGCAACATTTTGGATCCGATGAAGGGCAAGCAGTGGGAAGCGGGCGTGAAGTATGAGCCAGAGGGGATGAACAGCCAGTTCAGCGCCTCGGTGTTCCGCATCAACCAGAAGAACATTGCCACTAAAGAGGAGCCGACCGATCCGTACCGTTCCATTGGTGAAATCGAATCCGAAGGCGTTGAGCTGGAGGCGATTGGTCAGCTGACCGACAGCCTGCGTATGCAGGCGGCGTACACCTACACGGATATTCGCTACAAGAAGAGCAGCCCGGAAGAGGAGGGCAAACGCGCCGTTTATGCCCCGCGTAACATGGCCAGCGCCTGGCTGAGCTACGACGTCAAAACCGGCCTGCTGGACGGCCTGACCGTCGGCTCCGGCGTGCGCTATGTCAACGGGATCGCCAGCGATCGCCAGAATACCCATACGCTTCCGTCGTACACGCTGGTGGATATGACCGTGGGGTATGACCTGTCGAAAGTGGGGCTCACGGGCGTGAGCGCGCAGTTGAACGTCAATAACCTGACGGACAGAAGCTACGTCGCGGCCTGTAACTCTCTCTCTTACTGCTACTTCGGTGCAGAACGCAGCATTGTGGGCAGCGTTTCGTGGAAGTTCTGAGTTGTTGATTTTGCCGGGGGGCGGGAGCGGTTTTCTCCCTCTCCCTGTGGGAGAGGGGCGGGGTGAGGGCAAAATGCCGCACTACTCCTCCATCGCAATCACAATCGCTTCACCCATCTTTTTCAATGCCTCGCGATTTTTGTCTGTCGGCGGCAGCGCTACGTTGATCCGCAGGCAGTTGCGGTACTTTCCGGAGGCGGAAAACAGCGACCCGGCCGCGGCCTGGATCTTCAGCCGGCACAGCTGCTTGCTGACGCACACCATATCGACCGTCTCCGGCAGCTCAACCCACAGCAGGAAGCTGCCCTGCGGGCGGGTGACGCATATCTCTGCCGGAAAATACTGCCGCACCCAGCAGGTGTAGGTCTCCATATTCTGCTGATAAATCTGGCGCATACGCCGCACGTGGCGATGGTAATGGCCGTCGCGGATAAACGCCGCCACCGCCATCTGCGTGCCCGGCACGTTAAACCCGCCCGCGGCGTACTTCATGTGCATCACCCGATCGTAATAGCGCCCCGGCACAATCCAGCCGACGCGCAGGCCCGGCGCCACGGTCTTGGTAAACGAACTGCATAACAGCACGCGACCATCAATATCCATAGAATGAATGGTGCGCGGACGCGGATACTCCGCCGCCAGCTCGCCGTAGATATCATCCTCAACAATCACGATATCGTGCCGCTGTGCCAGGGCTAAGACCTGCTTCTTCCGCGCCTCCGGCATGATAAACCCGAGCGGGTTATTGCAGTTTGGCACCAGGATCACCGCCTTGATCGGCCACTGCTCCAGCGCCAGCTCCAACGCTTCGATGCTGATCCCGGTTTCAGGATCGGTGGGAATTTCAATGGCCTTGATGTCAAAGCCGCGCAGCATCTGCATGGTGCCGTGAAACGACGGTGATTCCACCGCCACGATATCCCCCGGTTTGCACACCGAGAGCAGGGCGATCGACAGCGCGCCGTGGCAGCCGTTGGTAATGACAATTTCGTTTGCCGCGACGGTGGAGCCGCCGTCCAGCATCAGGCGGGCGATTTGCTCGCGCAGCTCCAGGCGCCCGTCGAGCACGTCATAGCTCAGCATCTCGCCGGGGTTATGCTGCGCGATGCGGCTCATCTCGCGCCACAGGGGCTTCAGGCTCGGCTGGTTAATGTCCGGCGAGCCGCCGCCAAAGGAGATCATCTCTTTGTCGGCGCGGGCGTCCAGCAGCATCATCACCTCATCCCACTGGGTAACGTCCACCGGGCGCTGTACCGGACGGGTCATCGCCGGGACGGGCGGCTGGGCTTTGCGTTTCGAGACGAAATAGCCGGAGCGCGGCTGAGGCGTGATCAGCTGGAGGTTTTCGAGGATCTGGTAGGCCTGCTGTATGGTGCTGATGCTCACGCCGTGCTCCTGGCTCAGCGTGCGTACCGACGGCAGACGTTCGCCGCTGCGATACAGCCCTTGTTCAATGCGTTCCGCCAGGAGGTTGGCCAGATGTTGATAGCGCGTCATGCTGTATCCTTTGTTTTCACCATACAGAGCATTAAACCAGTACAGATGGATGAATAAACCACCATGCAGATACCGTTTTAGCGGATCTGTATGGTAAACAAAAGCAGTTTTTGAATCTGTATTGTACTGGCCGTTTTCCATGATGATAACCCCACTGGCATAGCGAGGAGAGCATCATGGAATTCTACGAGAATCGTTCAAAACGTCCGTTTATCGCGTTTGTCTGGGTAGCGAAAACGCTGCGTAACTGGTATCGTATCAACCGTACCCGCCGTATTCTGAGCCAGATGAGCGACGAGCAGCTCAAGGACGTCGGGTTATCGCGATATGATGTGTGAGCATAGGGTTGCCTGGTGGCGCTACGCTTACCGGGCCTACAGGAGACCGTAGGCCGGGGAAGGCGCAGCCGCCACCCGGTGGTTTTCAGCTCAACAGTTCTAGCGTCTGCCGTTTCGGCCTTTCCAGCAAATCCAGCGCCTCCTGATACGACCGCACGTTGTTATAGCCCATCACCAGCCCGTAGCGTTTTCCTGATCCGTGATACCACGCCGAAAGCGCATTGACCTGCAATTGCTGTTCCTGCCAGCAGCGGGCGATCTCCCGGTCAGCGCTTCCCTTTGCGAGGAACGCGACAATATGCATCCCGCCGTCGTTTTGCTCGGTGAAAAACAGATCGCCATAGACCTCACGCAGGGCGGCAATCATCCAGTCGCGGCGGGTCTGATAGAGCGCGCGCATCTTTTTCAGATGACGGAAAAAATGCCCTTCGTTGAGAAACGCGGTGAGGATCTTTTGCGTCAGCACCGGCTGGCCGCTGGTGAGGATGTCCGCGCTGTCGGTAAACGCGCCGACGGTGCTGGCGGGCATCACCACGTACCCCATGCGCAGCGATGGCATGATGGTTTTGCTGAAGGTGCCCATAAAGATCACCCTGTCATGCTGGTCGAGGCTTTTCAGCGACGGCAGCACTTTGCGGGTGTAGTGAAATTCGCCGTCATAATCATCTTCGATAATCCACGCCTCGTTTTGTGACGCCCAGTCGAGCAACTGCTGCTTGCGCGGCAGGGAGAGCGTCACCGCCAGCGGGCTCTGGTGCGACGGAGTAACGATGGCGAAGCGGGCATCGTGATGATTACGCAGCAGGTAGTCCGTATCCATCCCTGCGCGATCGACCGGCACGGTGTGCAGGCGGGGCACAATGCGCTTGAGCAACTGCTGGCCCATAAAGTAGCCTGGATCCTCAAATACCACCTTATCGCTGCGGCTGGCAAGCGTGTCGAGGATCAGGCGCAGGCTGCCGCTGTAGCCGCTGGTGATCATTACCTGTTCCGCAGTGCAGGATAACCCGCGCGAGATATTGAGATAGCGGGCTATCGCCTCGCGCAGCGGATACCAGCCCAGAACGGGCGGGTTGAGCATTTCATCCTGACGCATGGCGCGCGTCGCCTGGCCCGCCAGCAGCAGCCATTTTTTATAGGGGAAGCTGTCGAGGGCGGGAATGCCGGGGCGCAGAAAACCGGCCCGTTCGCGTTGGCTAATCAACGACGCCGGCAGCGTGCCGGTCGCTTGTTCTGTGGGGGCGTTTTGCGCGGGCAGCAGAAGATCCGGATTCACCCGCGTCCCGCGCGCGCCCTGGCTCACCAGATACCCTTCGCCCGTCAGAATGGCATACGCCGTCTCGACGGTTTTGCGCGCCACCTTCAGCTCTTCCGCCAGCACGCGGATGGCAGGTACCTTGTCGCCCGGCTTCAGCACGCCGCGCATGATGTTGTCGCGATAGCGGGAATAAATCTCGTGATAGCCCGGCTTCATGTCCTACCTCATTTCACGATTTTTGTATCTTTTTACTATGTCATGAACGGCGTAGATTTGCTTCATCGCATGACACATGCCGCACAAAAAAGAGGAAAGACAATGAGCACTCGCGTAAACCACCACAAAGCCACACCTGCACTCACCAACGCGCTTTCCGCCCTGAGCATGGAAGTGGCGAAAACCTCTATTGATCCGGCGCTGAAGCACCTGATCGACATTCGCGTGTCGCAGCTGAACGGCTGTACGTTCTGTCTCGATATGCACTCAAAAGAGGCGAAAATCGCCGGCGAGCGCGAGCTGCGCCTGTACCATCTGGCGGCCTGGCGCGAGTCCCCGCTGTTCAGCGCCCGTGAAAAAGCGGCGCTGGCCTTCACCGAAGCGCTGACCCAAATCGGCGTTCACGGCGTGAGCGATGCGCTGTACCGCAGCGTGGCGGAGCACTTCTCGGACGTGGAGATTTCAGAGCTGAACTTCGCCATCGTGGCGATCAACGCCTGGAACCGCCTGGGCATTACCTCCCGCATGGAGCCGGGCTCGCTGGATGCGGCGTACGGGCTGAACAAGGCTAACCTGGAATAATCCCGCGCTCGCGGATCATCGCCACCAGCGCCCGCAACCCCGGCGGGACGTGGCGATGGCCTGGGTAGTACAGGCGCAGCCCGGCAAACGGCTGCGCCCAGTCGTTTAAGACGCTCACCAGCTCCCCGCTTTTCAGCTCGTCCTGAATATAGAGTTCCGGTAAAAATCCCACCCCTAACCCCGCTTTTACGGCGCGGATCGAGGCAAAAAGATCGGACGTCGCAAAGCGCGGCGGCACGGCAAGCGCGTACGTTTCACCCCGACGTGCCAGCTCCCAGCGGTAGATCCCGCCGTGGGCCATACGCATGCCGATCCCCTGATGTGAAAGCAGATCGTCCGGCGTCTCGGGTATGCCGTGACGGGCGAAATAGTCCGGCGTGGCGGTGACGAGCTGGCGGATCTCACCGGTCAGCGGCACGGCGATCATGTCCTGCGGGACGGACTCTTCGAGGCGGATCCCCGCGTCATAGCCTTCGGCGACGATGTCGATCATCCTCGCTTCGCTCACCGTTTCCACGCGCATTTTCGGGTAGCGGATCATGAAGTCGATCAGCAGCTGGTCCAGAAACAGCGTGCCGATATGGTTCGGCACGTTGAGGCGCAGCGTTCCGGCGGGTTCCCCGGTGTCGCTGTGGATCTCCTCCCCGGCGAGACGGATCTCCTGTAGCGCCGGGCCGATACGCGCCACGTAGCGCTGCCCGGCGTCGGTGAGCGCCACGCTGCGGGTGGTGCGGTTGAAAAGTCGCGTCTCAAGGCGGCTCTCCAGCCCGGCGATGGCGTTGCTGACCGCCGTGGCGGACATCCCCAGTTCCTGCGCCGCGCCGCGAAAGCTGCCGCGCCGCACCACCGCCATCACCACTTCCAGCTCTGTCAGACCTGAACGATGCATAGATTATCCTGAAAATCGAAACAACCCTTGCAGCATAGCGTGGATTATCGCAACGGAGAAGCCGTGACAGACTGGGCTCACACAGCCTGAGGAGGTTTATATGCACACCATCGAACAGATCTTTATTAACGGCGAGTTTGTTACCCCGCACGGTACCGAACGGTTTGATTTGTACAATCCGGCGACGGCGCAGGTCATCGGCCAGGTTCGCCTGGCGGATGAGGTTGACGCTGAACGCGCTATCGCGGCGGCGAAAGCGGCGTTTCCGGCGTGGTCGCAGACCACAAAGCAGGAACGCATCGCCGCGCTGAAGCGCATGCACGCCGCCGTGGCCGCTCGTCACGACGCTCTGCTGGAAGCGGTCATTGAAGAGTACGGCGCGCCCGCCTCGCGCTCGGCGTGGATGGCAAGCTATCCGGCAGAGGTGATTGCTCAGGCCATCGAGGCGCTGGAGGCATTTGAGTTTGTCACCTCCGCAGGTGCCGCAACGGTGCAGATGACGCCGCTCGGCGTGGCCGGGCTGATTACGCCGTGGAACAGCGATGCGGGGTTTATCTGCGGCAAACTGGCGGCCGCGCTGGCGGCGGGCTGCACGGCGGTCATCAAGCCGAGCGAAATGAGCGCCCTGCAAACGCAGATTGTCACCGAAGCGCTGCGCGACGCCGCGCTGCCGCCGGGCGTGTTTAACATCGTCACCGGACGCGGCGAGACGGTGGGCGAAACCCTCAGCCGCCATCCGGACGTCGCGAAAATCTCGTTCACCGGTTCCACGAATACCGGCAAGGCGATCCTGCGCAACGCGGCGGAAAGCTTTAAGCGCGTAACGCTGGAGTTGGGCGGTAAATCGCCGACGATCCTGCTGGATGATGTGGATCTCGAGCAGGCGATCCCGCTGGTGATCCAGGCCGGGTTTATGAACAGCGGGCAGGCGTGCGTGGCCGGGACGCGCATTCTGGTGCCTTACTCGCGCAAGGCGGAGATCGAAACCGCGCTGGCGCAGGCCGTGGCGGCGGTGAAATCCGGCGACCCGCGCAACAGCACGACAGACGTCGGCCCGATGGTCAGCGAAAAGCAGTGGCTGCGGGTGCAGGGCTATATCCGCAAAGGAATCGAAGAAGGGGCGCGCCTGCTGGCGGGCGGCGAAGGGCGACCGGAAGGCACGCGGGACGGCTGGTTTGTGCGTCCGACGCTGTTTGCCGGCGTGAACAATCGGATGACCATTGCCCGCGACGAGATTTTCGGCCCGGTGCTGTGCGTAATCCCTTATCAGGACGAGGCGGAGGCGATTGCCATTGCCAACGATACCGAGTACGGCCTGAGCGCGATGGTGCTGGGCGGCGATGTGGACCGCGCGCGACGCGTGGCACAGCAGATTGTTTCCGGTCGCGTGCTGGTGAACACCCTGGCTCATGAACCGAAAGCGCCGTTTGGCGGGTTTAAGCACTCCGGCGTGGGGCGCGAGATGGGCGAGTGGAGGATCCGCGCGTCTATGGAGACGAGGTCGGTTCTGGGCTAAAGCTTCGCTCTTTACCGAAGCATTGTGCTTTTCCATCCTGCATTCTCTCCTCAACATCACAGCGGAGAGACCATCATGATCGCAGTCCTTTTCGAAGCCAAAGCCGCGCCTGCCCATCAGGCGCGCTACCTCCAACTTGCCGCAGAGCTTAAGCCTTTGCTGGCCGACATCGACGGCTTTATCGATATCGAACGGTTCCAGAGCCTGACGACCGACGGCAAAATCCTCTCCCTTTCCTGGTGGCGGGATGAAGAGGCCGTCCGCCGCTGGAAGCAGAACGTCTTTCATCAGGCGGCGCAGGCCGAAGGACGGGCGTTGATTTTCTCTTTCTACCGTATTCGCGTGGCGCAGCTGGTGCGGGAATACAGTTCCGAAACCGGAGGGCACGCGGATGTATGACGTTCACGTGATTTTCCGCGACGGGCCCGGCGAGCTGGCGCGCTTTGGACAGCTGTTGGGGCGCAACGGCGTGGGGCTTGAGGGTGGCGGCGTATTCGGTACCGATGCCCATTTCCTGGTGGAGGACGGGGAAAAAGCCCGCCGTGTGCTGCTCGACGCCGGGTTTACCGTGCAGGCGCTGCGAAAGCCGGTGATCAGAAAGCTTAAGCAGGAGCGTCCTGGCGAGCTGGGCGAGATAGCGGCGGCGCTGGCGGCACGCGGCGTGTCTATCCTGACTCAGTACAGTGACCATGCGAATCACCTTATTCTGCTGACGGATGATGATAAGCTGGCCGCTGAGATCACCACACCCTGGGCGACGAATGTTAAAGACGAGCTTACCCTCTGATAACAGCGCGATGCTGGAAAAGGCGATTGCCGCGGTGGCGGCTGCAATGGCCGATCCGTCGCGCGTGAAGATGCTTTGTGCGCTAATGGACGGGCGTGCGTGGACGGCCACTGAACTGAGTGCGGCGGCAGACGTTGCGCCGTCGACCGCCAGCGGGCATCTTGCCCGGCTGGTTGAAGGGCAGCTAATTACCTGCCTGTCGCAAGGGCGGCATCGTTATTATCGTCTTGCCGGGCACGACGTGGCGGCGCTGGTGGAACAGATGATGGGGCTTTCGTGGAGCCGCATTACCCCGCCGGAAACCAGCGCGCCGAAAGCCATGCGTGAAGCCCGGACCTGCTACGACCATCTCGCAGGCGCGGTGGCGGTGCAGATCTATGATTTCATGCAGGCGGAAGGCTGGCTGGAGGCTGACGGTTCCGCATTGACCCTGTATGGTCGGGAGCAGTTCCTGGCGCTCGGTATTCCGTTAAGCGCTCATCCGCGTCGGAAGGCCTGCTGCGCCTGCCTGGACTGGAGCGAGCGGCGGTTTCATCTTGGCGGTGAGGCGGGCGCTGCGCTGCTTATCCACATGGAAAGCAAAGGCTGGATCCAGCGGGTGGCGGGTTATCGGGAGGTGGTGGTGACGGCTTCGGGGAAAAGTGCCGTCAGGAAGCATTTTAGCCGCTAAACGCCGCTGCGGGCTGATGCCCTCACCCCGACCCTCTCCCACAGGGAGAGGGAGAACATCGTTTCGCAATTCCTGCGCTTTAACTTCTCGTTTCTTGATACTTATCCTGATAACTATTATCGTGATGGCGTACTACGAGAGGGCTCCCCATGAGTGAAGAAGATCTGTTTAGCCGCAGGCCGATGGGCATGCGGATGGCGATGATCGTGCGTCAGTGGCGCGCAGTCATCGACGACGCCATTCTCGACACCGGGTTAACCCAGTCGAGCTGGACGGTGATGATGCAGCTTCATCAACTCGGGGATAACGTCTCGGTCAGCGAGCTGGCGGAAGTGCAGGGCATTGAACTGCCTCCCCTAATGCGCACGCTGACACAGCTGGAAAAGCAGGGCTACCTGCTGCGCACCGTCTCGCCGTATGACAAGCGTATCCGGCTGCTGACGCTGACGCCTGAGGGAAAAGCCATTCTTGAAAGGCTCTCTCAGGTGATTGAGACGTTCCAGGCGCGCGTATCGCAAAACATCGCGCCGGAACATATCGATATTTTCAGCGCTACTCTCAATCAAATCGCCTGCAATTTGCGGACAATCCGCGAAGAAGATAATAAGACCGAAAAATAATGACTCCTGAACAAAAGTTTGCCCGCTGGGTAAGGGTGAGTATTGCCTCTTTCCTGCTGATGTTTGTTTACTTTATCGTCGCGGATATCTGGATCCCGCTGACGCCGGACTCCACCGTGATGCGCGTGGTGACCCCGGTGTCTGCCCGCGTCTCCGGGTATGTGGCGGCGGTACATGTCCATAACAATAGCCAGGTTAAGAAAGGCGATCTGCTGTTTGAGCTCGACGCCACGCCGTTTCGCAATAAGGTCGAGGCGGCGCAGATCGCGCTGGAACAGGCGCGTCTGTCTAACGATCAGCTGGATGCGCAGATTGCCGCAGCGCAGGCCAGCCTGAAAACCGCCGTGCTGACCGCGCGTAACGACAAAGTGACATTCGACCGCTACCAGAAACTGAGCACCTTGCAGAACGTATCGCAGGCGGATCTGGATAAGGTCCGTACCACCTGGCAGAGCAGCGAGCAGTCCGTCAGCTCGATCCAGGCGAATATTCATAACCTGCGCATTCAGCGCGGCGAGCGGGATGAGCACCGTAACGTGACGCTGCAAAAATACCGTAACGCGCTGGATGAAGCGGAGCTGAATCTTGGCTGGACGAAGGTCTACGCCGAGGCGGACGGCACGGTCAGTAACCTGCAATTAAGCCCCGGTTTTTACGCCTCATCCGGTTCGGCTGCGCTGGCGCTGGTGAACACCCGGATCGATATCGTGGCGGATTTCCGCGAGAAGAGCCTGCGTCATACCCATCAGGGGACCGACGCTGCCGTGGTGTTTGACGCCTTCCCGGGGCACGTTTTCCGTGCCCACGTTACCAGCAGCGACGCGGGGATCCTCGCCGGACAGGAGGCCGTAAACGGTCAACTTTCTGAACCGGAAACCTCCAACCGCTGGGTGCGTGATGCCCAGCGTATGCGCATTCACGTAGCGCTGGACGAAGCCTTACCGAAGCCGCTGCCGACCGGCGCGCGCGCCACCGTGCAGCTCTACAACAGCGAAGGGCCGTTTGCGCGATTCTTCTCCGGGATGCAAATCCATCTGGTGAGCCTGCTTCACTATGTCTATTAGCACCCTGGCACGGGTATTTACCCCGCACGGCAACATCGTCTATACGGCAAACGACTTTCGCCAGACCCTGCGTATCGTCTTTGCCGGGATGATTGCGCTCAGTATTTCGAGTTTCTACAACACCAGCTACGGCGTGTTTTTTGTGGTCTACCCGATCATGCTTCTCTCGCTGGTACCGGTGTTTAATCGCCACGTGGCGAAGCAGTTTATCTTCAGCGCCTCGCTGAACTGCGTCGAAATGGTGTTGATTATCGGCTATCTGTCGCAGTGGCCGGTCATCATGACGCTGGTGGTGTTTGCCCTGTACGTGATGCGTTTTCGCTTTATGAGTAAGGGGCCGCTGTTCCTGTTCGGCTCGATGGGCGTGGTTTGCCAGAGCGTGATGCTCAACTTTATGAGCTACCCCACCACCAACTGGCACACGCTTTTATTCTCTAACATCGAAGCGAGCGTGATGGCGGTGTGCCTGAGCGCGCTGATGAACTACCTGCTGCCGGACGTGGAGCCGCGCAAGCCGCCGCCGCTGATTGAGAAAGACGACGCCCGCGTGCGCCACGAGTCGCTGCTATCCGGCACCGTGGCGACGCTGATTTTCGTCGTGTTTCAGATTAGCGACTTAAGCGATTCGCTTTCGGCGCTGATGGCGGGCATTCTGATCCTGTTCCCGATGCACTATCGCGGCTCGGTTATCAGCTCCATCTGGCGCGTGGTTGGCGTGGTGCTGGGGTGCCTCTATATCCTTGTCGTCCAGCTTATCCTCTACGATCACAGCAGCCATATGCTGCTGATGATGCCGCTGATTGGCCTTGGACTGGCGTTTGGCGCGCGTCTGCACGTAATGGAGAAGGTCGGCGCCGGGGTAGGCTTCGCCAGTATCACCACCATCGGCATTATGTTCGGGCAGAACATGCACCCGGACAGCGACCTGGTGTTCAGCGATCTGTACCGCATCACCTCCGTTACCTTCGCGCTGGTGGTCACGCTGACGATGGTCTTTCTGGTGCACCTGATCCTGAATCGCTTCGAGGCGACGCGCTACGTTATCGCGCCGCCAAAAGCGGATTAATGCCCCAGCACGGCGGGTAGCTGCGAGAGCAGAAACAGGATCAGGCCAATCGTACCGCCCACCAGGGTACCGTTAACGCGAATGAACTGAAGATCTTTACCGATATTGAGTTCTATCTGGCGTGACATGTCTTTGGCATCCCAGCTTTTCACCGTGTCGCTGATATGGCGCGTCAGGAACGCGGCGAAATCCGGCGCCACGCGGTGCGCGGCCTGCTCCAGATGCTCATTCAGCGACGCCCGCAGGCTGGCGTCGTTGGTCAGCGTTTCGCCAAACCACAGCCCGGCGTTGGCGATACGCTGCTTCACGCGGGAATCATCGCTCTGCATGTCATTTTTCAGCCACTGGCGCAGGTCAGCCCACATTTCCCCCAGATAGCGGTTAAAGGCCTCATCATTCTTGAGGTAGTGTTTGATATTCTCGGCTTTCGCCGTCATCTCCGGATCGTTTTTCAGATTGTCGATGAACTTGATTGTGGCGCGGTCAAATGCCTGACGGATCTGGTGCGTACGGTCGTGGCTGATATCGTCCAGCAGCGTGTTCACCGCGTTCGACACCATCTCCGCGCTTTGATCGCCCAGCCACTCGGTGGGCAGCACCATGGCCTTGCGCGGATGCTCGGTCTTAAGCCAGTGAACGATCTGGTCAGCAATAAATTCCCGCGTGCTTTCCCGCTGAATCAGGGTAATCAGGCGGTTTATGATGGCGTCCAGCAGCACCTGGTGACGGTTGTTTTTGGTCATGCTTTCCAGCATGACGGCGCTGGTCTCGGTTAAATCGACCTTGTCGATAGCCTTATGCACCGCGCGTTTGAGCAGGCGCTGGATGCGCCCATCGTCGGTAAGTTCCAGAAAACCGCCCATCACCTGCACCAGATGCTGCCCCACGCGCCGGGCGTTATCGGGCTGGCTGAACCAGGTCCCAATCATCTGTGCGGGCTCGTAGCGACGGATAAGATCGACAAGGGATTGCGTATCGAGAAACTTTTCCTGCACGAACTGGCCGAGATTGTCGCCGATGCGGTCTTTATTGCGCGGGATAATCGCCGTATGGCGCGAGATAAAGGGAATGGGCACCCGGCGGAACAGCGCGACAACGGCAAACCAGTCCGCCAGCGCGCCAACCATCGCCGCCTCGGCAATGGCCTTTACGCCGCGCACCCAGAAGGTTTGCGGCATGAACAGGGTGGTGATAAACGCTGCGACGGCAATCAGCAGCAGCGACAGCGCGAGAAGCTTGGCGCGTTTGAGTTCGGTATGCTTTTCCATGGGTTAAGGATAGAGGGTGATGGAGGTAAAATGCAAAATGTGCTATCTGGTGAAGAATTAAAATTCCTCTTTTAACTGACAGATCAGAAGATTTGTTGCATTCTCTTTCTGGTTCGGAGTATTCGTTTCTCATAGCTAATAATAATCTATTTTCTGGGGTATATAAAATGAATTTACTGTATCGTTTTATAAATGGAATAAAAAATAAATCCTTGGATTTATATTTGTTCCTTTTCTTTGTAGGTTGTTTTGTTTTGTTGAAAATAAAAGATCCAGTTCGGGTTTATTTGTCATATGCATTATTTATTGGCCTTTTAGTCATGCTGTATTTAAAAAGGCAGCGTGCCCGGGAAATTATTATTCATTTTATTCGGTTCGAAAGTGGCGGTGTTGTAAATAAGTTGGCCGGATGGGCGTCGCTCCTTGCCTGGGGTGCGTTTCTTCTTTTTCCTTTTGCAATAAATATACAGTTTGGTTTTCTTGCAAAAGTACTGTTGGTGATGTTCTCCTTTTTTATTGTTATTAGCAGCGTTTTAACAATCTTTGTTCTCGAGAAAGATGGCCATGAGAAAGTAAAAAATATACGGGTTATGTTATTTTCATTTATATCAATCTGTTATGTTTTATCTAGTGCGTTCTCGGCAAGTTTATTTCTTCAGTTGAGTAATATGGATTTATCATCCAGTCCATGGTTGGAGTTTACATGGAAGCTCAGTTCATTTTTTGTATTGATATTTTTTATATTGCAGTTGACTACTTACGTAATATTCATCGTGACTGCTGATCATGCAAAAGGATATAGACTTTTTACTATTTTTGGTGCTTTGATTCTAACGAGTTTAATCGTATTATTTGTCTCAAGCAGGCCGGATGTAGTAGCATATTATGTTTTAAAATATTCTACTGGCAGTGAATGGCGGAGTGATTTTACATGTGAGAATGAAAAAATATCACGCCCTAACGAGAGATATTTCGGTTATAATACCGATAAGTACACAGCTTACTTTTTCAATCGTAACGGAAAGTGGGGGTTCGATGAGATAACTTGTGTTAAAAACTCGCAAGAGGGGAAAGGATATACTGTAAAAAATGTATCGACAGAAAATATCCCTCATTGGGTGAAATAATTAAAATCACAGTTCCCCCTGTCGGTAAACGAAAGGGGGAAAACGTATAAGAACCCTCCGTATATACCCAACTTTACCTTCATAGTCAGACAGATTGACTACCCTTAATACCCTAAGCGGTAAAACAAGGAGATTCGATATGGCTTACCAGACAGTAAATCCTGCCACGAACCAGCTCATCAAAGAATATCCCTCTCACACTGACGCAGACGTTGAAGCGGCGCTGAAGGCAGCCGATGCGCTCTATCACTCCGACTGGGCGAAAGGTGACATAAGCCAGCGCCTGCTGGTGCTGCATAAGCTGGCGGACCTGATCGACGAACGCGCGGAGGATCTGGCGAAAATCGCCAGTCAGGAGATGGGTAAGCTCATCGAACAAAGCCGCGGTGAAGTGAAGCTATGCGCGCAAATCGCCCGCTACTATGCTGACAACGCGAAGCAGTTCCTGGCCCCGGTGAAGTATGACTCTGAACTCGGGGAAGCATGGGTTGAACATCACCCCATCGGCGTGCTGATGGCCGTCGAACCATGGAACTTCCCATACTATCAGCTGATGCGCGTTCTGGCGCCAAACCTGGCAGCGGGCAACCCGGTGATCGCCAAGCATGCCAGTATCGTGCCGCACTGTGCAGAAACCTTTGCACAGCTGGTACGTGAAGCGGGCGCGCCGGAAGGGGCGTGGACCAACCTGTTTATCTCGTCCGAACAGGTGGCGAACATCATCGCCGACGATCGCGTACAGGGGGCGGCGCTGACCGGTTCAGAAAAAGCGGGTAGCGTGGTTGCGGCACAGGCTGCGAAACACATCAAAAAATCGACCCTTGAACTGGGCGGGAACGACGTCTTCGTGGTGCTGGACGATGCGGAGCTGGAGAAAGCCGTGAAGATCGGCGTTAACGCGCGGCTTAATAACGCCGGGCAGGTCTGTACCGCGGCGAAGCGCTTTATCCTGCATGAAAAGATTGCAGACGCCTTCCTGAGCAAATTCACCGAGGCGTTTAAGCAGGTGAAGATTGGCGATCCGCTGGACGAAAGTACCACGCTGGGGCCTTTGTCATCCAAAGACGCGCTGGAGACGCTAACTAAGCAGGTTAACGAGGCGGTGAAAAACGGCGCGAAGCTGCACCATGGCGGCAAGCCGGTGCAGCGTGACGGGAGCTTCTTTGAGCCGACCATCCTGACCAATATCTCGCGCGATAACCCGGCGTATTTCGAAGAGTTCTTTGGTCCGGTAGCGCAGATTTATGTGGTGAAAAACGACGACGAGGCGGTTGCCCTGGCGAACGACTCCCACTACGGTCTGGGCGGAGCGGTGTTCAGCCAGAACATCGAGCGCGCGAAGAAAATGGCGTCGCGCATTGAGACCGGGATGGTGTACATCAACTGGCTCACCGATACGGCGGCAGAACTGCCGTTCGGCGGCGTAAAACGTTCGGGTTACGGACGCGAGCTGTCGGATCTGGGGATCAAAGAGTTTGTGAACCAGAAGCTGGTGGTGGTGCGTAAGTGACGTAGTAATAAAAAACCTGCCGAAGGGCAGGTTTTTTTATCTATCAGGTGGCTTAGAAGCTCACGCCGCCGCCGAAGTAAGCGCCGTCTACCAGCGTGTGGTTTGGGCGACCGTCTTTGCCATCAACGCTCACGTGGCGGTAGCCCACTTTCAGCGTAACCGGTTTGACCGGGGTCCAGCTTACGCCGCCGTTAGCTTCAACGTAGTTCTTCACGCTGTTGTTCAGTCCGTCTGGCGCAACGTAGCCTTCACCGAATACCCTGATGCTGTCGGTCAGGGCAACGTTCACACCGCCGCCGACCGGGAACGCCACGCCGTTATCGCCTTTCTTCGGGCCAACGTAGAGGGCCTTAGCGCCTGCGTTCAGCATTACCGGGCCGACTTCGAAATTGTAGCCTGCGCCCACGCCACCGGTCGTGGTGCCGTCGTCGGTGTTTTTCAGCCAATTACCTTCGGTGTACAGACCGGAGGTTGATTTGCCCATTTCCACATTCAGATTGGTAAAGTTTTTACCCTGCTCAATGCTGCCGCCCATTGCCAGTGCGGAGCCCGATACGGCGGTGAGAGCAGAAAGGATGAGAACGTTAAGCTTTTTCATGCGTGTTTCCTCGTCATCAAATTAATCTGAGGGCACCTTAACAAGGGATGTTTATGACTGCAAATGTGATGGGTATCGCAGTTTTATGCTGTTTTTGTTGGGTTTTTTAATCTTAAATGTTGATGAGATGTTTTATGGCAGATCGTCAATCCTCAATCCATTCGTGTTTAGGGAAAGTTTATATTTTTGGCTAAACGTTTAATGAACGAGGCGAAGAAAGCCGTTTGAGGTGAATTAATTAAGTTTCTAATAATTTCCAAAAGTATTTCGGCTGTCACAGATCAAGACAGAGGTTTACATTTCTGGTGATTGCTATACGTATTTCTTTGCCGATCCGCTGTCTTTTCATGTCATTTTTCTGACACGTTTCTTCATTACGTTGTTGGCTTCACTTACTGGATGCTAACAATATGAAAAGAAAAATTATTCCTGTGCTTATCGGTTGTGCGCTCTCTTTCTCTGGCCTGGCTGCGCAGCCTACCGCTGAGCGCTATGTCGTCAGCTTCCCTGACGGCTCCCATGTGAAATACAGCGGCGCGTTTGCCGATGCGTTCCCGAACGGGCTCCCGGTGGGGATGGGTTCTGGCCTGCTGTTTACGGGCAAGCAGGGCGATGCGCTGACGTTTGCGACCGTGACCGATCGCGGTCCTAACGCGGATTCGCCAAAAATGGGGAAAAACGATGCCAAAATCTTTGTTACCCCGGATTTCGCCCCGCTGCTGATGACGATCCGCGTGCAAAACGGTAAAGCGGAGGCCGTGGACGCGCGACCGCTGCATGACGATAAAGGCGAGATCAACGGCCTGCCACTGCAAAGCGGTGTGATTGGTTCCACCAATGAAGTCGCGCTAAGCGACACCTTAAAAGTACTGAAAGGCGATAACCGCGGGCTGGATACGGAAGGCATCACGCCGGACGGCAAAGGCGGCTACTGGCTGTGCGACGAGTACGGCCCGTTCCTGATTAACGTCGACAGCAAAGGAAAGATCCTCGCAATCCATGGGCCGCAGGCCGCGGAAGGGGAGAAATCCATCGCGGGCGGTCTGCCAAACGTTATCAAATGGCGTCAGGCAAACCGGGGCTTCGAAGGGCTGACCCGCATGCCGGACGGACGTATTATTGCCGCCGTGCAAAGCACACTGGATATCGACGGGAAGAGCAAAAAACAGGCGCTGTTTACCCGTCTGGTGAGCTTCGATCCGGCGACCGGGAAAACCGCGATGTACGGCTACCCTGTCGACAACGCGGCCTACAGCAAAAACAGCGACGCCAAAATCGGCGACATAGTGGCGCTGGATAACCACACCATCCTGCTGATTGAACAGGGTGAGGATAAAAATGACGCAATGCGTAACCTCATCTACAGGGTGGATCTGAGCAAGGCGAGCGATCTGGCCGCCTTCGACAAGCCGGGCGAATACCCGGAGTTTGACGATGAGAAAACGCTGGCGCAGCGCGGCATCACCCTTGCGGAAAAAACGCAGGTGGTCGATCTGCGTGCGCTGGGCTGGCAGCAGGAAAAGGCCGAAGGGCTGGCGCTGATTGACAGCAAAACGCTGGCGGTAGCGAACGATAACGATTTTGGCGTGAAGGTAGCGATGCAAAACCCGGTCGAGGGCAAGAAGCTTAAGGATTACCGGGTGAACGCGGAAGGCAAGCTGACGCTGGATGATAAACCGGTGGAAACCACGCTCAGCGTGAAGCCGCTGAAGAAGCCGGAGTCCGACAGCGAGCTGTGGATTGTGACGCTGCCGGAGGCGTTGAAATGAGAGCGGATGGTTAATCAACCGTTTTTGGAGTAATGCAGCACTATGCCCATGCGTCTATGGGTATAGTGTTTTTTTTATATTATTCAAAAGGTTAGATGTGAATTTTTTCAAGGCTATCATTTTTTGTATGATTGCTAAACAAATTAGAGAAAGTACTGGGGAAGGCAGCTATTATTTGTTATCTTATGTATTATAAGTATTTTTGAGCTCGATAAATAATGATGAACCCAACCATTCTTAATTTAAACGAAAATATATTGGGCGTGCAAGTAACGAATTTTAATCTCGATGTTGAAGTTCAATATTCAGCAGTTGTTTATGGTGTCGATGAAAATTTTCTAAAGCACTGTGGGATCTCGATGTTATCAATTGTGGAAAAAACTTCGGAAGTTCCATTGCATTTTTTCATTATTACAGATAAAAACAATGAAGTTGAGTTTTCCAGATTGCAGTCTATTATCAAGAATACTCAACATGCACTGACAATTATTATTGTATCTGCTGACGCGCTGGATGTTTTTCCTAAGAATTCAATTTTCCCGGCCTCAATATATTTCCGTCTCCTGGCTCCGTATTTAATTAAAGAATATCGTTATTTTTTATATGTTGATGCCGATATTATAGCGCTGGATAGCATTTATGATCTATTAGAAAACCATAAGCCGATAAATAATATTTGTTGTGCTGTCATGGAGCCGGAGCATCAGACTGCTCTTTCAGAATCTATTAATATGCCTGGTTGCGATTATTTTAATTCTGGCGTTCTATATGTTGATGCCAGAACGTGGAATGAAAATAAAATATCGCATAAAGTTTTTGAATGCTTACTGGAGCGCGGGGCTGACTTTAAGTATTTTGATCAAGATGCTCTTAATGTTGTCCTGAACGAGAAAATAATGTTTATAGATGGCAAGTATAATTGCCAAATAAAGGCAGGACACAAAAAGGAAGATTTCATGCGTGAACCACCCAATGAAACAGTTTTGTTACATTATGTTGGTAGCGATAAACCATGGCAGTTATGGAATCAACAGCAAATAAGCACCTACTATCGTAAATATAAAAAAATGTCACCCTGGTGTGATGTTGAAGATGTTAGTCCACGTTGTGCGAAAGAACTAAAGAAATGCTATAAAACTCTTAATAATAAGAAACAGTTTATTGAAGCTTTCTGTATGTTTGTTCGTTATCATTTGGCTCGTTTCTTGGAAAAAAGGCAAACTAAACATGTTAAGTCGTGAATACATTAAAAGGTTAAATGTTAACATTATTTTCATTCTTATTGTGTTTACAGTTGGAAGCGATCTTTTTATAGAGGCTTATCCAAGAAAGCTATTTTACATTAGTTGTTATCTTTCTATTTTTGGCCTTCTTTTTTTGGAAAGTTGGAAGGGTTTTCGTCAATGGCTATTGAGTAATAAAATCGCAATAGCATTTTTGTTGAGCATTGTGCTTCTCGGTGCCAGTAAGCTAATTTGGTCAATGATATTTCCATCGACACATTTACAGGATATTAAAGATAATTATTATGCTGGCGGAAAGTTGCTCATCCTGTCAGGAGTAATAGCATTTTATTTGCTTAAATCCGTAAATGTAATTTCAATCCAAAGCTGGAAATTCGCTGCTTGCACTAGCGTTGTTCTAGGTTTATTCACCGTTTGGTTTGGTTACCAGGAGCAAGTGACTGGTATAACCAGAATTAAATTACTAGCCGATGCTGCTACGACTACTGCTTATATAATGGTTGTTCAGTCAGTTCTGTGTTTTTCTCTTATTAAAAAAGCAGTTTCAAATCAGCTTTACCGTACTGTATTTTACATTGCTACATTTTTCATATTCTCTTATTTATTACTGATGACAGAAACCAGAGGCGCTATAGGCACTTTTTTCATTGTCTGCTTCGTCCTGGCATGTTTTGAATTGAGAAATGTAAAGCCTCGTTATTGGTTTTTAGCATTACTGGCAATATCCGTAATTGGTGGAGGTATAGCTTATAAGATGCAAAAGAGAATTGTTGAGGCTTATGATAATATCCAACAATTACAAAAAAATAATGCTAACACATCTTTAGGAGCACGTTTTGTTATGCTTGACGCAGGACAGCACGTAGCGAGTTTATCACTTTTTGGTCAGGATGCAGAACAGCGTTATAATAATGCAAGAGAATATATTGAACAAAACTATAAAAGTGCGGAAGCAGTCAGGGCTATAAAATATCATTTCCATAATGATATAATTGAAAGCTTTAGCTTACAAGGGTTTTTAGGCGTCATTGCTATTATATTGTTTTATGTGTCTGGTTTTTTAGCTTCTTGCGAAAAAAAGAATAAGTTCAATGTTGGGTTGCTGCTTTATATGTCAGCGCTATTTCTTATGGGATTGACAGATGTCCTCTTTATCCAACGAAATACAGCAATGGTAATTGGTGCTTGTGCTGTAATCTTACTTCTCTGCCAGAGAGATGAGAATAAAAAAATCGAAAGTGTGAGACAGTAATTAAATCAGGGCCATTAAAAATTGGCCCTGATGTATCTTATTTCTTCAGCCCCGCAAACGCTGCCCGAATTTCTTCTTCCGGCAGCTGTATTCCAATAAACACCATCACGCTGTGCGGCGTTTCATCGCCCCACGGGCGATCCCAGTCGGCGCTGTACAGGCGCTGCACCCCCTGGAACAGCAGGCGGTTCGGCTCGCCGTCGATCCACAGCATCCCTTTATAGCGCAGCAGCTTGTCGGCAAACGACAGCAGCAGGTTTTCCATCACGCGGGAGACCTCGCTGATGTCTACCGGGTAGTCCAGCTCCACCACAATCGACGCCACGTCGTTTTGCTTGTCGGACATAAAGTGAAAGCGCGGTTTCGCGGTAACGTTCTCTTCCAGCATAAAGCCGTTGGTGTTGAACAGCTGAGCGAGATCGATATCGCCGTGCGTCACCGTATAAATGGGCGCACGCGAGTTGATGCGCGTCAGGCGCTCGCGCAGTTTTTCGCTTTCACCTGCCACGTCGGTTTTGGTCAGCAGGATGCGGTCGGCGTAGCCCACCTGAGACTGGGCGATGGTGAACTGGTTCATCTGCTCGTCGGCGTGTACCGCATCCACCAGAGCGATGACACCGTCCAGCAGGTAGCGCTGGCAGATGATCTCGTGGGAGAAAAAGGTCTGAATAATCGGGCCGGGGTCGGCCATGCCGGTGCACTCGATCACCAGACGGTCGAAGACGATGTCACCGCGATCGCGGCTGTCGAGCAGGTCCAGCAGGGCGTCTTCTAATTCGTTAGAGCGGGTGCAGCAGATGCAGCCGTTGGTCAGGGTTTTGATCTGGGTGGCGCGGTCGCCAATCAGCTGATCGTCAACGGAGACTTCGCCAAATTCGTTTTCGATGACGGCGATTTTGAAGCCGTGCTGCTCGTTCAGAATGTGGCGCAGCAGGGTGGTTTTACCGGCGCCGAGAAAACCGGTCAGCAGGGTAACGGCAATCGGGGTCATGGTTTCTCCTTTAGCAGCAGCGGACGCCGCCTTCTCCACTTCCGCCGTAGCGCGCTTCCTGACGCTCGCGGAAGAATTCAGTGTAAGTCATGTACGGCTTATCCGGATGGTTGGTCTTCATATGCTCAACGTAGTTGTCATAGTCCGGAATGCCAATCAGCATTTTCGCCGCCTGACCGAGGTATTTTTTTGCTTCGCCTAAGTTACCAAACATTGAGGGTTCCAGATAGAAGAAGCCCGGAGGCGCGCAGCGATCCGGGCCTACAGTAACATGCTTAATTAATGGTGTGAGGAGGTCTTCACGCCGCCTTCCGGCACCGGCACGTACGGGGTTTCTTTGTCCGTACGGCCCTCAACGTTACGCACTTTCATCCAGGTTTTGATGCCGTAGAAGATGATGCTATACACCACCACCAGGAACAGAATGCTCAGACCCGCGTTGGTGTAGTTGTTCACCACGATATGGTTCATGTTGGCAATCTGCTGCGCGGTCAGATCCGCGCCGCCTGCGGCAATCTTCTCTTTGTACTGGTTAGCCATGAAGAAGAAGCCTTCCAGCTGCGGGTTGGTGCTGAACAGTTTCAGACCCAGCGCCCAGGTAGTGCAGAGCAGCAGCCACAGCGCAGGCACCACGGTGACCCAGATGTATTTGGTGCGTTTCATCTTCACCAGGACAACGGTACCCAGCACCAGGGCCACAGCCGCCAGCATCTGGTTAGAGATGCCGAACAGCGGCCACAGGCTCTTAACGCCGCCCAGCGGGTCAACAACGCCCTGATACAGCAGATAACCCCACAGGCCTACGCAGCCCGCAGTACCCAGAACACCGGCCACCAGAGAGTCGGTTTTCTTCAGGAATGGCACGAAGTTACCCAGCAGATCCTGCAACATGAAGCGGCCTGCACGCGTACCGGCATCCAGCGCGGTGAGGATGAATAGCGCTTCAAACAGAATACCGAAGTGGTACCAGAAGCCCATGTCCGCCCACGGCAGCACTTTGTGGAACACGTGTGCGATACCCACCGCCAGCGTTGGCGCGCCACCTGCGCGGTTCAGCACGGACGGTTCGCCGATGTCTTTCGCGGTCTGCATGATCTGCTCAGGCGAAATTACGTAGCCCCAGGAGCTGACGGTCGCCGCCGCGTGTGCGCTGGCGTCTTTCAGCTGCGCCAGGATCAGCGCGGTATTTTCGCCGCCCATCTCATGCAGGTTTGGCATGGTGATGCCGAGACCCGCTGGTGGGGTGTTCATCGCAAAGTACAGACCTGGCTCGATAATCGACGCTGCAACCAGCGCCATGATCGCCACGAAGGACTCCATCAGCATCGCGCCGTAACCGATGAAGCGCGCGTCGGTTTCGTTGGCCATCAGCTTCGGCGTGGTGCCCGAGGCGATCAGCGCGTGGAAGCCAGACACGGCACCGCAGGCGATGGTGATAAACAGGAACGGGAACAGAGCGCCTTTCCACAGCGGACCGGTACCGTCAATGTACTGCGTCACCGCTGGCATTTTCAGCTCAGGATTGATGATCACAATCCCGATTGCCAGCCCGACGATCACGCCGATTTTCAGGAAGGTCGCCAGGTAGTCGCGCGGAGCCAGAATCAGCCACACCGGCAACAGCGCTGAGATGAACGCGTAACCGATCAGCGCGAAGGTGATGGTGGTGTCTTTAAAGGTCAGCGCCGGGCCCCAGTACGGGTCGTGCGCAATCACGCCGCCGAAGTAGATGGAGGCGACCAGCAGCACGATACCGATGACCGACACCTCGCCAACGCGGCCAGGGCGCAGGAAGCGCATGTAGATGCCCATGAACAGCGCAATCGGTACGGTAGAGCAGACGGTGAAGACGCCCCACGGACTTTCGGCCAGCGCTTTCACCACGATCAGCGCCAGCACCGCGAGGATGATGATCATGATCAGGAAGCAGCCAAAGAGGGCGATGGTGCCCGGCACGCGGCCCATCTCTTCTTTGATCATCTCACCCAGCGACGAACCGTTACGGCGCGAGGAGATAAATAGCACCATAAAGTCCTGCACCGCTCCCGCCAGCACCACGCCCGCCAGCAGCCAGAGCGTACCCGGCAGGTAGCCCATCTGCGCGGCCAGCACCGGACCGACCAGCGGACCCGCGCCTGCAATGGCGGCAAAGTGGTGACCAAACAGCACGTAACGGTTGGTTGGCACGTAGTTCAGGCCGTCATTGTTAATGACCGCCGGGGTGGCGCGCGTCGGGTCGAGCTTCATGACCTTCTGCGCGATGTATAAGCTGTAGTAGCGATAAGCCACAAGATAGACGGAAACTGACGCGACCACGATCCACAGGGCGCTGACGTGCTCGCCCCGGCGTAATGCGACAACCGCCAGACAGAAAGCACCGATGACCCCGAGGATGGCCCAGGGCACGTGCTTCAGTAGTTTTTTAGTATCCATAGTAAGACCTGGTTTTTTATGTAAAGAAAAAAGGGTCAGGGTTCGTTGTGAGGAGGTATTGATTAATGCTGGAGCGATCGTGCCAGATCCTCGCGCGTATAAAGCACGGTAAATAGGTGAGTGGTTGAAAGCGATGCGTGAGCGGTCAAAAGCGAGGGTGAGTGGTTAAGGCTCACCCACGGTGGAAGAAAATATGTGATTGAGATCACTGAGAATAATCTACCCCTGCGGGGTTTCGTCGTTCGCTTCAGGGCAGTGCACGCAGCGGCAGGTCTGATACGCAGGCAGCAGCTGATAGCGCCCTTTGCCGTCGTGTTCAATAATCGGGGAAAGCGCCTGCAAATCGCGGTACACCGTACGTTCGGTAATGCCAAATTTTTGCATCAGATCGCGGCGATTAACGCTTCCGTTGCGGTGCAGGGCAATAATGATGTCAACCAGACGTTCAGCCGAGCGGCTTCGGGGTGAAGGGGCCATAAGACTTTCCAGCGTTAAGGGGGCGCCTGACGACGTCGCCAGCCGCCCCGGAAAATTTATCTTATGGATAGTTAACGGCGCACCTTTGCGGAAACCTTAGCGTTTTTTTGTGCAACGGGATCAAACCGCGGCTTCCATCTCCATCATCACCGGGTGGAAACGGCGTTTGAAGTAGATCAGGCCGTGCCCCTCGCTGCTGAGGATGATGTTCTTAATCTCCACAAGGTAGACCAGATGGGTACCGATGGTTTGCACCTGGGTTATCTCGCCTTCCAGGCTTGCCAGAGCGCCTTTCAGCACCGGCTGCGCCAGCGGTCCTTTCTGCCAGCAGGAGAGAGCAAAGCGCTCCTCCATTGCCATGCCGGTCATCCCGGCAAAGTGGCGGGCCATGATCTCCTGCTCGTGGTTCAGCACGTTGACACACAGTTTGCCGTTGCCCTGGAAGACCGGGTTCATGGCGCTGTTGGCGTTGATGCAGACCATGACCGAAGGCGGGGTGTCCGTGACCGAACAGACGGCGGTGGCGGTAATGCCGCAGCGACCCGCATCGCCCTCGGTGGTGACCACATTCACCGCCGCCGACAGGCTGGCCATCGCGTCGCGAAAACGCAGGCGTTCTTCAGATTGCATTGAAACCTCCCGCTGCGTTATTTCAGCAGCTTATCCAGCATGTTGATATCAGTGTTGTTGTGCAGGTGTGGTACGGTCCAGCCGTGCTGGTCGTACTCGGACATGCAGCGGTCAACCATCGCCATCATCTTGTCCATGTTGCCGGAGCTTTGCGCCTGACGCAGGCATTGCAGGCGGATCTCATCCTGGCTACCGGAGTAGTTGATTTCGTACAGCTCGTGACGTCCGCCAAACTCGCTGCCGATGGCATCCCACATCAGTTTCAGAATCTTGATGCGTTCGACATGATCCATCCCGTTGGAGCCGCGCACGTACTTCGCCAGATACTGGTCGATCTGCGGATTGTTCAGGTCCCGCGCGCTGGACGGCAGGTAGATCAGCCCGGAGGTCACGTTACGTTCGATGATGTTCTTGATCTTCGCATAGGCCATTGGCGCCATCACGCGGTAGGTCTGTAACGCCGCGTGGTCAGGCAGATACGCGCCGTTTACCCACGGCGTGGCTTCGGAGCACATGGAGTCGCTTAGCGCCCAGAACATGTTGCGCCACGCCACCACTTCGCCGAGATCCGCCTGCACGCCGCGGAACTCGAGGGTGCCGGTACACTCCAGCGACTTCTTCAGCAGAGCGGTGATGAAGTCGAGCTTCACTGCCAGACGCACGCAGGCCTGAAGCGGGTACATGCGGGCGAAGCCACCTTCCATCGTCCAGCGACGGCAGCGGTCGAAATCGCGGTAGATCAGCACGTTTTCCCACGGGATCAACACATGATCCATCACCAGAATGGCGTCGTTCTCGTCAAAACGGCTGGAGAGCGGGTAGTCGTACGGGGAACCGGTCGCCCCTGCCACCATCTCGTAGGAGGCGCGGGAGATCAGCTTCACCCCTTCGGCATCCATCGGCGCGACGAACATCAGCGCGAAGTCCGGGTTTTCGCCCATCACCTGCGCAGAGCCGAAGCCGATCATGTTGTAATGGGTCAGGGCGGAGTTGGTGGCCACCACTTTCGCGCCGCTGACGATGATCCCGGCGTCGGTCTCTTTCTCCAGCTTGATGTAAACGTCTTTCACCTCGTCTGCCGGTTTATGGCGGTCGATCGGCGGGTTGACGATGGCGTGGTTAAAGTACAGGCCGGTTTCCTGAATACGTGTGTACCAGTTGCGGGCGTTCTGCTCGAACTGACCGTAGAAGGCAGGGTTCGCCCCCAGCGCGCAGCCGAACGCGGCTTTGTAGTCAGGCGTACGCCCCATCCAGCCGTAGCTCAGGCGCGACCACTCGGCGATGGCGTCACGCTGCTGGCGCAGATCGTCGGCGCTTTTTGCCACGCGGAAGAACTTATGGGTGTAACCGCCGCTGCCGGTGTCCGTGCCCCAGCAGAGGGTATCCTGCATGTCTGGCTTGTGCAGGGCATCGTACATCTGGGCGATGGACGCCGCCGCATTGCGAAATGCCGGGTGGGTAGTGACGTCCTTAACGCGCTCGCCGTAGATATAAATCTCACGGCCATCTTGCAGGCTTTTTAAATACTCTTCACCGGTTAACGGACGTTTGGCATCAGCGCGGAAATCTTCAGGCTTCATAGGGACCTCGTATCGGAAGATGGTTGTTAAATTTATGTTTTGTTTTTGTTGTTTAATTGAAGCGTGAGAGGGGCGGAACGTGAAGGGACGATTGGGACAACGGCAGGTACTTTTCGCGAGAGATCACAGAGTGTGATTTCCCTCACCCTAACCCTCTCCCAGAGGGAGAGGGGACGGTTACTCTCTCTCCATCTGGGAGAGGGCAGGGGTGAGGGGAACAGGCGACACCGGTACTTTCTGCGCCCGGTACGCGCTGGGTGAGCACCCCGTCAGTCGGTTAAAAAAACGGGCGAAATAGGCCGGATCTTTAAAACCCAGCTGCCAGGCAATTTCGCTCACTGTGCTGTCGGAAAACAGCAGCAGGCGTCTGGCTTCCCGCAGCTGGCGGTCGAAGATCAGCCGTTTCGGCGAGCGGTTGGCGAAGCGGCGACAGATATCGGTCAGGCGGGATTCGGTGAGATGCAGTTCGCTGGCGTATTCCGGCACCGTCCAGTGCTCGTGGTAATGAGCATCTGTCAGCTGGTTAAAGCGCTGAAACAGCTTCAGCTCACCGCGCATGCCGCCTGACGCGTGGTCGTCGAGCTTCGCGTTGCGCAGCAGCAGGGTAAAAACGGCCTGCGCCAGCAGGACCAGCGTATGCTCGCGACCGGGCAGCTGTTCCGTGGATTCCCGGGCAATCAGCTGCCAGTAGTGCTTCAGCGCCGCCAGCTCGTCAGGCCTGTCGGCAAGCGACAGGCAGATCCCCGGCAGGCCGAACGCTTCCCGCGTACCGGGGTAGAGCACTTCTAACAGCGGCCAGATGAGATCCTCGCGCACCGTCAGCACGTGGCCGTCGCTGTCGGATTCGGTGATAAACGCATGCGGCACCGACGGCGGCGTCAGCACGAACAGCGGCGCCTGCACCGAGTAACGGTGGTCGTCGAGCTGGAGCTCAATCTGCCCGGTGTCGAGAAAATGCATCTGAAAATACTGGTCGTGGCGGTGCGCCTGCATGTCGCGGCCAAAAAAGGCCGCCATGCGGGCGAACGACTGGTAGTGCACATCGTCGGTGCCCAGACTTTCGTCGTACTCCTTGCTGATATCGATGTTGGTGATGGGGCTCTGACACATAGCGGCTCCTCAGTGGATCTTTTGCGCCGCGATGTCCGGCTCACGCTCAAGGCTTTCCCGGCGCGTCATCGGAATGCGCGTCAGCACCAGCGCGCCCACCACCAGCAGACCTGCCACGAACCACAGTCCCGAGCTGAAGCTGCCGGTCGCGTCGCGCAAAATACCTATCAGCAATGGGCTGACGGCAGACCCGACGTTGCCGATGGCGTTGATCACCGCCAGCGCCACCGCGCGGGATTGCAGGCTAATAACCTGATCCGGCGTGGTCCAGAATATCGCCATGGCGGTAAACGATCCGGTTGAGGCCATGATGATGCCAAGCAGCTGGATCAGGCTGTGATCGGTCGCCGAGGCCAGCATCCATCCCGCCGCTGCAAACAGATACGGCAGGATGGTGTGCTTTTTTCGCTCTTTCAGCCTGTCGGAGCGGCGGCTCCACCAGATCATCCCGAGGATGGTGCAAAACTGCGGGATCGCCGCCAGCAGGCCAATCACGATATTGCTGCTGCCGGTGTTGAAGCTTTGCAGGATCTGCGGCGTCCAGATGTTGATCGCGCTCAGCGTATTCGTCAGGCAGAAGTAGGCCAGCGTGTAGAGCAGCACGGCGGGCGTCAGCACCTCGCGCAGCGTCGATCGCGGCGTGGCGGCATGCGCAATGGCCAGCTCCTGCTCGCGGGCGATCATCGTTTTGAGTGCCTGCTTTTCGTCATCATCCAGCCAGGTGGCCTGATCCGGGGTGTCGTTAAGGTAGAACCAGGTCACCACGCCGAGCACCACCGACGGCAGCCCCTCCAGCAGGAACAGCCACTGCCAGCCCTTAAGGTTCCACAGTCCGTCCATCGCCAGAATGTACCCGGAGAGGATCGAACCGAGCATCATGGTCACCGGCATGGCGATCATAAACAACGCGTTGGCGCGGGCGCGGTGATACGCCGGGAACCACCAGGTGAGATAGACCAGAATGCCCGGCAGGAAACCGGCTTCGGCAATGCCCACCAGCATGCGCAGGACGTAGAGCGTTTCGGGGCTGGTGGCGAACATGGTGCAGGTAGAGGCGATGCCCCACACCACCATGATCCCGGCGATCCAGCGGCGGGCGCCGATCTTCGCCAGCATGATGTTGCTGGGGATCCCGCACAGCACGTAGGTCACATAAAACAGGGTCGCGGCCAGGCCAAACATGGTCGACGTGAGGCCCAGATCTTTGCCCATCGTCAGCCCGGCAAAGCCGATGTTGATGCGATCGAGAAACGAGAAGACAAACAGGATAAAAAGAAACACGATCAAACGACGGAACAGCTTATTAATAACGCGATGTTCAACAGCTTTATTATGCAGGGTTGAGGTCGTCATGTTGCGCTCCACATCGTACGTTTAGTAGACGGATTTATTGTTATCAACTGCTGTGGTGACGTCGGTAAAGCGGGCCGCCAGCGCTTCGGCGCTGCGGGCGAGCAGGGTGGTATCCACGCCGACCGCGACAAACAGCGCGCCGAGTTCAAGATAACGTTTTGCCAGTTGCTCGTTCGCCATCAGGATGCCGGGCGCTTTGCCCGCGCTGAGGATCTGCGCGATCGCCTGCTCTATGGCGGCCTGCACCTCCGGGTGCTGCGGATTACCGGCGAAGCCCATGTCGGCGCTCAGATCCGCAGGGCCGATAAACACGCCGTCCACCCCTTCCACGTCCAGGATCTGCGGCAGGTTTTTCAGCGCCTCGCGAGTTTCGATTTGCACCAGCACGCACATGGCGTCGTTAGCCTGATGCAGATACTCCGGGATGCGGTTCCAGCGCGACGCCCGCGCCAGCGCGCTGCCGACGCCGCGAATGCCGGCAGGCGGATAGCGGGTGGCGCTGACCGCCAGACGGGCTTCGTCGGCGTTTTGCACCATCGGCACCAGCAGGGTTTGCGCCCCCACGTCCAGCAGCTGCTTGATCTGCACCGGATCGTTCCACGACGGGCGCACCACCGGCTGGCTGGGATAAGGGGCGATGGCCTGGAGCTGAGTCAGGACGGTCTGCACGCTGTTCGGCGCGTGCTCCCCGTCGATCAGCAGCCAGTCAAAACCGGCCCCGGCCAGTAGCTCAGCGCTGTAGCTGCTGGTCAGCCCCAGCCACAGGCCGATTTGCGGCTTTCCGGCTTTCAGCGCGGTCTTAAATGCGTTTTCCATGGTGCACTCCTACACAAAGCGGCAACTGATGGAGCCCATGTTGCCGTAGTCGACGTGGAAGGTGTCGCCTCTGCTGGCGGCAACCGGGCGGGTAAACGAGCCGCCGAGGATGATTTGCCCTGGCTCAAGCTGCACGTCGTATGGCGCCAGTTTGTTCGCCAGCCATGCCACGCCGTTCGCCGGGTGGTTAAGCACGCCTGCGGCGACCCCGGTCTCTTCGATCACGCCGTTGCGGTAAAGCAGGGCGGAGATCCAGCGCAGATCCAGCTCGTCGGGTTTAATCGGGCGGCCGCCGAGGATCACGCCCGCGTTGGCGGCGTTATCGGAGATGGTGTCGAACACCTTGCGCGGGCGCTGGGTTTCCGGGTCAACGTTATGGCAGCGGGCGTCGATCAGCTCCAGGGCGGGGATGACGTAATCCGTGGCGTTGTAGACGTCGAAGATCGTGCAGTTCGGGCCGCGCAGCGGTTTGGCCAGCACGAAGGCCAGCTCCACTTCGATGCGCGGGACGATAAAGCGATCCACGGGGATGTCGCTGCCGTCGTGGAAGAACATATCGTCGAGCAGCGCGCCGTAGTCCGGCTCGCTGATCTGCGAACTGGCCTGCAT
>OIFK01000076.1_pt1 | contig 78174 bp, 66 predicted proteins | sample 1582071 | NCBI WGS metagenome assembly OIFK01 (sample SAMN07501052, study PRJEB24779) | human gut metagenome | isolation source: stool | host: human infant | place: USA: Pittsburgh, PA | reverse complement strand
GTGGCCAAAGGGGGCAGACTGTAAATCTGTTGCGATTCGCTTCGATGGTTCGAATCCGTCCTCCTCCACCATTTAAAAGCAAGTTTACTTGCTTTTTTTAATGTCTAGAAAAGTATAAAATTTTAATTTACTATAAATTAAAGGTATTATTACAATTTCATATTAAAAAGATATAAAAACAAGGATAATAATTTTATAATTTCCTTACCTTTAGTATGAGAGGGGTGGATATTTGTTTTGATGTGACTTGGAGCTTTGTGACGGAACAAGCAAAATAAATATCCACTCTACCTTTTTTATTCCTTGAAAGTTGATAATGTGTATTAAGTTGATAAAATCTGTGGATAGAAAAAAATCTTCTGTGGATAAAAGTTGAAATTATGTAATAAATACTATTGAGTTTAAAAAAGTAATATGTTACAATAAGTTTGCAAAATTAAATAAAAAACTCTTATCAAGAGAGGTGGAGGGAAAGGGCCCGATGAAACCCGGCAACCTGTTATATTACAAGGTGCCAATTCCTGTAGATTTTTTATCTACGAGATGAGAGAGATTATATAGTAAAGTCTCTTCTTATCGAAGGGTTTTTTTATTGCCTAAAAAACATTTGGAAGGAGAGGACAAATTATGAAAAGATTATTTACATCAGAGTCAGTAACAGAAGGACATCCAGATAAAATATGTGATCAAATATCTGATGCAGTATTAGATGCCATTTTATCAAAGGATCCGAATGCAAGAGTAGCATGTGAAACATGTACAACAACAGGATTAGTAATGGTAATGGGGGAAATAACAACGAATTGTTATGTTGATATTCCTAAAGTTGTTAGAGAAACAATAAGAGAAATAGGTTATGATAGAGCTAAGTATGGATTTGACTGTGATACATGTGCAGTTATGACTACTATAGATGAACAATCAGCAGATATAGCAATGGGAGTAGACGAAGCTTTAGAATCTAAAAAAGGTGATAAGGATGATGTTGAAGCAGTAGGTGCTGGTGACCAAGGTATGATGTTTGGTTTTGCAACAAATGAAACTCCAGAATTTATGCCACTACCAATAGCTATGGCTCACAGACTTTCTAGAAGACTTACTGAAGTTAGAAAGAATGGAACACTAGATTATTTAAGACCAGATGGAAAAACACAAGTAACAGTTGAATATGAAAATAACACAGCTAAGAGAATAGATGCAATAGTTATTTCTACTCAACATGGTGAAGAAGTTACTTTAGAACAAATAGAAAAAGATTTAATGGAATACGTAATAAGAGAAGTGGTTCCAGCTGAATTATTAGATGAAAATACTAAATATTATATAAATCCTACTGGAAGATTCGTTGTAGGGGGGCCTCAAGGAGATTCAGGGTTAACAGGAAGAAAGATAATAGTTGATACTTATGGAGGAATGGGAAGACACGGTGGTGGAGCATTCTCAGGAAAAGATCCAACAAAGGTGGATAGATCAGCAGCATATGCAGCAAGATGGGTTGCTAAAAACTTAGTAGCTGCTGGGCTTGCAGATAAGCTTGAAATACAATTAGCTTATGCTATAGGTGTTGCAAAGCCAGTATCAATAGAAGTTGAGACATTTGGAACTGGAAAAGTTGATGAACAAACTATAATTAATATAGTTGAAAAGGTATTTGATTTAAGACCAGGTGCAATAATTAAAGAGTTAGATTTAAGAAGACCAATCTATAAGCAAACTGCTGCTTATGGACATTTTGGAAGAACAGACTTAAATCTTCCATGGGAGCAATTAAACAAGGTTGAAGAAATTAAAAACTTATTATAGAAAAAAAGGCTTATTGCAATAATTTGCAATAAGCCTTTTTATTATTTATTATAAACTTCTTTTCCATTAACGAAAACTTTTTGAATTTCTATATCTTCATTGAATAATATAAGATCAGCATCATAGCCTTCTTTTATTAAACCTTTATGATCTTCAACATGACAGTGTTTTGCACCATTGTAAGTAGCCATTCTTACAACTTCATTTAAAGGATAATTTGAGTTGTTATATATATTCTTAACAGCTTTATCAAGAGTAAGAACAGAACCAGCTAAAGTTCCATCTAATAATCTTGCAGCACCATTTTTAACTATAACATCTTGACCGCCTAAAGAATATTGACCATCTGGCATACCACAAGCTTCCATAGCATCACTAACTAATAAAACTTTATCAGTTCCCTTTTGTTTATAAGCTGTTCTTAGAGCAGGGTAAGAAATATGGATACCATCAGAAATTGTTTCTGTAGTTATGTCAGTATCAAATGTAGCACCTACAACACCTGGTTCTCTATGAGTGAAAGGAGTCATTGCGTTGTAAAGGTGAGTTGAGTGGCATGCACCACATTTTATTCCCTCTATAGCTTCATCATAAGTAGCTTTTGTGTGTCCCATAGATACTGTAACACCATTGTCAGAAAGATACTTGATTAATTCTTTTGCACCTTCAACTTCAGGAGCCATTGTGATGGATACAACAGCATCACTATAGTCACCAACTATTTTATTATAGTTTTCTACTGATGGCGCAAGTAAGAAGTTTGGATTTTGAGCACCAATTGCTTTTGGGCTTATGAAAGGTCCTTCTAAGTGAGCTCCTAATACATTAGCACCTTCAGTTCCTTCTTCTTTAAGCTTTTTAATAACTTCCATAGATTTTCTGATATCTTCAGCAGCCACTGTCATTGTAGTTGGTGTAAAAGATGTTGTACCATGTTGAACTATTGTTTTTGCAATTGTATTTATAGATTCAACAGTACCATCCATGGTATCGCAACCACCAGCACCGTGAATATGAACATCAATAAATCCTGGTGAAAGGTATAAACCTTCAGCATCTATAACTTCTGTATCGTTAACATTAGAAGGGTTAATTTCTTTAATCTTTCCGTTTTCAACTAGTACAGAACCTTTTTCAATTTTGTCTAAATAAATAATATTACAATTTTTTATTAGCATTAAAACACCTCCATCAATTTTTAGAAACTTTATAATCCTATGATATAATTATAATATATATAGTCAAGAATAAAAATAAGTTTATTGGATATGGAGAGATAATATGGAAGTCTTAGAAGGCTTTGTTGAAGTAATACTTTTTAAAAGTGATGATACAGGATATGTAGTATCTAAAATTAATATAGATAATAAGCCTATAACAGCTGTAGGAACAATTCCTTACTTAAGAGAAGGGCAACATGTAAAGTTAACTGGTACTTGGATAATGCATAAACAATTTGGTAAGCAGTTTAGCATTAGTAAATGTGAAGAGATTATGCCAACTACAATAGATGGTTTAGAGAAGTATTTATCATCTGGAATAATTAGAGGAATTGGTCCTGTTACCGCAAAGAAAATCATAGACCACTTTGGTGAAGAGGCCATGGATGTGCTAGATAATAATATTGAAAGAATAAAAGAGATTGATGGTATTGGAGAAAAGAAATTTAATATTATCTATGAATCATATTTAGAACAACATGATTTAAAGGATATAATGATATATTTTCAAGGTTTTGGAATAACCCATGGGCAGTGTTTAAAAATATATAAAAGATTTGGACCTAATGCTAAAGATATTGTTCAGAAGGACCCTTATATTCTTTGCAGAGAAATAAAGGGAATAGGTTTTGCTACGGCGGATAGAATTGGGTCAATGATAGGAATCAATAGGGAGTCTGATTCTAGAATAAAGAGTGGAATAGACTTTGTAATAAATAGATTCTGTGCTGCTGGAAATACATATATGCCTAAGGATAAGGTTATAGAAGAAACTAAAGAACTTTTATTGGTTAAGGAAGAACTAATAGAAGGAAATATATATAATGCATTTTTAGAGAAAAAGCTAATAGTACAAAAAATAAATGAGATGGAATGTGTATTTATACCTATATTTTATTATAGTGAATTAGGTATAACAGAAAGAATAGCAAGGTTATCAATTCAAAATTACCAAACTATAAATACAGATATAGAATTTGAGATTTCTTTGTTTGAAAAGAAAAGTGGCATTAACTTTGCAGGCTCTCAGAAGGAAGCTATTATGGGGGCTTTTACTGATGGAATAGAGATAATAACTGGAGGACCAGGAACAGGTAAAACAACAATTATAAAAAGCATAATTGAAATTTATGAAAATGAGGGAATGAAAGTGCTTTTAGCAGCCCCAACAGGAAGGGCAGCTAAGAGAATGACTGAATCAACTGGAAGAGAAGCAAAAACAATACATAGATTATTAGATATAGGGGCTGGGGATGATGATACACCTTTAGATGATGAATCAGATGAACCATTAGATGGAGATGTAGTAATAATAGATGAAGCTTCTATGATAGATATATTCTTAATGCACAGTTTATTAAAATCCATAAGAGTTGGAACAAGGCTTATTATAGTAGGAGACGTGGATCAATTACCATCGGTAGGGCCTGGAAATGTGCTAAAAGATTTAATAAATAGTGGATTAATAAAGGTAGTTAGATTAAAAGAAATATTTAGACAGGGAGCAGAGAGTTTAATTATCACTAATGCACATAGAATAAATAATGGGGAGATGCCATATTTAAATCAAAAGAATAAAGATTTTTATTTTTTAAAGGAAGAAAATGTAGATAATATTCTTTCTGTTACTTTAGATTTAGTTAATAGGAGATTACCAAACTTCAATAAATCATGGGATAAAAGAAGAGATATTCAAGTTTTAAGTCCTATGAAAAAAGGAGTTTTAGGAATAATAAATTTGAATGAAAAAATACAAGAAATATTAAATCCACCCTCAAAGGACAAAAAAGAGAAAAAGATAAAGAATCTTATTCTTAGAGAAGGGGATAAGGTTATGCAAACTAAGAATAATTACTCAATAAAGTGGACTTCTATAAGTGGCAAGGGAGACCTTGACGGTGAAGGTGTATTTAATGGAGATATGGGATTCATTCAAAGTATTGATAATGAAAGAGGAAGTATTACAGTAATATTTGATGATGAAAAAAAGGTGATATACGATGCTGAAAATATTGATGAATTAGAATTGGCTTATGCAATTACAATACATAAAAGTCAAGGAAGTGAATTTAAGGTTGTAATTATTCCATCATTTATGGGATCACCTTTTTTAATGAATAGAAACTTAATATATACTGGAATAACCAGAGCAAAGGAACTAGTAACGGTGGTTGGATATCCAAGGGCACTTCAATATATGGTTGCAAACACTAATAGTACTGAGAGATATTCATCATTAGAGAATAGAATAAAAGATTTACTTAATAGTGATGTAATAGAATAAAAGAGAGGGTAATATGGTTATATTTAATAAAAATATATCAGAAGAGATATTAGATGTTTCTAGAAGAATATATAGTTGGTATAAAAGTGGTATAAAAACTTTATCCATAAGTACATGTCCTTTTAATACAAATACAATTTTTATAGATATAGTAAGTTATTTTATTTCCATGAGAAAGAAAGTTTTATATATATCAGATGAAGGGTATCAAGAAAAGAAACTATTAGATGGATTAAGTAATAAGTATAAACATATGACTTATTGTAAATTAGAAAGTGGTCTTGGAGAATGTGATATTAATTTTGTAAAGTATAAACATATAAAGGATATAGAAGGAAAATACGATTTAGTTATTTTAGATGATATATCAAATTTTTCTACTATAGACAATAGAAAGTTAAGAGATATGTATAACTTTATAATTAGCAAGTCAGAAAGAATAATAGTGTATTCTTTAGAAGAGGTAACTATGCTAGGAGATAAAATAGAATGTACTCCTATAGTTACTAAAAAGCCATTTATAGAACCTAGAGTTATAAATACTAGAATTGATTTAAATAAGGATATTCCATATATTTTATATGATTATATAAAATGGTTTAAGGATAATAAAAGAAATTTAGTCATATATGTCCCTAATAGTGAAGCTTTAGAAAATGTATATGAATATTATTCAAATAAGCTTAAATTAGATAAGGTTCAAATAAAAAAAGTATACAAAGATAAAAATAATAAGATAAATGTTTTAAAAGTAAAAGATAAGGCAACATTTATAATAACAGATTTTAAGGAGATATCTTTAGAGGAAACTAACATTGGAGATGCTATAGTACTATTTGCAGACAGTGATGAGTATAGTTATAAACAACTTATGTATATATGTGGTCAAATATCAAAAACATTAAGTAAAACTTCAGAAATGTTATTTGTAGCAAATGAAGTAACTAATACTATAGATAGGGTTAGGGATGTATCTAGAGATTTTAATAAGATGTTATGGGAAAAAGGATTATAAAGGTTTTATCAATAATAAAAAGAAGTTTATTAGAAATAATATATCCAAGGGATAGTAAGTGTATAGTGTGTGGAGAAGAGGATACCTATGGGTTATGTCATAAATGTAAATCTTCAATTACATATTGTGATAGTGGGGAGCTTTGTCTTGGATATTATAAAGGTGCATTAAAGGAATTAATATTAAAATTTAAATTTAAGGGAAGATTTGATGCAGGAGAAGAACTTATTAAGCTAGTTGAGGAAAGATTGGTTAATTTTATAGAAAAGGATTATATAATAACATATATTCCTATAGGAAAAGAAAGCCTTAAGATGAGAGGTTTTAACCAATGTGAGTATTTAGCTAAGGAATTAGGGTTAAGAAATAATTTTACCATATTAAATACCTTAAAAAGGGTGAAAGATAGCAAAATACAGAAGACTTTAAAAAGAGAAGAGCGATTAAAAAATATAAAAGGTGTATTTGAAATTATTAATAAAGAAGAAGTAAAAGGAAAGAAATTTATAATACTAGATGATGTAATTACAACAGGTGCAACCCTTCATGAAGCAGAGCGAGTATTAAAAGAGGCAGGGGTTGTTCAAATAAAATTGTTGACTATGGCAAAATCGTATGTATAATATTAATGTAAGCTAGGTCTGTGGTTGAAAGTCGAGGCTAGTCGCAGGCAAAACGATCCACGTAACTCAAACAAAGTTTTGATGAGCATGGTGCGGTATAGAAGTAAGTCCTACCAATTTTAATTGAGAGGGTTAGTAGTGAGAGGGTAATTCTGGGTAGCGAAATCTCCAGTAGGCGAGTGTGGGGGCAAAGACCAGGTCAGCTAGCTTAACAAGAGTAGTGTAAACACTGCTCTTTTTTTTATGTCTAGGAAAATATAGTATTAATAATTATGTCAAATGATAAAATGTATACATATTTTGCAAAAAAAAGAGGAATATTAAGATAGTTGAAGTAGTATGAATAAAGTAAAAGAATATTCTGAAAATTAAAAGTTGTTAAGATTTCAGAAGTTATGTAAAATTAAAGTATAATAAAAAACAACTTAATAAAGGTCTAAAGAATCATAATAATTATGAGAGGGGCTGGGCTTATGAAAGTTACAGTAATAGCAAAAAATATTGAGTTAACACCTTCATTAAAGGAAATGGTGGAAAGAAAGATCTCTAAACTGGAGAAGTACTTTGGACCGGATGTAGAAGCAAGAGCTACATTAAGTGTACAAAAGAATAGACAAAGAATAGAAGTAACAATTCCTTTTAATGGGGTTATTCTAAGAGGAGAAGAAGTTACAGACGACATGTATAAGTCAATTGACCTTGTAGAAGAAAAGCTTGTAAGACAAATAAGAAAACAAAGAACCAAGCTTTCTAGAAAGAATAATTCAGGGTCATTAAGGTATCCAGAGTTCAATTCATTAGAATTTAAGAACGAGGATGCTGATGAGGATACTTCAAGAATTGTAAAGACTAAATCTTTTAATGTAAAACCAATGTCTGCAGATGAAGCAGTACTACAAATGGAATTACTAGGACATAGCTTCTTTGTATATCAAGATGCTGATACAAATAACGTAAGTGTTGTTTATAAAAGAAAAGATGGAAATTATGGTTTGATAGAACCAGAATATAAATAAAGAGTGTAGACTCCATAGGGTTAAGGAGAAATCCAAAGCTCTATGGAGTTTTTGCATTTATGTTAATAAATAGTTATAATTGTTGTATATATATAAGTTACAATGGTATAATTTATAAATATAGAAATTAGAATATGAAATTATATAGTAACGTTATTAATAAATAGTTGAAAGGATGAAATTATGGGACTTTTTGGAGGATTATTTAAGTCATATAGTGAAAGAGAAGTTAATAGAATAAAACCTATCGTTGATAAGATTGAAGCGTTAGATGGGTCAATGTCTAAGTTAACAGATGAAGAATTAAAGAATAAAACTGTTGAATTTAAAGAGAGATTAGCAAATGGAGAAACTCTTGATGATATACTAGTAGAGGCTTTTGCAACTGTTAGAGAGGCATCTTGGAGAGTTCTTCAAATGAAGCATTATAGAGAGCAACTTATTGGAGGAATTGTACTTCACCAAGGAAGAATTGCAGAAATGAAAACTGGTGAAGGTAAAACATTAGTTGCTACCTTACCTGCATATTTAAATGCGTTATCTGGAAACGGAGTTCACATAATAACAGTTAATGATTATCTTGCAAAAAGAGATATGGAGTGGATGGGACAAATCTACAACTTCTTAGGTTTAACTACAGGTGTTATTGTTCATGAACTTACAAATGACCAAAGAAGAGAGGCATATGGTTCTGATATTACTTACGGAACAAATAATGAATTTGGTTTTGACTACTTAAGAGATAACATGGTTATTTACAAAGAAGAAAGAGTACAAAGACAGCTTAACTTCTGTATAGTGGACGAGGTTGACTCTATTCTTATCGATGAAGCTAGAACACCACTTATAATTTCAGGAGCAGGTGAAAAATCAACTGAATTCTATAAAGTAGCAGATTACTTTGTAAAGACTTTAAGAGAAGAAGAAGATTATACAATAGATGAAGAAGCTAATGCAGTTATGTTAACTGATGCAGGTGTAGAAAAGGCAGAAAGAGCATTTAAGCTAGATAACTATGCTGATGCTGATAATATGGCTCTTCAACACTATGTAACTCAAGCCTTAAAAGCTAACTACTCTATGAGAAGAGATAAGGACTACATGGTTAAGGATGGAGAAGTTATCATAGTTGATGAGTTTACAGGAAGACTTATGGAAGGTAGAAGATACTCAGATGGTCTTCATCAAGCTATTGAAGCTAAAGAAGGAGTTAAGATTGCAAGAGAATCTAAGACTTTAGCTACAATTACATTCCAAAACTACTTTAGAATGTATAATAAATTATCAGGTATGACAGGTACAGCTTTAACAGAAGAAAATGAATTTAGAGAAATTTATGGACTTGACGTTATAGTTGTTCCAACACATAGACCAGTACAAAGAGTTGATAATGCAGACCTTGTATTTAAAAATGAAAAAGGTAAGTTTAATGCAATAGTTGAGGATATCATAGAAACTCATAAGACAGGTCAACCAATTCTTGTTGGTACTGTAAGTATTGAGAAGTCAGAAGAATTATCAAAGATACTTAAGAAGAGAGGAATTCCTCACCAAGTATTAAATGCTAAGTATCATGAACAAGAAGCAGAAATCATATCTCATGCAGGTGAGTTAGGAATGGTAACTATAGCTACTAACATGGCTGGTAGAGGTACTGATATTAAGCTTGGAGAAGGTGTAGTTGAAGTTGGTGGTCTTAAGATCATTGGTACTGCAAGACATGAGTCTAGAAGAATTGATAACCAATTAAGAGGACGTTCAGGAAGACAAGGAGATCCAGGTTCTTCTACATTCTATATATCATTAGATGATGACTTAATGAGAATCTTTGGTTCTGATAAGATTCAAGCAGTTGTTGATAAGATAGGATTAGAAGAAGATGATGCTATAGAAAATAAGATAATTACAAAGCAAATAGAAAATGCTCAAAAGAAGGTTGAAGGTAATAACTTTAACATAAGAAAAACATTATTAGGATATGATGATGTTATGAATATGCAAAGAGAAGTTATCTACAAGCAAAGAGCACAAGTTCTAGAAGGTGAAGACTTAAAGGATCAAATTCTAAATATGACTTCAGATGTTATCTCAAATGCTGTATTAAGCCACTTAAATGGTGTTGAGGGTGACGATGTTGAAGTTGAAATGAAGAAGCTTATAGCATATTTAGATGATATATGCGTTCCAGATAACAGAGTAACTGTTGAAGAATTAATGAAGATTACTAATGATGAAATCATTGAAAAGTATAAGAATATAGCAACTGAAATTTACAATGGAAAAGAAGAAGAATTTGGTTCTGAAAAGATGAGAGAGATTGAAAGAGTAATTCTTCTTAGAACAGTTGATTCAAAGTGGATGAATCATATTGATAACATGGACCACTTAAAGCAAGGTATGGGATTAAGAGCATTTAAGCAACAAGACCCTGTTCAAGCTTACCAAATGGAAGGTAGTCAAATGTTTGATGAAATGATTCAAGGAATCAAAACTGATACAGTTAAATATATCTTCCATGTTCAAATGGAAAAGGCTCCAGAAAGAGAAAGAGTAGCTAAGGAAACTTCAGCTGTTCATGCAGGAGCTGATGGGGATTCAAAGTCAACAAAGAGAGAGCCTGTAAGAAAGAAAATGGAAATTGGCAGAAATGAACCATGTCCATGTGGTAGTGGTAAAAAGTATAAGAACTGCTGTGGAAGAGAAGCATAGAATATGTATAGGCTAACCATTTGATGGTTAGCCTTTTTAATAGTGAAGGAGATGATTATATGATACTTGAGCTAGAAAAGGAAATGAGTAAGGTTCCTAGCTTAAAAGAGACTATAAAGGAAATGGGGGCTTCACTTTGACAAGGAAGCTTTAGAAAAACAATTAAAAGAATTAGAACTTCAAATGCAGGAAAGTGGATTTTGGGATGATATAAAAAGGGCAGAAGAAGTTACAAAAGAAAGTAAAAGAATTAAAAATAAAGTTTCTAAACATAATGATTTTGTAAGAAGAGTTGAGGATATAGAGGTTCTTTATGAGCTTATGGAAGAGGATGATGAAGAGTCAGCACAAGAAATAATCTCTGAAGTAAGGGAATTGGAAAAGGAACTTTATCAATATAAAATAGAGATATTATTATCAGGAGAATATGATGGTAATGATGCTATCTTAACTTTACATGCAGGAGTAGGAGGTTCAGATGCCAATGATTGGACTGAAATGCTTCTTAGAATGTATACAAGATGGTGTGAAAAGAAAGGGTATAAGGTTGAAACTTTAGACTTATTAGAAGGTGATGAAGCTGGTATAAAGAGCGTTACCCTAAGAGTTAAGGGTGAGAATGCTTATGGATATTTAAAAGCTGAAAAAGGCGTTCATAGACTTGTAAGAATATCTCCTTTTAATGCTAATGGTAAGAGACAAACATCATTTGCTTCACTTGAAGTATTACCAGAGCTTACAAAAGAACAGGATATTGATATAAAGTCGGATGACTTAAAGATAGATACTTATAGATCAGGTGGAGCAGGTGGGCAACACGTTAATAAAACAGAATCAGCGGTAAGAATAACTCACCTTCCAACTGGAATAGTTGTACAATGCCAAAATGAAAGAAGTCAATTTGCTAATAGAGATACTGCTATGGCTATGTTAAAAGCAAAGTTAATAGAGTTAAAAGAAAGAGCACATAAAGAAAAGATAGAAGACTTAACTGGAGATTTAAAGGATATGGGATGGGGAAGTCAAATAAGATCTTATGTATTCCATCCTTATAGCATGGTTAAAGATCATAGAACTAATGTGGAAACATCTAATGTTAACGGAGTAATGGATGGAGATATTGATTTATTTATAAATTCATATCTTTCAAGTAATAAATAAACTCAGATAAACTAAGGAGGCTATATATGAGAAGGGTGAATGGTGTAATATTTGATATGGATGGTCTTATTTTTGATACAGAAAGACTATCATTTAATGCATGGAGAGATATTTGTGCAGAAATAGGATATGAGATGGATAGAAATTTCTACTGTACTTTAATTGGAAGAAATCTTAAGGGATTTGGAAAACTTATGATAGAAAAATTCGGTGAAGATTTTCCGCTAGAAAGCTTATATGAGAAAAAGATAAAGCATCAAATGAATGCTATTGAAAAAGATGGTATACCACTAAAAAGAGGAATTCATGAACTTTTAGATTATCTTAAGAAGAATGGTTATAAGGTTGCTGTTGCTACCTCTACCTCAAGAGATAGAGCAGAGCATTTACTTAAATTAGGCGGTGTATTAGAAAAAGCAGATTATGTTATATGTGGTGATGAAGTTGTAAATTCTAAGCCAGACCCAGAGATATTCTTAAAAGCGGCAGAAAAGCTAGGAGTAGAACCAAAAGAGTGTATGGTTTTAGAAGATTCAGGTGCTGGGATAGAAGCAGCTTATAGTGCAGGAATGTTAGGAGTAAATATTCCAGATATGAAAGAACCAGATGAAAATATGAAATCTAAATCATATAGGATATGTGAAAGCTTATTAGATGTAATTGATATATTAGAAAATGTTTAGTATTGATAGTGTATTAGAGATTTTAGGACAATATAGAGAATTTGCAATTTTTATATCTATAATAATTAGTGTTATAATTGCTTTACTAGGAGTGGTTCCATCCATATTTGTAACTGGAGCTAATATTATATTTTTTGGACCAATTTGGGGATTTATAATATCCTTACTTGGTGAAAGTATAGGGGGATATATAAGCTTTAAAGTTTATAGATTAGGTTTAAAAAAAAGTATTACCTCTATATTAGGAAAGTATAGGTTAGTTGATAATTTAGTAAAGAGTAAAGGTTGGAAAGCTGGTGTTCTTATTTTTGAAGGAAGATTAATACCATTTATTCCTTCAGGATTTATAACTTTAGGAGCAGCATTAAGCAGTGTAAATTCATTTATATTTGTTGTAACAACTTTTTTAGGAAAGATACCTTCAATAGCCTTAGAGGCTTTAGTAAGTTATGAATTCATAAATGCAAATGAGGGTAGCATTAAACTTATAATTACTATAATTGCTTTAATTCTATTATGGTTAACTATTAAAAAAGGAAATAACAGTTAAAGGGAAGTTATCAAGAGATGACTTCTTTTTTATTTAACAAATTTGCATTGTATTCACCTATATTAAAAGCTTATAAAAGATATTAATATTTTGTGGTAAAATATGTTTATAGGAGAGGGTATTATGAGAAAAGCAGTAGAATTATTAATGAAGAATTTTATGTTAACAGTAGATATGATAGAACCTATTAGAAGAGGAAGCGCAAAGATTCTTTATTTATCTTCCAAAGGAATATTGATATATGAAAAGGTCTCTAAAGCCTATATGATGTATGCATTAGATGAAAAGACAACTAAAAATATAGTTAATATGATTCCCAAAGATGCAGAGTTGATAGTTGGACATAAAGAGTTAGATTTTAGGTTATTAGAAGATAGATTTAAGCTTTATGAGAAGATGGTATGTTTTAATGTAATATATACAAAAGAAAAACCAATCGATATTGGAAATTCAGAGGTTACTATAAAACTATTATCAGAAGACTATGCTTATAAAGTTAGTGAAGTATATTCTAAATCTATAACTGTATTAGATGGATATGTAGAAGATAGAATAAGAAATGATGCAGTATATGGAGCTTTTATTGATGGAAATTTATGTGGCTTTATTGGCTATCATAAAGAAGGCTCAATAGGTATGCTTGAGGTATTACCTGAATATAGGGGAAGGGGTATAGCTTTAAGACTTCAGGCTGTAGCTACAAACGAAAGAATAAAGTCTGGAGCTTATGCTTATGGACAAGTTATAGAAGATAACATTAAGTCTTTAAATTTACAGAAGAAATTAGGTTATGAAATATCAGAAGATAAAGTATACTGGTTAATTAAATAGTTATAGGGGGAATATAAGTGTTTGAAGATATTAATAGAGAACTGAGAGAATGTAAGGATAATATTTTATTAAAGGAAACCTTAGAAGAAAAATTAGTTACTTTAGAAGATACTTACTATAAAAATAATAAGGTCTTAGAAAGGTTAGAAGAAAAGCTGAATAAAGAATTTAAGGATGTAGAGAAATTTAATAAAATATCAGTTGTTAATATAATAAGTACTATATTTAATTTTAGGGAAGAAAAGTTGTACAAGGAAGAGCAAGAATATCTAGAGGCAAAGTTAAGATACGAAGAATATAGAGTTACTGTTGAAGAGTTAAAGAATGATTTAGAAACTACAAAAAGTAGAATTGAATCTATTAGTAATTATGAGGAAAGATATGATGAACTTATTCAGGAAAAGTCAGAGCTATTAAAGGGGCTAGACTTAAATAAGAGGTTAGAACTTGAAGAAATAGAAGATTCAATAAACAGATATGTAAAAGAAGGTATAGAGATAAAGGAAGCAATAGATGAAGCTATTAATTGTGATTTTACAGTTAATTCTGCATTAAAATATCTTAATGATGCATCAGGGTTGGCAACATGGGACGTATTAGGTGGAGGAGCTGTTACATCTATTATGAAACATGATGCTGTTAACTCAGCTAAAAAAGAAATAGAGAGATTGGGTTATGCTATAACAAAGCTAGAAAAAGAGCTAAGTGATATTAACATGATAAGCATATCAGGAAATTTTAATAATATAGAATCAAGTTATTTGGTAGATGTATTCTTTGATAATATATTTACAGATATAAGTGTAAGTAACAAAATAGATTCATCTTTAGGTAGCGTGAGAAATGTAAAAGATAAGTTGGATAGATGTAAAGAAGAATTATATGAAAAAGAGAAAAGTAATAATGAAGAGCTTATTAAGCTTAGAGAAAAGTATAAAGAATTAGTAGAAAGTTATATATAAGTTTAAGTATCAGAAAGAGAGAAGTTTTTAAATTTCTCTCTTTTTCTTATCTTTAGTATGAAGGGAATAGATATTTATTTTTCTGTGACTTGGAGCTTGCGACGGAACAAGCAAAATAAATATCTATTTTACCTTTTTGTTTTGTTAATAAATTGGTAATTAAATTCTTTGATAAGTAATAGCTTATATAAAAATAACCTTAAATTATTAATAGATTTAAAATACATATATTGTAAAATAAAGCAAAAATAGTATAATTATAGAAAAGAAAAATAAATATGTACTAGCGTAATTGCTATTCATCATTAAAAATTATCATTACTTAATTTAAGTAATGTTTATATATATAAATATTATTAATGGGGAGGTAATTATGAGGGGGAAAAACAAGAAGTTCTTATCATTACTTACGGCTATTGCATTAGGAACTACTATGATTCTTGGTAATGGAGTTAAGATTAGTGCTAAAGAAGATTTAGCATCAAAACTTAAGTCTGAGTTATTAAAGCAGATGAAAGAATCACAAGGAGAACTTTCAGAGCATAGCAAAGGCCAAAGTGAATTTGGAAAAGACTTTGATGAGAATGGCAATAAGCTAGACGAAAATGAGGAGATTAGAGTTATAGTTCAGCTAAAAGATTCACCTGCTATTATTTCAGAATCTAACGGTTATAATTCTAATGTGAAAACTAAGGAAAACACAGTTAAGGGTGCTCAACAAAGTGTGATAAAGAAGGTAGAAGCAATAACAGGAACAAAGGTGAAAAGAAGCTTTGGATATTTAGTTAATGGTTTCTCAATAAGTACTACAAGAAAAAATATAAATAAAATTAGAGCCATATCAGAAGTTAAGTCTGTAACTGAGGTTAGAAAATATTATCCAACCATGGCATATGCAGATGAGATAACAGGAGCTACTAGTGTATGGAGTGAATTAGGTTATAAGGGTGAAGGAATGGTAGTGTCCATAATTGATAGTGGTATTGATTATAGGCATAAGGACTTAAAGATTACAAATAATGATGTTAAGTTAACACAAAGTAATATGAATGCTGCTATTGAACAATTTGATTACGGTAAGTACTTTACCAATAAGGTTCCATATGGATATAACTATGCAGATGGAAATAATGACATTATTGATGTTGGAGCTGCAGGGGAACATGGTATGCATGTAGCTGGAATCGTGGGAGCCAACGGATCTTCAGATGAGGTAGAAGGATTAATGGGTGTTAAGGGGGTTGCCCCAGAGGCACAACTTCTAGCAATGAAGGTATTTTCTAATAATCCTGAAATAAAAGGAGCATATGATGATGATATAATTGCTGCTATTGAAGACTCTGTTAAATTAGGAGCAGATGTAATTAACATGAGCTTAGGATCAGATGCAGGTTTTAGTGATCCTGATGATCCACAAGAAGTAGCCATAAAGAATGCTACAGATAAGGGTGTTTTATGTGTAATATCAGCTGGTAATGCACAAGTATCTACAAGTTCAAGCTCATGGGAACAACCTCATAACTTATTTGGAACTATTGATACAGGTTTAATAGGTTCTCCATCAACAGCTTCTGATGCTTTATCAGTTGCATCCATGGAAAATACATCAGCAATAGGGCCAGCATTAACTTATACAACAATTGGCAATGCTACTGGAAAAGTTCAATATTCAAAGGTAAGTGGATGCAATTATGATTCATTATCTAATAACCATGAATTAGTTTATTGTGGTATAGGTAGCGAAAGTGACTGTACAAATGCAGATGGTAAAATAGCTTTAATTATTAGGGGAGATATAAGCTTTTCAGAAAAATATAACAATGCTATAAATGCAGGTGCTTCGGCAGTTATTATATATAACCATGCAGATGGTGGAAATGAAACTATCTCTATGGCAGTTGATAATGTTGTGGCTGATAAACCTATATTTAGTGTAGGATATTCAGATGGTGAAAAGTTAAGATCTCTAATAACATCAGGGGACAGTACAATAAAGTTTGAGCAAGGTGGAGCGTTATCAAGCGAAAATATAGATAAGGGTGATATGTCTCAATTTACTTCATGGGGGCCAACACCAAGTTTAGAATTTAAGCCTGAAATAACTGCACCAGGTGGCGATGTTTATTCTCTTGCAAACAATAATAGCTATCAAAGTATGAGTGGTACATCTATGGCTGCACCACATACTTCAGGGGCTCAAGCATTAATTATGCAAGGAGTTAAAGCTAATGGACTAAATTTATCAGGAAGAGATTTAGTTACATTTGCAAAGAATACTGCAATGAATACATCAGTTCCTATGACTGACAAGTATGGAAATGGAGTAACTCCTTATTCTCCAAGAAGACAAGGAGCTGGGCTTTTACAAATAAGAAATGCAATAAATAACAAGGTAATGGTTACTAATTCTAATGGACAAGCATCTGTAGCTTTAAAGGAAATTGGAAATAGCACAAGCTTTACCTTAACTTTAAAGAATTATGGAAATGAAGAAATAACTTATTCTATTCCAGAAGTTAAGGTATATAGTGAGGTAACTGATCAAGCTGGATATATTCATGAAGTTGAACTTGAAGGTGCTTCAATAAATTTTGATAAGTCATCAGTAACAGTACCAGCTAATGGAACTGCTATAGTAACTTGTACTTTAAATCTTTCATCAGCTGTTACAGCACAAAAGTTTGTTGAAGGATTTGTAAAATTTGTAGGTAATGAAAATACACCTTCTTTAGTAATGCCATTTATGGGCTTCTATGGAGATTGGTCTGCTGAAAAAATAGTAGATGATCCTGAATACACTGATGGATCAACTTCTAGCATTACTGCAGAAACAGCTTTAATTGGAGTTTCTGGTGAAAATTTATCTTATATTGGAGCAGTTAATAATGGACAATATACAGTATTTGATAAGAGTAAGATGGCCTTCTCTCCTAATAATGATGGTACTTTAGATGAAGTAATGCCATATTTATATATGCTTAGAAATTCTAAAGAACTTAAGATTCAAGTTTTAGATGAAAATGGAGATGTTTTATCTGAAATATATAAAGAAAATAATGTTAGGAAGAATCTTCTTGAAGAATATATTAATGGAACTAGTGGTCCTAAGCTAGTTAGTGAAGGAGCTTGGGATGGAACACTATATAATATGAATACTGGTAGATATGAAAATGCTGAAGACGGTAATTATTTTATTAGAGTAGTTAATAAAGTTGATTTACCAAATGCAACTCCTCAAAACTTAGATATGCCAATTATGGTAGATACAGTTGCTCCAGAAATAGATATTCTTGGAGTTGAGAGTATTGCAAGTGATAATAATAGTGTTAACTATGTTTTAAAATGGAAGTCTAATGATGAAGCCTCAGGATTAAGTGATATCTTTGTAGTTATGATTGGAGATAAAATGCTTGTATTATCTGAAGATAATATAAGTAAAGATTCTAATGGTAATTACTATGCTATAATTCCTTTTGCAATTGAAACTACTAATGATATAGTAGTTGCTACAATGGATAATGCAGGTAATTTTGGATTAGATCAAAAGGTTATCTCAAATGTTACAAATGCAGATGTTAAATTTACTAATATATCTAATGGCATGATTATTTCAGCAGATATGTTAGCTGATGGTAAGTATAATGTAACTGGTTTAGCTAATGATTCAGTGGGAGTTTTAAAGATAAATGGTGAAGATGTAGAAATAGAAAATAATAGATTTAATTACCCATTGCCAGTAGTTGAGGGAGTTAATGAAGTAAGTCTATATGCAGAAGATAGGGACGGAAATACTATAGTTAGAACAAGTATACTAGTATTATTAGATACTATTGCACCAGTTCTTTCTGTTACACCTGATATAGGAACTGTATCACCTTACTATACAACTACAGAAGATTCTATAAATCTTCAGGTATCAGTTTCTGAAATAAATGAGTTTACTGGGAATTATGTTGAGGCATACCTAGGAGTTAATAGTGAAGATTTACAACCTATATCCTTAGATGCAAATGGAAAAGGAAGCGTAGAAGTGAACCTTACAGATGGATTAAATGGTATATCCATAATAGCAGCAGATGCAGCTGGAAATATATCTTATAAAGATATGGTTATTTCTAGGTATAGTGAAGATAATAATTTATCAGTTGAATTCTATAATTTAGAAGCACTTAATATTATTTCAGCTCAATTAACAGAAAATGATTTTTATACAATTGAAGGTAAGTTAAGCAATAAACCTGGAGTCTTTAAGATTTCTGGAGAAGATGTAACTGTAAAGAATGATTTAACATTTGAATTTAAGCAAAAACTAGAACAAGGCACAAATAGGATTAATGTTTATTTGGAAGATAAGGACGGAAAAGTTATTGTTAATAAGAACTATAAAGTTCTTTATGATTCAAAAGCACCATCAGTATCATTTGATTTAAATGTTAGAGATGATAATAAAGTTTACACTAACAATGAAAATTTCACTTTAAAAGGAAATGTTACAGATAATCTACATGGATATTCCCTATATATAAATGGTGAAGCAGTATTAACTTTAGATCAAATGTTTGTAGAGGGAGAAGATAAATTACAAAGAGAGTTCTCTAAGAACATAAAATTACAACAAGGTGTTAATAATGTATTAGTTGAAGCTGTTGATATGATGGGAAATAGTGTTGCTGAATATATTCCTGTTATTTTAGATAAGGAAGCTCCAGTAAAGCCTTCTATAAACTTAAGCACTACAGAATTAACTAATAAACCTGTTAATGTAACAATTAGTTCTAATGAAATTCAAATTGATAAGATTGAATACAGTTTTGATGGAGAAAATTATACTGAATATAACGGACAATTCTCAGTAGGTATATCTTCTAAGGTATATGCAAGAGTAACTGATTATGCAGGTAATGTGAGTGAAGTTGCATTAGCTGAGGTTAAGATAGATACTGAAGCTCCACAAGTAAACATTACAAATATAGGTGAAGGACAAGAATTCACAGAATCAGTAATACCTAATGTTGTTTGTAATGATGAAGAAGCTACAATTACTCTTTTATTAAATGGAAATTCATATGGTGGAGAGGAAATTACAGCTGAAGGAGAATATACTTTAGAGGCTTATGCTACAGATAAGGCTGGAAATAAATCTTTAGTTGTTACAAGACACTTTAAGATTATTTCAGATTCTGGTGTAATAACACCACCTAGTGGAGGAGATACAGAGAATCCAGGTAAGCCTGGAGATTCAATAAAACCTGGTGATACAAATAATAATGGTGGAACTACAAGTAATACAAATAATACTCAAGGAACACCATCAAAAACTGGGGACAGTAATTCAATGACAGTGGTAATAGTACTTGTTGCTTTAATGCTATGCTCTGGAGCAGCAATAGTATTTATTAAGAAGAAAAAGAAAGTAGAATAAAAGGAAGCTACCTTGGGTAGCTTCTTTTTTGTGGAATTATGTTTATGTATTTATATATTCACATATTTATATGTTTGTGGATAAAAATGGTATAATTATTTTGGAGGTGTAGTATGAAGAATTTAGGTACGGTAACATTAGAAACTAATCGATTGATTTTAAGAAAATTTAACATAGATGATGGAGAAGTTATGTTTCATAATTGGGCAAGTGATAATGAGGTTACTAAGTATTTGATGTGGTCTGCCCATAAGAGTTTAGATATATCTAAAGAATATATAAAGTCTTTAATAAGTAATTATAGTGATCCCAAAACTTATGATTGGGGGATAGAGCTAAAAGAAATTGGTCAAGTAATTGGTTCAATTGGGGTAGTTAGATTGAATGAAGAAGTAAGAAGTGCTCATATAGGATATTGTATTGGAAGACGTTGGTGGAATAAAGGAATTACTTCTGAAGCTTTTTCAGCAGTTATAAAATTTTTAATTGAAGAGGTTGGGATAAATAGAATAGAGTCAAGACATGATCCGAGGAATACAAACTCTGGCAAGGTTATGGAGAAGTGCGGTTTAAAGTATGAAGGGACTCTTAGACAATCCGATATAAATAATCAGGGGATTTGTGATGCAGCATGGTATTCCTTATTGAAAGAAGATTATAAAATGACATAGGAAAATATAAAATCACAGATAATAGTTTTATAATTTCCTTACCTTTAGTAGAAAGGGAATAGATATTTATTTTTCTGTGACTTAGAGATTGCGACGGAACAAGAAAAATAAATATCCACTCCACTTTTTTAAGCACTTAAATCTTCATCTTTTATTACAATATGTTTTAATTTAACTAATCCAATAAGTAATAAGGCAATAGAAGTTAAGGCAAAAAGGATTAGTGTTTTTGAGTTATAGAAAATTAATATTATATTATTGTAAGCATAATCTATTGTCTTGCACTCTACAACTTCATAGACTTGAGAGATTCCTCTAGTTGATATTTTGTCTACAGTATCATTTGGAGTGTGGATATTGGTGGTATTAGAATGAGATAATGTTAATGAGTCAAAGCCATCGTTACAGAAACTAGCATGATCACTTGAATCTTGATAAGTAACCTTATTTTCAATATCAAAGTTATTACATATTTCAATTAAGCTATCTATTAAAGGAGTAGTTTTATCAAGGTTAGATGCACTACTCATCATAGTTATTGGATAATCTTCACATCCTACCATATCAAAATTGATTATTTCTGCACCACTTAATTCATCCTTATATTTATCTGCAAAAGCCTTAGAACCAAGTAGACCAAATTCTTCTGCATTTAAAGCAACAAATATAATATCACGTTCAGGAAGTCTTAAAGTGGAAAAGGTTTTTGCTAGTTCAAATAAAAAAGCTGTACCTGATGCATTATCTAAAGCTCCAGAATAAACTGTTCCTAAACTATCGGCACCTAAATGGTCAAAGTGTGCAGTAAATACTAAAGGAGGTAGGTCTTTCGAGGTACCTTCTATCATACCACAAACGTTGTATATAGTTTTTTCTTCAACCTTATATGGCAAACTTACATCTAAGGTATATCCCATTCTTATACCATCTAGTATTGCGTTAAAAGTATCAATATTTATCTCTATAACAAAAGAATATGGAGCCTCATTCCAAAAAGAGCTTCTAAAGGAGGATTCTTTATTTAAGTTAGAGGTAAAAAAGTATGTTTCATTATTTTTATGAAATGCAAATCCGCTTTTATAGATGTCATACTTATCATTCTTTGTAAATTGAATAGAGGTTGTTTTGAAATTAAGCATGTCCTCTTTGAATTCATCACCCAATTTAAATTCTTGCACAACAGATTCACCTGCCAACAATTTAAGAGTAGGGGTACCTCCTGTGAAAATAGGAGCATTTACATTAAAGCTTTGTTTATATTCATTATTTAAAGGTTTAAGATTAAGTTCTTTAAATAGTCCTTCTATTTCATTTGCAACTCTTTCATTTTCAGAACTTCCAGAAAGTCTTCCTTTAAGTTCTTCTGAAGAAAGATATTCTATATTTTTTTTAACATTTGAAGGATTGAAGTTGTAGTAACTACTTTTGAAAAATATACAAACTATGAGTCCAGTTAAGGAAAGTAAGGTGGCAATGCTGTAAATAATTTTTTTCATAATAAAACCCCGAATTAATAGTTATTCATTTAATACTATTAATTCAGGGGCAATATTATGATTATGTTAGTCTGGTCTTTTATAGAGCATATCCATTAATGCGTAAACAACTGTAAGTAGTAGTGCGGCATATATAACCATATTTAATTTTCCGTAAATAATTCTAAGAACTATTCCTACAGTGATTGCAGTTAAAATTAAATAGTTTATAAATTTATTTAATCCAGATTTGCTTGTACATATTACAGATGTAGAAGAAAAAACTATTAAAACAATTGTTATAAAAGCTAGGGAACTTCCTAAAACATTATTAAATTCTATTATTTTAAAATAATCTAATACTAAGAGGCTTATTAAAAAAAGTAATGCTAGAGAGACTATTTTTTGTATCAATTTATTCATAAAATCACCCGCTGTAAAATATTTACAAATTATATTATATCAGAAGGTTACATAATATGAAAGGATAAGTTCTACTTTATTTTATAGTTTAATAATATCTAAATCATCTGGAACATAGATAGTTCCATTAAAAACTTCTTTACCTTCCTTAATATAGCGTTCTTTCCTTGTAGCTAAGTTTTTATCTTCAGCATGATATAGAATTACAGTTCCTACATTAAGTTTTGCTGCATTTTCACAAGCATCCTTTGATGTAGCATGATGCTTTTCATAAGGTTTAAAAATTTCTCTATCTTCATAAGAACAAAAAGCTTCATGCATAAGATAATCTGTATTTATACAGTAATCTTTAACATATTCTCTATAGGGTTCGTCACCAAGAAAAGTAAGAGATTTACCATTTAGAAGATAAGTTTTAAATCCATGTTGAAGTTGTTTAGTGCTCTTTATATCAAAAAATATAGTTTTTCTTCCAAGTATTTCAGCTTCATCACCATTATTTATTGGGATGAAGAGTACTCTGTTATCAAAGAATTTTGTGAATTTATTTTGGAGTACATAAAAGCTTATACTCTTGATAGCATCTATTGAAGATTGGTGACAGTATATATTTAAGTTTCCCTCATATTTTCCATTGAGAATATTATTACACACAGCTCTTATAACCCATATAGAACCTAATATATGATCGTTATGGTTATGTGAAATAAACATATTATGAATTTTATTAATAGGGATTTCTGATTTCTCTAAGTTAGTAAGAACGGTATTCCCCCCACCACAATCAACTAAAAAGTACTCATCATTGTTAGAAATAGTAAAGCAAGTATTATAGCATTTAGTAACCATAGCAGAGCCTGTACCAAGCATGTTTATCTTTTCCATTAACACCTTCTCCTTTGCAGTATAAATAATAATTATTATAAAGAGAGTAAGAAAAAATCACAAGAAAAGAAAAAAGTGATTTCAATAATATTGAAAAAAATGATATTATAGGATGGTAAAAGAGGTTTAAAGGGGGAAGAATATATGGATTATCCAAAGATGATACTTTTTGACTATGGACAGACTCTTATTGAAGAACAAAAATTTAATAGGTTAGAAGGATTAAATGTTCTTTTAGGTAAAGCAACTAAGAATCCTAATAATATTAGTGCAGAGGAAGTATTTGATTTTTATACTGAACTAAATATTGAAATTGGAAGAGAAGGTGATGGCAAAAAGTTTTTTAATAGTATAGAGGTCCATAATTATTGTTTTCAAAATTATTTATATGATTATTTTAGAATTGAGTTTGATCTTACTCAAAATGAGATGGATAGAATATTCTGGGATGCTTCAGCACCAGGAAAACCAGTAGAAAATATTGAACTTTTATTAAACTTTTTACATGAAAAAGGAATAAGAACTGGTGTTATTAGTAATTTAAGCTATAGTGGAGAAACCTTAAAAAATAGGATAAATACCCTTCTTCCTAATAATCATTTTGAGTTTATTATTGCATCAAGTGAATATATGTTTAAGAAACCTCATAAAAGAATTTTTGAATTAGCACTTAGAAAAGCTAATTTAGAGAGTAAGGATGTATGGTTTTGTGGAGATAATGTAATTGCTGATGTTGAAGGAGCTAGTTTAAGTGGCATAAAACCTATATGGTTTAAAGGAGCACTTAGGGAAGAAAAATATACACCAATGGTTGATTATATAGAAATTAATAATTGGATAGAGCTTAAGAAGTTATTAGAAGAGTAACTATTATTTTCAAAAGGAATAAAAAAGCATATAATAGAAAAATACTATTAATATAGAGGTAAATCTTAGGAGGAAAAAATGGTAAGTATTGAAGAAAGATTAGCCAAGGAATTAGAACTAAAGATTGGAGTAGTAAATAATGTAGTAGAAATGCTAGATGAAGGAAACACAGTTCCTTTCATAGCTCGTTACAGAAAAGAAAAAACAGGTGGACTTTCAGATGAAGTTTTAAGAAAGTTTTCTGAAAGATTAACTTATTTAAGGAATTTAGATGAGAGAAAAGCTGATGTTTCTAGGCTTATAGAGGAGCAAGGAAAGTTAACTGAAGAAATAACAGAAGCATTAGGCAAGGCTGAAACTTTAACTGAAGTGGAAGATATATATAGACCATATAAGCCAAAGAAGAGAACAAGAGCAACTATAGCTAAAGAGAAGGGATTAGAACCATTAGCTAATCTTATATTAGAAGGTGCATTCAAAGGAGATTTACTTCAGGAAGCTTCTAAGTATATAGATGAAGAAAAGGGAGTTGAAAAAGCAGAAGATGCAGTATCAGGTGCTTTAGATATAATTGCAGAAGGAATTTCAGAAGAAGCTAAGTACAGAAAATTCATAAGAGAATTAGTAATGAGAGAAGGGTTAATAGAGTCTAAAGGATCTTCAGAAGAAACAACTCCTTATGAAATGTACTATGACTATAGTGAAGAGGTTAGAAAGATACCTCCACATAGAATATTAGCTATTAATAGAGGAGAAAAGGAAAAAATTCTTTCTGTTAAGATAACAATTGGAGAAGATAAGATTATATCTTACTTAGAAAGAGAAATTCTTAAGGGAAATGAAGTTTCAGATGAGCAGTTAAAGTTAGCAATTAGGGATGCTTACAAGAGATTAATATTCCCCTCAATAGAAAGAGAAATAAGAAGTGAATTAACTGATAAGGGAGAAGTAGGGGCAATTTTAATTTTTAAGGAAAACCTTAAGGCTTTACTTATGCAAGCACCTATTAAAGGAAAGACTGTTATGGGATATGACCCTGGATTTAGAACAGGATGTAAGATAGCAGTATTAGATAGTACAGGTAAATTCCTTGAAAATGTAGCAGTATATCCAACAGTTCCAAGGAGAGATATTGTAGGAACTAAGAAGACATTAAAGGAATTAATATATAAATATGATGTAGATGTTATTTCTTTAGGAAATGGTACAGCATCAAGAGAATCTGAAGAAGTTATTGCAGAAATGATTTCTGAAATTAAGAAAGAAAGTGGAAAAGAAGTAGCTTATGTTATAGTTTCAGAGGCAGGAGCTTCAGTTTATTCAGCATCAGAACTTGCAACTAAGGAATATCCTGATTTAGATGTTACTGTAAGAGGAGCAATATCCATAGGTAGAAGATTACAAGACCCTATGGCAGAACTTGTTAAAATTGATCCTAAAGCAATAGGAGTTGGTCAATATCAACATGATGTTACTCAAAAAAGGTTAGAAGAATCTTTAAAGGGTGTTGTTGAAGATTCAGTAAATAAGGTTGGTGTAGACTTAAATACAGCAACTCCAAGCCTTTTAACATATGTTTCAGGTATAAATGCAGCTATAGCTAAGAATATAGTTGATTATAGAGATGAACAAGGTGGATTTAAAGCAAGAAAAGAGCTTTTAAAAGTTAAGAGATTAGGTCAAAAGGCATATGAGCAATGTGCTGGTTTCTTAAGAGTTCAAGAAAGTAAAGAACCTTTAGATAACACTGCTGTTCACCCAGAATCATATAAGGAAGCCAAAGAACTTATAAAGTTACTGGGATATACTAGTGAAGATTTAAAGAACAATAAGCTTTCTGATATTGAGGATAGGGTTGCAGAAAAGGGCTTAAAGAACATAGAAAAAGAATTAGAAATTGGTGAAATGACATTAAAGGATATAATTAAAGAACTTCAAAAGCCAGGTAGAGACCCAAGAGATGAAATGCCAAAACCTATTTTAAAGACTGGTGTAATTAACCTTGAGGACTTACAACCAGGTATGGTTCTTATGGGAACTGTAAGAAATGTTTCTGATTTTGGTGCCTTTGTTGATATTGGAGTTCACCAAGATGGATTAGTTCATAAGAGCCAAATGGCTAATAGATTTGTAAAGCATCCACTTGATATTGTTAAGGTTGGAGATGTAATAAAGGTTAGAGTAATGGAAGTAGATACAAAGAGACATAGAATTGCTTTAACTATGAAAGATATTAAGGAAGATGAGTAGAATACAATGTTTAGAGAGAAGTCTAAGGAGACTTCTCTCTTTTAGTTGTAAAAAAAAAATAGTAATAACTTGAATATGCTTGTACATATATGTATAATATATTTGTAAATTAAATAAATCTTCAGGGCGGGGTGTAATTCCCCACCGGCGGTAAAGCCCGCGAGCTATTTTTAGCAGATTCGGTGAAACTCCGAGGCCGACAGTATAGTCTGGATGAAAGAAGGTAACGTATTAGGATTTAGTAGAGCTAGCTCTATAATAAGTGTGTTTTTTGTGGCCCTGATAATTATTATCAGGGCTTTTTTATTTTTTAAATCATATTTTTATACACCAAGATGTATAAATAGTTTTCCGGAGGCTATATTAAATATGATTAAAAAGCTAAATTCTAATAAGCTACCCCAGAAGATTAACTTTTGGGAGGAGAAGGGAAAATGAATACTTCAAAAAATCTTAGTAAATTTGTTAAAATTGCATTACTTAGTGCAATTGCAGTGGTAATTATGCTTTTTGAAATACCACTAATACCATTATTTCCATGGTTAAAGATGGACTTAAGTGAGTTACCAGTTCTTATAGGAGCTTTTGCCTTTGGACCAATGGCAGGTGTTATTATAGAAGGTTTAAAAATTCTTTTAAATCTATTAATGACAGGAACTGCAACAGGTTTTGTAGGGGAACTTGCAAACTTTATAATAGGTGTATCTTTTGTAGTACCAGCAGCAATGATTTATCATAGAAATAAAAGTAAGAAGAGTGCTATTATTGGAATGATAGTTGGTGGACTATTTATGGAGGTAGCAGGAATTTTAGCAAATATATACTTGTTGTTACCTGTTTTCGGTATGTCGGGAAAGATTGATATAACTCAATATGTAATGGTAGGTTTAATACCATTTAACGGACTAAAAGCTATTTTGGTGTCGGCAATAACTATGTTAGTATATAAGAAATTATCTGTAAGTATATTTAAAGTTGATCCGGGTTTTGATAAATCCAAAGAATTAAGAAAAGAAAATTAGGGGAAATACAAAGGACTGTATTGTTATACAGTCCTTAATTTATTAAATAAAGCTATGTTTCTTAATAATGCAGTACTATTTTAAAAAGCTTCCGTTAGAAAGCCACTTACTTTTTTGTGAAAGTAATTTTGCTACTTCTAATGCTTCCTCACGATTTTCTGCTGTACCACTTATAATAAGTCCATTTTCACTATTCAGAAGAAATAATTATGATGTTAAGCTTTTAAACTATTTTAAAATGTGAAAAATGATGATAAAGTTTTAATATAAGGTATGAAAAATATGTAGTAATGTAGGGGAGGAATGAGAATATGAAGTTAATAGTAAATGCTGATGATTTTGGTATATCAAAAGCAATTAATTTAGGGATTATTGAAGCTTATAATGAGGGAATTGTAAAATCTACTACTTTAATGTGCAACATGGAAGCTGCAGACCATGCAATTAAGTTAGCAAATGAAAATCCAGGGATAGGAGTTGGAATACACTTCGTTTTAACTGCTGGAAAGCCTTTAGCTCAGGGAGTAGATTCATTAGTGGATGAAAAAGGAAACTTCTTAAAGAGTGAAGGAATTGGAGAGAAAGCAAAAAAAGATGATATAAGAAAAGAATTAGAGTGTCAGTTTAATAAATTTTTATCTTATGGAATGAAGCCAACACATATAGATACTCATCATCATGTTCATAGAATAAAGAAAGTCTTTGAAGTGGTTAAAGAAATTGCTATTAAAAATAATTTGCCAGTTAGATTAATGGGTGAAGCTTATGATAGCATGTATGAAGGAATAAAATCCACAAGTAAGTTTAGTGAATCATTTTATGAAAAAGAAATGATTACTGAAGATAACTTAATTAGATTACTAGAAGAATATAAAGATTTTGAAACAGTTGAGCTTATGTCTCATCCAGGATATTTGGATCAAAATATATTAAATAGAACTTCATACTCAATAGAAAGAACTATTGAATTGGAGACATTAGTAAGTAGAAAAGTAAAAGAATATATTAAAGAAAACAATATAGAACTAATAAGTTTTAGCCAATTATAGATAGGAGTATGCAAATACTCCTATCTTTTTATTATTTCCTGGGAAATTATTACGAATAAGTTACAAAAAAATAAAAAAGTTAATGTAAAATGGTATGAATTAAAGTATAATTGAAGGTAATAAGGATTATTTTGTCAAGGAAGGCGTTTAAATATGGAAAAGAGAAGAGTTTTGAAGTTTGTTGCAGCAGCATCTGCTGTTACAGGTGGAGTTACTTTAACAGGAAATGTTGTAAGTGCATCACCGTTACCAAGTGATAACAATACTAATGGACAAGCTATTTTAAGTAATCAAAGAAGTATAGAAAAAGGACAAGTAAATAGTGATGTTACTTTAAACTTAAGAGTTAGATCTGATGCAAATACATCATCATCTATTTTAGGTTACTTAAAGGCAGGAGATACTTTTGAGATAACAGGAGAAAAGGGAAATTGGTACAAGATTAACTTTAATGGAAAGAGTGGATATGTATCAAAGGATTACACTCATAAAGTATCTAATTCTAATAGTAGTACAGCCACATCTAAGGGAAAGGCAGTAAATTTAGGAAATTCTACTTTAAGAATAAGACAATCAGCAAGTACATCTTCTGCTATTTTAGGAAGTCTTAGAGAGGGAGAAACATTTGATATAATAGCTAAAAGTGGACAATGGTACAATATTAAAACAGCAGGAATAGTTGGATTTGTTCATGGAGATTATGTACAAGTTATAGAAAATAATACACCAACTACGCCAACAAATCCGTCACCTGGAGTAACAGTTACAAAAGGACAAGTTTATGGAGTAGAAGGAAGTAACTTAAGAGTTAGAACAGCACCAAGCTTAAGTGCATCTACTTTTGGATATCTTCTAAATGGAGAAGAGGTTGAAATAACTGGAGAGAGTGGAAATTGGTATGCTATTAAATATAAAGGTGAAACTGGGTATTGTTCTAAGGATTATGTAAAGAAAATTGGCAATAGCACATCAGATAATAATTCAAATTCAAATGGTTCTACTAGCACAACACCAAGTACACCAAACACACCAACTACTTTTAAAGGTGAAGTAATAAATGCAGATGCTGGGTTAAGAGTAAGAGCAGGAGCATCAACTAGTTCATCAATACTAGGACATATTTATACTGGTTCTAAAGTAGATGTTATAGGTGAAAGCGGAAGTTGGTATAAAATAAATTATAATGGTAAAGAAGCTTATGTAAGTAAGGATTACATAAAGAAGGTTACAGATAGTAATTCAAATGATAATAGCAACAATAACAACAGTGGTTCCCAAGTTACATCTAAAAAGGGAGAAGTAATAAATGCAAGTGCTGGATTAAGAGTAAGGTCAGAAGCAAATACTAATTCTTCAATACTTGGATACCTTTATACAGGAGACAAAGTAGATATAACAGGTGAAAGTGGAAACTGGTATAAGATAAATTACAATGGAAAGACAGCTTACGTAAGTAAGGAATATGTTAAAGAAGTTAGCGAAGGAAATTCTAATTCAGGTGGAAGCGATTCACCAGTAATCGAAAATAAAAGAGGTAAAGTGTATAATACTGGAGGGTCAGGCTTAACTGTAAGAACTGAAGCTACTTCAAGTTCTTTAGCATTAGGATATCTACTTGAAGGTCAAGTTGTTGAGATAACTGGAACATCAGGAGAGTGGTATAAAATTATCTTTAATGGTAAGCCAGGATATGTGAGCTCAAAATATATAAAGATAATTGAAGATTTAACTGATGATGAAAGTACTTCAATTTATGAAAAAGCTTTTGCAGCTATGAAGGCTCAACTAGGTAGTCCATATGTATGGGGAGGATCAGGAGAGTATTTAACAACATCGTCATTAAACTCTTTAAAAGCGAAATTCCCTAATGAAACTGCTAAAGGGTGGTATGTAAGAGCTGAAAGATATGTAGATAAGGGTTATAGAGCATTTGATTGTTCAGGTCTTATGCAATGGGGATTCAGACAAGCTGGTGTTGTAATAGGAAGAACTACCTGGGCTCAAATAGGTGAAGGAAGAGAAGTATCTTTAAGTGACATAAAGCCAGGAGATTTACTTTTCTATTCAAGCTTAGATCACGTTGGTATGTATATAGGGGATGGTAAGTGGATAGAATCTCCAAATACAAATGCCGATGTAAGAATAGTTGATGTACCATGGAGTAGAGTAACAAGAGCAAGAAGAATAATTGAATAATGAACTTTCATTAGATAGTTTTATAATAAGTAAGAGGAATCGTTTTGAGATTTCTCTTTCTTTTTTATAAGCTATTAAAAAGTGAATTTTGGTAAATATATAAGGAGTGATTTCAATGAATAAATTAGAAGATTTTATAAATAAGTTAAGTGGTACATTTAATAATGATAGCCAGATAAATAAAGAGGAAGTGATTGGAGAAGTTAAACATCCAAAGGCAAAGCATATAAATGGTGTTTGTAATAATAAGATAGAGAATTTACCAAATGATTTTAATGGGTACTTTGTTATTGAAGAAAGTTATTATGAGCAAGGAAAGTTTAAAAATATTTTACTACATCTATGATATATAAAGAAAAGGGTGGAGCGTATGAATGAATAAGTGTTAGTAATTTCACACCAGAAACTGAGTTTACTTTAAAAGAAAAAGTAGAAGATGATAAAATGTATGTTAGTGAAGTATTTAGAAAGAATGGTAAAATAACTTTTGGATTTGAGGATCCTATAATATATGAAAAAGTAAAATGAAAAAGTTTTGCAAGAATATCTTGATGATAAAAATAAATAAGAATGAGCCTAGATTAAATAATGATTCGGGTTCATTCTTATTTATTTGAAAAGCCATATATAATTAAGATGTATATATAAATAGTTTTCTTATAATAATCATATTATTAAATAATTATAATTATTATATATTAAAGCAATAAAAAAGGATGGTATGATGGAAGATAAGAAAAAGAGTTTTTTGAACTATTTTAATGAAGATTCACCTAATTTCATAGTTGAGTATAGAGGAAATTTTAAGGAAGAAATAGATAGAATTAATTATGGATGTGGTGATGAAATTACAAAAAATATAGGGGTAGTATCTACTGCCTATGAAAACATAGAACGGTTAAAAAAGGATGTACCATCAATTATTTTTATAGAAATAAGAGCCCCATATGTACTACAAGATATGGCTCCTAATGATATAGAAGGAGTTGTTGAAATTAAGAGGAATCCTTATTTGGGATTAAGGGGTAGTGGAGTTTTAATAGGTATAGTTGATACTGGAATAGATTATTTAAATAATGAATTTATTAGGGAAGATGGAAGCACAAGAGTATTGAGTATATGGGATCAGAGTATTCAGGAAGAAAAAAGTGAAGAAGTTTTTATAGGAAGAACATTTTCTAATAAAGATATAAATAGTGCACTTACCCTTTTTCGAAGCGGGGGAGATCCGTATAGTATAGTTCCAAGTAGGGATAATATTGGTCATGGAACTAAGGTTGCTAGCATAATAGGTGCTAGAGGATATGACGAAGAAGTAGAAGGAATAGCACCTGATTGTGATTATGTTGTAGTAAAGCTTTTTGAATCTTTAAATTATAGAAAAATGTTACTAGAAAATGGAGTTGAATATAAGCCAATATACAACGAATCTGAAATATTAGCAGGAATAGAATATCTAAAGAATTATTCAGTTAACTCAAAAAGACCTATGGTAATTTGTATACCATTAGGAACTACAGAAGGTTCACATGATGGGAATAACTTGTTATCTAGATATATAACTTCTGTTGGAAATATAAGAGGAATCGTAATTGTAGCTGGAGTTGGAAATGAAGGGGCATCAAGCTCGCACGTATCTGCCAATTTAATTAACGTAGGTGATATTAAGGAATTTGAACTAAAGATTCCTAAAGAGATTAAAACTTTATCTATTAGCGCGTGGATTAGAAAACCCAATAAAGCATCAATAAATATTATTTCGCCAACAGGAGAAACCTCAAGATTTATAGATCCTAAGATTGGTAAAAAGGAGAAGGTAAAATTCATTTTTACTAATACAACGTTAGAAGTATATCATTTTGTTCCAGAACGTTTCACAGGACATCAATTAGTTATAATATATTTTAATAGTGTAAAAGCAGGATTATGGAAGTTACAATTTAAAGGTGAATATGTTATTGATGGAAGAATAGATATTTGGTTACCACCTAAAGATATATTACCTCAAGGAACTGAATTCTTAACACCAGACCCATATATAACATTAACTATTCCATCTACAGCAAGAAAGGTTGTTACACCAAGTTTTTATAATAGTATAGATGATACTATTATATCTGAATCAGGAAGAGGTTTTAATAGTAATAATTTATTGAACCCTGATATTGCTGCACCAGGTATAAATATTAGAGCAATATCAGTTGGAGGTAAAAAGACAACATTGTCTGGAAGTTCGGCAGCAACTGCTTTAACTAGTGGAGTTTGTGCATTATTACTTCAATGGGGAATTATAGAGGAAAATGATAAGACAATGTATTCAACAAAGGTAAGGACATACTTGATGTACGGCGCGGATAGAAGTTTAAATATTGAGTATCCAAGCAGGGAAATTGGATTTGGAAAGTTGAATTTGTTAGGAACATTTAATTTTATTAGTGGAGCTTATACAAGTAATAGCAATAGAAGTAGTAATGGAGAAAAAGAATTTTATATAGGAAATCTATTTATAAGGCTACCATGAGTTAAGAGGTGATTAAGATAGGAAATATATATAGTACGCCTAAAAATGTTTTCAATAATGATAGTTATTTAAATATTGTGGTTCAGTATCAGGGTGATATAGTTGAAGAGATTTCAAAAAATCCAGATTATTACGTAACTATTATAAACGATAAATACGCAATATTATCTTTCAAATCAGATGGAAATAACAATATAGAAAAAATAAAATTTGATTCAATTGTTTATATGAAAGAGCCTGAATTTTATACATTACAAAGTATATCCCCTATTGATGCAGCTCAAATACGTTCATTTCAGATTTCTCAACCATTGAATTTAACTGGCAAGGGGATATTAGTGGGAATTGTAGATACGGGCATAGATTATCTATCTGAAGAGTTTATGGATGAGTATGGTAGAACGAGATTGCATTGTATTTGGGACCAAACTATCAAGTCAGAGAAAGAAGATACTAGAATCCCCAGTGGAACTGTTTACTTTTCTGATAAAATTAATGAAGCAATTAATCTTTGGAGGAATGGAGGAGACCCTTATGAAATAGTACCAAGTAAAGATGAAGTTGGACATGGTACTTCTATGAGTAGTATTATTGCTGCAAGAGGTAGTAAACATAGGCTAAAAGGAGTGGTTCCTGAGTGTAATTTAGCAGTTGTAAAGCTTGCAGAAGATAAAATAGCTGAAAAGAAATTTAAAACTGATGTACCTGTATATAATATAACTTCATTATTTACTGCCATACAGTATTTATACGATCATGCTCAAAATGAAAAAATGCCATTAGTACTATATTTGCCATTAGGGACTAATTCGGGAAATCATAAGGGAAATGGGGTTCTAGAAGAATTTATTGAAGATATGTCAATGAATAGAGGAGTTGTATTTGTAACTGGTGTTGGAAATGAAGGCTCAGAAAGAGGACATGTGTCTGGAAAATTATCATATTCGGGAGAAAAAACTTCTATTCAATTAGAGGTAACTGAAGATATGGATTTTTTATCAGTAGAGTTTTGGATAGATTCACCTAATATAATGACAATTGAAGTTATTTCGCCATCAGGAGAAAATACTGGTATAACACCGTCAATTATAAATTCTAAAGATTATTATACATTTATTTTTGAAAATACATCTATAGCAGTTAAATATTATATCCCAGAAGAGTTATCAGGAGATGAATTAATAAGTGTCAAGTTTAAAAATATAAAAAAGGGTATATGGTTATTTAGGTTAACTGGTCAATTTATAACCGATGGAATATACAATGGATGGCTTTTACAAAGTGGAATTATTAATTCCAAAGCTTTTTTTAATCCTTCTGACCCATATGGAACAATTATGAATCCTGCAGCATCAAAGTATATTGTAACAGCAGCAGTTTATAATCAAAATAATAATAATTTAGTAAGTTTTTCAGGAGTCGCTAATAAGTATGATTATATTGACAGAATAGATTTAGCAGCAGGCGGTATTAGTACTTTAGCTTTATATCCTGGTGGAAAAGAGATATATGTAAGTGGTAGCAGTGTTGCTGCAGCAGTGTTAGCTGGAGCATGTGCATTGTTGTTAGAATGGGGAATAATAGAGGGAAATGATCCATATATATATTCTCAGACTATAAAAACTTATATAATTAGAGGAGCATCAAAGAGACCAGGTGATATTTATCCTAACCCACAATTAGGATATGGATTATTAAATCTTATAGGTATATTTCAGAATATGACTTAAGTTTTAGTAATATATTATTTAAATCAAAAGGAAGTTGTATTATTTACAACTTCCTTTTTAAATCTAAATTGTTTGTATTAAACAGCGAATATTCCGAAGAATCCTCCAACGATACCAATTAAAAGTAGAAGACCTATACAAGCAACAGGGCTCCATTTTCTCTTTTTAACTAAATAGTATAACATTAATGTTAATGCTAATGGAATTATTTTTGGTAATACACCATCTAATATATTTTGAATATTGATTGGAGAATCACCATTTGCTATTTCTATTGCTAATGATGTAGCACCATAGTTAGAAGTTAAAGCACCAACTATGAATACACCTAACATAGAAGCAGAACGAGTAAATTCTTTAGCGTTCTTAGTTAATATATCAATTGCCTTAGAACCTAAGTTGTAAGACCAATGCATTAACCAATACCTGGCTATAAATTGAACTACGTTAAATATTAATAAGAATAGTATTGGACCAGCTAAAGATCCACCTATTGCCATATTAGCAGTAATACCAGCTGTAATTGGAACTAGTGTATACCAGAAGATAGCATCTCCTATACCACCTAAAGGCCCCATTGCAGCAACACGGACAGCACGAATAGTAGCTGTATCAGCCTTTTGTTGCTCTAATGATAATATAATACCCATAACGAAAGTAACTAAGAATGGGTGAGTATTAAAGAATTCTAAGTTATGTGTCATTGACTTAGAAAGGTCATCCTTGTTAGTATGGATTTTCTCTAATCCAGGTAATATACCATATAACCATCCACCAGCTTGCATTCTTTCGTAGTTGAATGAAGCTTGCAAGAATAATGAACGCCAAACCATCTTATTAAGCGTTTTCTTATCAAGCTTTGGAGCAGGAGTCAAATCTTTATATAATGTGTTATTAGATTCCATCTTCGTCATCGCCTCCTCTTACAGATATTTCACCAGCAGTAGTTTTGATTTTTACATTAGTTTGGAAGTCATAAACAGCTACAGCTATACCGATAAATGCTACTAGTAATAATGCTGAACCAGCTAATGATTCTATGCTACCTATGATAGTTGCAAGTGCAAATCCACCAAAGTAAATTCCCCATAGGTCTTTAGATAACATGATACGTAAAAGAATTGCAAATCCAACGTAACGCATCATTCCACCAGCAGCACTAAGACCATCCATGAACCAAGAGTATTTATCTGATAGGTTTGATAATGTATTACCTAATGCGCTACCACCTATTAAACCAGCTACAACTACAACAGCAAAGAATAATCCTAAAGCAGCCATTGCACCGTAGTTTAGTTTTTCGATACCCTTTGTATCAGCGTTTTCAGCATATTTATCTGCTTTTGACATTAATGGTGACATTATTGTGAATACGAAAGTAACACAATATTGTCCTATTAAAGAGAATGGAACAGCTAGTCCAACAGCGGCAGCCGGTTCTAACTTAGATGAAATGGCAAATACAACTGCCATTATTCCTCCGATAACTGGATTTGGTGGCTGAGCACCTCCTACTGGCATGTTACCGATTGTCATTAATTGATAAGTACCACCTACAATAAGTCCTGTTTGTAAATCTCCAAGTATTGCACCGATAACAGCACCAGATACAATTGGTTGATATAATGATTCCAAGAAGTTGTATTGGTCAATACCTGCTATAAAAGCAAATAATGCAACCAGAAGAATTTGTACAACATTAAAATCCATTTGACATTCTCCTTTCTAAATTTATTTAAATATCTTTTCGATATTTTCAGAGCTTTCAGTAGGAACTCTTCTAATTTCAAGTTCTACTCCTAATTCTTTTAATTTTCTAAATGCTTCTACATCTTTGTCATCTACAGCAACAGATCCAGCAACTTGTCTCTTTCCTTGAGCCATATGCATATTGCCAATGTTAACTTTTTTTATTGGAACTCCGCCTTCAACTAAAGTTAGAACATCAGAAGGAGTTTCACATACAATAAAAATAAGTTGTTTAGCACTAGCTTTATGGATTGTGCTTATTGTTTTTTCTAGTGTCCAGTAACGAGTTGCAGCATAGGCTGGAGCAGCCATATCCATTAACCCTTGTCTAAGCTTGTCCCCAGCTACAACATCATTGGCTACTAAAATTAAGTTCGCTCCAATAGAACCACACCATTGTGTTGCAACTTGTCCGTGAATTAGTCTGTTATCGATTCTTGTTAAAATAATATTTGGCATCCTTTCACCTCCCTTGAGTAGTTTGTAAAAAGTTATCTACTCTTTGATAATAATTATAGGAGAAAAATTAAAAGGAATCTTTACACTTTTTGGTATATATTTTACTTTTTTTAGTAACGTTTACAAATTTGATGTTTGGAAGTGTAATAGTATAAAAGTGTATGAAAAGTTGAGAAAATTATATTTTGTAATAAAATATAATGTGTTAACATAAGAATGAATAGTTAAAAAATATAAAGTTTGTAGTTTTTAGGAATATGCTAGTAAGAGAAATTTAAAACTTATGTTGGGGAAGTATGGGAATTTATTAAAGAATATTTTAGATATATTTAATAGAGAGGTGATTTATTATGTATAATAAAACATCAAGTCCTCAATTTAGAAAGTATGGTTCTATTTATGATGAGACTAAAAATGTACAAAGTGATGACTTAATACGGAAAAAGATTGTGACAAGTGATAGGGTAATTTCTAGCTTATATAATTTTTCTGAACCAGTATATATTGAAGTGATAGAGGGAATAGCATCAATATTAATAAGTGATTCAAGTAATGGGGAATTTAAGCTTTTTGCAATTCATAGAAATTTAGAGATAAAAGCAAATATGTTTTTTAACATAATTCCTTTAACAGAACAAACTACATTTAACTTGGGGATACATTCCAACTATAATCTTAATATTGAGTTTTTAAATCCACCATATGTTTATAATAGGATTTTATCAACAATAAATATTCCTGAAATTATAGCTTACTATTATACTATTAAGAGCCCAAATTATAAGTTTAAGGGGGAGAGTCATAATGTATATGAGCTTACTTTTGTTGATAATGGTACATTAGATACATCAATTGATAATGTGGATTATACTTTGAATCCCTATGATTTAATAATTTATGGTAAGAACCAATTTCATACACAAACAGTAAATAGTGATTCATCATGTTCTTATTTAACTGTTATGTTTAATATGGAATGCGAAGATGATAGCCTAATTTGTAATAAAGTGTTTCATTGTAGAAAGGAGCTTTATAAAGCTATAAGAGTTTTTTCAAAAAATATATCATCTACCATACCATATTCAGAGAATTTAATTTTAAGTAATTTTCATGAGATAATTATTAGGTTATTCCAATACGATTATTTAGGAGAGGAACAGTCCAAGCTACCTACTGAAGTGCAGCAGCATTTTCAGGATGAGTTATTAGAAGGAATAGTAGATTATATTAACAAGATGGTTTGTGAGCCAATCACAGTAGAGGAACTTTGTAGCAAGTTTTCAGTATCAAGATCTTCCTTGCAAACATTGTTTAAAAATAATTTAGATACATCTCCTAAAAAATATATTAATGATTTAAAATTATCAAAGAGTAAACAATTAATAAAAGAAAATAAATATACTATTAGTGAAATAGCATTTATGCTAGGTTTTAATTCAATACACTATTTTTCTAGAGCTTTTACACAGCATTATGAAATGAGTCCTAGTGAATATGCACAAACAGTGTTTAAATAGTATATAAAGTTATTTATACCTAAAGAATGAAAAATAAAATTACATGAACTTGTTTTTTGGCTTATATGCATTTGCAAAAGCTAGAAGACGCTGAAAAAAATCGACGGCTTTACAGTCGTCGATTTTTTATACAGTACCTTGAATTGCATACCTAGATACTGTTATTATTACATTTTTAGCAACTTCAACTTCAACAGTTTCTTTTCCTACCCTAACTAATTTTCCATAAACCCCACCACAGAACATTACCTTCATTCCAGGTTTTAAATCTACATGAAGATCGTTAAGTTCTGAACGTCTTTTCTTTACATTTTTTGCTGATATAAAGAATAGTATTAGAGCAGCAATACCAGCTAATACAGCAATAGTTATACAAGTCCAAGCAACAACTTCCCAGTTTATCATTACTAAATCCCACCTTCACAATCAATATCTTCATGAACTATAAACTCAAATTTTACAACCCCAGATTTACCAACTTCTAGAGCTGTTTCGGATAAAGAAGATAAGTCATCTATAATATCTTTTGTCATAGAAATTTCAAGAGCCATAGGTAGGTTTGTCCCACCTACTACTTCCATTGGCTTTTCTATTTTTGTTTTTAGTTCAACTAAAGTTTTAAATGGTGAACCTCCAGCTAAATCACTAAGAGCTAGAATGCTATCACAGTTATCTAAGTTTTTTAAAGCATTACAGTACTTTTCCATTAAACTTTCAGTTGAATCTGTTTCTATAAAATCAACATATTCTATGTTGGAAGCTTCGCCAGCTATTAATTTTAATGATGTACGAAGACCAGATGCAAAATTGCCATGACCGCTAATTATTAATCCTACCATAAAATCCTCTCCTATACTAAATTATACTTTAGTTTATATCCATATACTAAATGCAAGTATATGGATATAAAGTAACACCTTTAACTACACGATTTACTTCTCCTGATGGACAAGGGTTGTCTGGAGTCAATCCAATAGATAAAGATTTTAATACTGATAATGTTTGAGCAAATGTAATATAAGCTAATCCTAGTTCAGCATTATTTACATCAGATTTAATATTGTAAGGAATTATGTAATCAGCTAAGAAAGCTAATTCATCAGAAGGATTGTTAGATACTATAACTAACTCATTGTTCTTTCTTTGATTACTTATTTCTTTTATTAAATCTAATTCATATTTATAAGTATGTTTATCATCACTTACATATACAACTGTTAATGTGGAATCATTGATTATAGATTTTGGTCCGTGTCTAAAGCCCAACGGAGTATCGAATACTGCAACTGTTTTTCCAGCAGTTAATTCAAGCATCTTTAATGATGATTCTTGAGATATTCCCTTTAAGGTATTGCTTCCTAAGTAAACTATTCTTTCAAAATTATATTCATCTACTATTCTTTTTGCTACTTCATATCCGCTATGTAAGAACTTTTCAACAGATGAACAGATATCATTTATTACTGTTGTTTTTTCGTTTAATTTATCAAGATTAAAACAAAGATATGCAGCTAAGTACATATTAGAAAAACTTGATGTCATAGCAAAAGATTGATCATGTGTTTCATCAGTAAGATTTATTGCATAGCAATTATCTAGTTCTTCTGCCATTTTTGATAGGGCACCATTTTTATTACAAGTAATAAATAAGTTATAAAGGTTTTTACAAACAGCACCAGCAGCTTGTACTGCACCTATGGATTCTGGTGAATTACCTGAACGACCAAAGCTTATTAATAAAGTTGGCTTATTTTTTGATAAATAATTTTCTGGTGATGCAACTATATCAGTTGTTCCATAAGATTTTACTTTATAATTTAGTTCCTTATTTAAATAAGGATACAATGAATTCCCAATAAATTCGCTGGTACCTGCACCAGTTAATATAATATCGAAGTCATCACATTTAATAACTTGATCTATAAAAGCTTTTATTGAGTCTTTACTTTCTGTAATTTGAGATAATGTTTTTTTCCATGTCTTAGGTTGTTGATAAATTTCATTTAATGTACTAGTTGAAGAAGTTTGATTCATTTCTTCCTCAGTGATATTGAAAATGTTCATATACATCCCCCTTTTTATTTTGAATATAGATTTGTTAATTTTAATTATAGTTGAGAGTTTTTTTTATACAATGCAAGTACTGAAAGATATAATATGTATGCTAAAAAGTGCAAATATTCAAGGAATAAACCTAGGTATAATAAAGGTAAAGTGGGATAAGGAGGGAATAGTATGTTAATACAAAGTAAAAGGGTTTGGATAGCAGATCAATTTATTCCAGCTCAAATTGAAATTGATGATAATAAAATAACGGATATTTATAACTACAATGAAAAAGCTGGGGCTTTTGATTATGGAGATAAAAGAATTCTGCCAGGTTTTATAGATATCCATTGTCATGGAGCATATGGATTTGATACTAATGATGCTAATGCTCAAGGGCTTAGAAAGTGGACAAAAGGGATAGTAAGTGAAGGGGTAACTTCCATACTACCTACAACAATAACCCAAAGTAAAGAAGTTCTTACTAATGCTTTAGCTAATGTGGCAAAAGTTGTAGAAGAGGGGTATGAAGGGGCAGAAATATTAGGAATACATTTTGAGGGACCATACCTTGATATGGAATATAAGGGAGCTCAACCAAAGGAGTATATTGCCAAGCCTACAATTAAGGAATTTCAATATTATCAAAAGGTGGCAAAAGGATTAATAAAATATGTAACTTTAGCTCCAGAAATAGATGATGAACATGAATTAACAGAGTACTTATTTAAAAATGGAGTGGTAGTTAGTATGGGGCATTCAGCAGCTACATATGAAGAGGCAATAATGGGATTTGCACATGGTGCAAGATCTCAAACACATGTATATAACGGCATGACTCCATTTAATCACAGAAAGAATGGACTGGTTGGAGCAGCCTATAGGGTTAAGGGAATGTATGGAGAAGTAATTTGTGATGGAAATCACTCAACTGTAGCAGCATTATATAATTTCTTTAATGCTAAGGGGCCAGATTACGGAATTATGATTACTGATGCTTTAATGGCAAAAGGATTTGAACCAGGTACTAAGTTTATATTTGGTGGAAATGAAATTGAAATATACGAGGATGGTAGTGCTCATTTAGTTGAAACAAAGGGGTTAGCTGGTTCAACACTAAGAATGAATGAAGGACTTAGAATATTAGTTGAAGAGGCTATGGTTCCTTTTAATTATGCTATTAATGCATGCACAATTAATCCTGCAAAATGTTTAAGTATAGATATGCATAAGGGAAGAATTGGTGTTGGGTATGATAGTGATCTAGTGGTACTTAATGATGATTACTCAGTACATCAAACATATTGTCTTGGAAAGGTGATGTTGTAATGAGAAAGAACACATCTAGTTTAGCAGGTCCTAATATTTATTTGGATAGATATGGAAATGCTGTTTATTACAACATTTTTAATAAGAGAGCCTATCTTATAGATAAGGATAGTGAACAAAAATTTAGGTTGATTTATTATAGATATTCGCTAATTGTTATTATTCTTGTTTTATTAGGAGATTATTTTAAGTCATTAGAAAATACTCTTTTAGTAGGTATTGGAGCAGTAGTATTAAGCGAGATATATTTCAGAGCCTATTTCCTTAATAAATTAAAGGTAGTAAAAAACTTTAATAAAGAAAATAAGACTTCTAAGTTATATCAAATAATAAACAGCAAAGAAAAAGATAAGGCAGTTATGAAGGCATGTGCATATGTGCTTTTTGGAATTCTTATTGTTATAAATGCAATACAACAAAATTTCAATTTTATATTTATAGCTTTAAGCGCATTAGTTGCAATATATAGTGTGTATTCAGCAGTAATTAATATGATTGCTTTTTCAAAGATGAAAAAGTTATAGGTTTGGAAGGAGATTTATTATGGAATTAACTACAACAAAAAAGATTTTAAAAGAAGCTCAAGATGGGCATTATGCAATAGGAGCATTTAATGTTGAAAATATGGAAATGGTAATGGCAGTTATTAGTGCAGCTGAGGAAATGAATGCTCCAGTTATTATGCAAACTACTCCATCTACAGTAAAGTATGCAGGACTTGATTATTTCTTAGCAAATGTTAAGGTGGCAGCTAGCAAAGCAAAGGTGCCAGTAGTTATGCACCTAGATCATGGATCAAGCTTTGAGCTAGCATCACAAGCTTATAGAGCAGGATATACTTCAATTATGATAGATGGGTCACATAGTGACTTTGAAAGTAATATAGAGGTTTCGAAGGCTGTTGTTGATATGTGCAAACCTTCAGGTATAGCAGTAGAAGCTGAGCTTGGTAAAGTAGGAGGAAAAGAAGATGACTTAGATGGTGGTGATGGTGATGCATATACAGACCCACTTCAAGCTAAGGAATTTGTTGAAAGAACAGGAGTTGATTCACTAGCAGTTGCAATAGGTACTGCTCATGGAATGTATAAGGGTGAACCTCACCTAGATTTAGATCGATTATCGGAAATAAGAAAAGTTGTATCAGTTCCACTTGTATTACATGGTGGATCAGGAATTCCAGATGAAAAGGTACAAGAATCTATTAGAAGAGGAATTTGTAAGGTTAATTATGCAACAGAACTTAGAATAGCTTTTACAAATGGAGTTAATAAATATCTTGCAGAAAAACCTGATACAATAGACCCTAAAAAATATAATAAGGCTGGAATGGAAGAAGTCAAAGCTTTTGTAAAAGAAAAAATAAGAGTATGTGGCTGTGAGAATAAAGCATAGACAGATATTAATTAAGCCTCTAATAATAATTTATATATATTTTTTTAGTAGGTTATTAGGCCGAACTTATTAGAAAGAATTAAGGAAAGAAATTCATTTGTAGTTTCTTTCCTTTTATTTTGCTTATTTACGGTTTTATCTATAGTAATTATGAGTTAGATTTTACATTTTCATTAATAAGTTTCATAAAATTATTTGGAGTTACAATTCTAACCCTGGGATTTTGGCTTAATTTATTAATCACATCATTAACGTTATCCATAGTATTACTCCATACATGAACGTAAACAAAGGAGTAGGAGTTAGGGTTTTTTATGTCTGTGTATCCTAAGTTAATTCTTTTATTTATATTATCAATAAGGTTGTTTTCACTTTCTAACCCCCACCAAAGCAAATCACGGCAAGATACTATGGGCTTATTATTAGACCATACTATCTTACCTTCATAGCTATTATTTTTATAGTAGTTGAGATATAAAAGTCCATGGATATTATCATGGGAGGTGTATTTATCCCATACATTTGTTTTATATAAAGCTTCATCATCTAGTATAAGAACATAATTTTGATCCACATTTTTCATATATTCACTTAGTATATTGGTATAGCTATCCAATTTATTTATAGGAAATTTACTAGGATACATATATCCGTTACCAGATGGTGAGGTTACAAAGTTATCAAAATATTTAGAGGAATTTGCACTATCATAATACTTATGGAAAACTGTGGGTGCTAAGTAATAAAGTGATTTGTTTATAGACCAACCTAAATTAAAATCTCCTCTATAATTAGAACCAAACCAATTTTTTGCACTATAATTACTTCCCAGCATCCATTGTTGATTATCACCATCAGACATAATAAATGTAACATAATGAACTCCATCTTCCCCTTTAAAGTTAGTGTCTTGCTTTTGCTTTTGTGGGGTAGAAGGATAAGAGCTTAGTACAGAAAGATTATAAGACCAATCAGCTGCAGTTACATCTATCCCATACTTAGAAGCTATGGTTACATTAGTATGTTCATCAGGTCCCCAACCTAAGCAGTGACCATTATCATCCATAGATTTAAAAATTGATTCTCTAAATGACGAGTCATTTATATTATCCTCATAAAAAACTAGTGATTTTGATGTTATAGCATAATCCCTTAGGGCCATAGGTTTATCAGGGGATATTTCTATAACTGTAGAATGATTTAATCCTGAATCCCAAAGGGTATTGAATGCCCAATATTTATCTGTATTCCTGCAGTCTTTAACTAATTTTGTTAAGCCTTGTTCCTTTACCATCTCTTCTATAGCTTCATCAATAGCAAGGGAGTTTTTTAATGAAGCAAGGGAGCAGGCGTTATTTATAGACGGAGGATTGAAGGTTGTGTATAAAATATACCCATCTACATATGATTTAAAAGTTTTTAATAACTTCCAAGGATTTTTTATTACTTTGTATTTAACATTGTAGTTTTTCCTTAAATCCTCAAGCCATAATTTGTAATCAGGTTCAGAATCACTAAGTATATAAATTTGTTCGTTGGATTTAGAAGAAACTATTCCTTGAAGAGTAGTAATCATTGTTTGTTCTGCCTTAGTCATATCATTTTCAGAAATGACATAAAGTTTTTTTGGTATAACTGAATTTTTAATATAAGAACCAGAGTTATCTATAATAGAGTGGTTAAAGGTTTGTATATAGGGATTAAATTTATAGTGAATAGGTCCAATAAAGTAGATTAGTGCTAAAAGAATAGCAGAAAATATTTTTAGATATTTTTTCATATGTAAACACATCCTATGATAAAGATTTATATTTATTAGGATTAGTTACTTAGAGATAAGATATTCATCGGTAAAAAAATTGTTAAAATTTATTGAGTTTTTTCTAGAATAATGATAATATTCATTTGTAATTAAAATTTAATAGGCAAATTTAGGGAAACCTAAAGACGCAAAGCTATAGGGACTAAGGTTAATAACTATGTCAGCCAGTTGCCAAAGAGTACATTATACTTTTTGTTTCTAAGATTAATTAGTATTAATGCTTTTATTTGTTATGCAAGAATACTTATTTATGAGGATAATATAGAGCTACTCTTTTAGAGTAGCTTTTTTTAATGTACTTCTGAGGGGGATAATAATCAGGAGGGGAACAAATGAATAAAAGAAAAATTGCAGCCATAATGGCCGCGGCAGTAATCCTTAATTTCTCAGCACCGTCAATACAGGTTTTAGCTGATGAAATATCAAGTAATTTAACTTTAACTGAAGGGGTTCAATCTACGAAAGCAAACGTAAGTAAATTTGAATTACTAAATAGTAGTAATATAACTGCTTATGATGAAGCGTTCAAAATGGATAACTCAAATATTGAGTCTATAACTCCTAATGGAGGTAACTATAATAGTGCTTCTGCTGCTAATAATGCTATAGATGGAGATTTTAACACGCATTGGGAAACAGGAAAACAAAATACTTCTGAATTTACAAATGAAGTAGTATTTAAGTTTAAAGAATTAATAGATTTAAACAGAATAGTGTATGCAGCAAGACAATCTTCAGCTAAAGGTAAGGGGTTTGCTAAAGAGATTGAAATCTATGGGTCAATTACGGATGAAGAGGATGATTTCAGATTAATAAGTAGTGGTGAATACACAGGTTCTACCGGAGATGTAGTAGAAATTAAATTTAATAAAACAACATTTAAAAGAATAAAATTTGTATTTAAAGAAGCGGATCAAAATTGGGCTTCAGCATCAGAATTTATGTTCTATAAAGAAGATAAATTAAGTGATAAAATGAAGACTTTATTTACTGATGATACAATGAGTAAAGTTAATGAAGAGTTTAATACTATAGAAAAGATAAGTGCTTTAGAAGAAGAGGCAAAAAAACATCCTCTTTATAGTATTTTTAAAGAAGATATAGAAAATGCAAAAATACTTTTAGAGCAAAATAAAATTGAACCTTCAACTGTAAAGGTTTCAAGGTTAGAAGCCTATCATAATGGAAAAGATGCTGAGTATAGTGAAATTTATAGAATGCCTAACTCTAATATAGTTAATGTAAGTGCAAATGGAGGAGTTTATCCAACTACTAAGCTAGAATATATGTTAGATGATAATCCAGATACACATTGGGAAACAAGAACTAATAATACTGAAGATTTTACAAATGAAGTAATATTCACATTGGACAAACCAGAAGTTTTAAATAGAATTGCATTTTTAGCAAGAGATAATAGAAAGGGATTCCCAGAAAAGTTTGAAATATACGCTTCAGAAACAACAAAGGGTGATACTTTCCAATTGGTAGCAACAGGAAGTGCGCAAAGTACAAATGATTTCTTGGAATTTAAATTTCAGCCAACTAAATTTAAAAGAATAAAATTTAAATTTGTAAAAGCTTATATAGATAGACCGTTTGTAGCTGAGTTTAGATTTTATAAAGAAGATAGAGTAAGTGACAAGATGGCAAATTTATTTACTGATGCTACAATGAGTAAAGTTAGTGAGGAGTTTAATACAGTAGAAAAGTTAGAAGCTTTAGAAAATGAAGTTAAAGATCATCCACTTTATGAAGAATTTAAAGAAGATATAGAAAATGCTAAAATACTTTTACAAGAAAATAAAATTGAGGCAACAACAGCAATTACAACAAGATTTGAAGATTATTCTAACAACGAATATTCAAATTTATTTAAGATGAATAATAGCAATATAAAAGGAATCAAAAATAACGGAAGGCATTATGCTTCACAAGTAATAGCTAATGCTATAGACGATAACTTAGATACCTATTGGGAAACAAACACATATAATACAAATGATTTTACAAATGAAGTAGAGATAGAATTTAAAGAAACTGTAGAATTAAACAGAATAGTATATGGAGCAAGAAAGTCTGATAATAAAGGATTTGCTAAGGAATTTGAGATATATGCTTCTACAACATCTGCAGGGGAGACATATCAACTTGTAGCAACTGGTAAGCATGATAAAGTATCTGGATTAGTTGAAGCAAAGTTTAATCCAACTAAGTTTAGGAGAGTAAAATTTAAGTTTAAAGATTCAGATCAGAATTGGGCTACATTATCAGAAATAGCATTTTACAAACAAGATAAAGTGGCTGATAAGGTTGAAAGATTATTTACTAATGAATTAAAGAATGAATTATCAGCAGAGTTTAATACTAAGGAAAAATTACAGGCTTTAGAAGAGGAAACTAAAACTCATCCTTTATATGATAGATTTAAGGAAAATTTAGAAAATGCTAATGAATTATTAAACCAACAAAAGATAGAACCTACAAAAGCAATCACTAAAAAGTTTGACCATTATTCTAATGAAGAATATTCAAGCTTATTTAAAATGGATAATAGCAATATAAAAGGAATCAAAAATAATGGAAGGCATTATGCTTCACAAGTAATAACTAATGCTATAGACGATAATTTAGATACTTATTGGGAAACAAACACATATAATACAAATGATTTTACAAATGAGGTTGAGGTAGAATTTAAGGAAGCTGTAGAATTAAACAGAATAGTATATGGAGCAAGAAAGTCTGATAATAAAGGATTTGCTAAGGAATTTGAGATATATGCTTCTACAACATCTGTAGGGGAGACATATCAACTTGTAGCAGTTGGTAAGCATGATAAGGTATCTAGATTGGTTGAAGCAAAGTTCAATCCAACTAAATTTAAAAGAGTTAAATTTAAGTTTAAAAATTCAGATCAGAATTGGGCTACATTATCAGAAATAACTTTCTATAAGCAAGATATTGTAAGTGATAAGGTTGAAAGTTTATTTACAAATGGATTAATGAATGAATTATCGGAAGAGTTTAATACTATAGAAAAGCTACAGGCTTTAGAAAATGAGGCTAAGGGACATCCTTTAGAAGATTCATTTAAAGAATCATTTGAAATAGCTAATAAAATACTTAAGGGTAAGTTAGAAACTGTTAAAGTCATTACAGCAGAGCAACATGGAGATATGGTAGCACATGCTAAAAATAATTTAAAATTTGGATTTGGTAATAATAATCAACCAACAGGAATATCTGCAAAACCAGGTGATGAAATAACAGTTTATGTAGATGCTGACCCAAGTGAACCAATGCCAAAGTTAGCCTTTTCTCAACAAGAAGGAAGTTTTGCTAACTGGATGAGAACAGTTAATTTAAATGTAGGTAAAAATGTAATAACTGTTCCTGAGATAGCAGTTGATAGTTGGTATAACCATGATGTAACTAGAGGGGGATCAATATATATAGTAAATCCATATACCCCTGAAGAGCAATCAAAAGCTCCAGTTATAAGATTTGAATCAGGAGACAAATATCCATTCCTTACAGAAGATACTAATGTAAATGAATTTAAGGAGTTTCTAATAGAGTATAAGAAAGCTATAGATGAAGATATAGCTAAAAATCCTGACGTATTAGACAGAGAAGTATTAGATGTTTTTGAATTTGTAAGTGATCATTTAGTGTGGACAGGTACTGCTACAGGTGCATATAAAGCATATATAGAACAAGGTGCAAATCCACTAGATACAGTAAATCGTTACAATAATCATATGAAAGAGCTTTTTAAATACTATGGACTAGATGGTAGAAATGAGCAAAATGATCCTAAATATATAAGAGAAAATGTTAGACTAGCACAACCTTATGGATACATGTATGCATACACAAATCATATAGGAGTACAACGTGATGTAATGACAGGTTTACTAGTTGGTGAGCCAGGTTGGGGATTAGATCATGAGATAGGTCATAGAATGGATGTAAATGCAAGATTATATGGTGAAGTTACAAATAATATGTTACCTATGTATATGTCTGTATATTACAATAAGGTAGATAATAGAATACCATATGAAAATGAAGTTTATAAGAATGTTATAAGTGAAAATTCTAATAAGTACTCAGAAGGAGGACTTGCAGAAAATTTAGCAGTATATTGGCAGTTGGAAATGTACAAACCTGGATATTGGGGAGAGTTAAATAGTCTATATAGAGAAAGAAATGTTAATTTAGGTAATGAAAATCCAGATAACGTTAAAATGCAATATTTAGTTAAATTCTCTTCAGAAGTGGTAGGAGAAGATTTAAGCGAATACTTTGCTAGACATGGATTTGAGGTTAATGAAGAAACTAGAGAGGAAACTAGTAAGTATCAAAAACCAGATAAAAAGATATGGTACCTAAATAATAGTAAAGCTAATTATAAAGGAAATGGATTTACTCAAGACACTAATTTAGATGTTTCATTAGCTCAAGTAGAAAATGGAGTTAAATTAACATTTAACATAGATGATAATGTTAAATCGGATTTACTAGGATATGAAATATTAAAAGATGGCGAATTAATAGGATTTACTTCGAGTAATTCCTTTGTAGATATTAATGCAGATAAAACTAAGAATTCTAAGTATGAAGTTATACCTTATGATCTTAACTTAGGAACTGGTGATGTTATTGAAATTTATTCATTTACACCAAGTATGAGCATTAAAAATGATAAGATAACTTTAGGATTAGGAGAAGAATTTAATCCTATGGATTATATAAAAGTATTAGATCATGAAGGCAATGATATAATTTCTAATGTTGAAGTTACGAACAATGTAGATACAAGCAAAAAAGGTGTATATCAAGTTAAGTATAAAATAAATGATGAAGGTATTGAAGTAGAAAAGTTCGTAGAAGTTGAGGTGGTAAGCTTGTATGATTACGCATCAGACTTACGAGAGGTATCTTCAAAAGTTGGGTCAGGTTCATTAACAAAAGATAAATCTATTAGAGGTGGAATTATTACCTTCTTAAGGAATGGAAGTGAATTTACTTATAGTAAAGGTATAGGAGCTCATGCAAACTCTGAAGTAGTTTATAATATTGAAAATAAAGGCTATGAGTATTTTGAAAGTTATATAGGTGTGGATCAATGGGCCCAAAATACTGCAGCCTCAGTTACTTTTGAAGTATGGGTAGATGGAGAGAAGAAGTTTGATAGTAAAGTATTTAAACATGATACAGATTCAGGCTATGTAAGAGTTAATGTAAGTGGAGCTAAGGAAGTAAAGCTTATAACAACAGATGCTAAAATTAGCGGAAATTCATATGACCATTCTATATGGGCAGATGCTAAGTTTATTACAAACAATTCAAAACCTGTTATAAATACAGAGGACAAGATTTATAAGCTAGATGAAGAAGTTGATTTTAAGGCTGGTATTACAGCTACTGATGTTGAAGATGGTGATTTAACATCTAATATAGAAATAATATCAAATTCCTATGAAAAAGATAAATTTGGAAGATTCGAAGTTATTTATAAGGTAACTGATAGTGATAATAATACTACAGAAAAGAAGTCTTATATTACAGTATATGAAGACTATAAGGTAGTTAAATCAAAATATGGACAGTTTGATAATTTAGATAAATATAATGAAGAATTCAAAATCCCAGTATCTTCAGTAACTAACAATGGTGGAAAATACTTCAGTAGTGTTATAGAAAATGCAATTGACAATAATATAAATTCACATTGGGAAACTAATAAACCAAACAGTGACACATTCCAAAATGAAGTTGTATTTGATTTAGGAGAAAGCAAAGAAATAAATAGAATTGCCTATGCTGCTAGAAGAGATGCTGGTGGAAAGGGATTTGCTAGAAAGTTTGAAATATATGTTTCAAATGATGCAGAAGGAAATGACTTTGTTTTAGCTGGAAAAGGTGAATATAGTGGAAGTAACACTGATATTGTAGAATTTAAAATATCTAAAACTACTGCAAGAAGAGTTAAATTTAAATTTATAGAAGCTTATAATGGTATGGCAAGCTTAGGGGAAATTTCATTCTATAAAGCAGATGAATTAGCTGATAAGATTGATAATTTATTTACTGACAACACTAAAACAGAAGTAACTGAAAGCTATAACACTTTAGATAAGGTACAAGCTTTGAGAGAAGAGGTTAAAAATCATCCAGCAGCTAACTTGTTTGAAGAAGGTTTAGTCAAGGCTGAAGAAATTATAAGAGCTAAGTTCCCAACAATAGATGTTGAAAATATAACTTATATTAAATTAAACAGTGAGTTTGACTTAACTTCTGGCGTTACTGCAAATGACCAAGAAGATGGTAATATAACTAGCAAGGTTACTATAGATAAGGGTGACTTTAATGTAAGTAGACCAGGGGAATATACTTTAACTTACTCTATAACAGATAATGATGGAAATGTAACAACTAAAGATAGGGAAGTTGTGGTTTATAGTGAAAGTAATTATTTATCTGATTTAGAATGGGAATCTGCAGTATCAGGATGGAAGAATGTAAATAAAGATTCAGCAGTTAATTTAAGTGAAAAAATAAAGCTTAAGGTTAATGGCGAAATAAAAGAATTTGATAAGGGTATAGGAGCTGCAACAAATGCAGAAATAGTATATAAATTAGATGGAAATTATACTAATTTCTCAACATATTTAGGTACTGATAAAAACTACGATGATAATAGAACTACTATAATATTTAAAATATTTGCAGATGGAGAAGAAGTTTATTCTTCAGATGTAATAAGAAAAGATAGTGAAGCAGAATTTGTGAATCTAGATGTTACAGGAGTAAAAGAACTTAAACTAGTAGCAGATGATGCAGATAAAAATGGTCTTGGAGATTTTGCTTCATGGGCAGACACTAAAGTGTATACCACAAATGCAAAACCTAAGTTAACTATCCCAAAATCCTTATCAACTAAGCTTGGAGAAGAAATTGATTTAAATGAAGAATATAGTGCAATAGATGCTGAAGATGGAGATATAACTGATAAGGTTGAAGTATCTGGCAAAGTAAACTTTAATAAAACAGGAAAGTATCCAATAACTTATAAGGTAACTGATACTGATGGTAATGAAGTAGTTAAAACTAGAACTATAGCAGTAATTGATATGAATGATTATAGCTACTTAACAGACTATGACTGGAAAGCTGCTCAATATAACTATACTGTACCTAAAAAGGATATATCTATAAGTGGTAATGCTTTAAGATTAACAGATGAAAATGGAAAAGAAGTGTCATTTGAAAGAGGGGTAGGAGCTCACTCAACTTCAACAATAACATATGATTTAACAGATAAAGATTATGGATACTTCAGTTCATATGTAGGTGTAGATAGACAAATGCATAATACAGTAGGATCAGTTTCATTTGAAGTATATGTAGATGGTGCGAAGAAATTTGATAGTGGATTAATGACTTCAAAGGAACCAATGAAGTATTTAGAAGTTGATATAAATGGAGCTAAAGAATTGAAGCTTGTAGTAACTGATGGTGGAAATGGAAATGGATCGGATCATGCTACTTGGGGAGATGCTAAACTTCATTTTGCAAATGATGTACAAGGTAATTATGAAGAATTAGAGTCGTTAGTAAATGAAGTTAAGGATTATGAGCAAGATATATATAGTGAGGAATCTTTTAAGGTATTACAGGAGGCTTTAAAGAAAGCTGAAGAGATGTTAGCTGATAAAATAAGTACTCAAGATGAAATAAACTTAATGGTTGATGAATTAAAATTAGCTATATCTAACTTAGAGGAAAAGATAGATTTAAATGAGATTATAACTATTAAAGATAAGTCTTTAAAAGATAGTATCAAGAAAGAACTTAACTTATTAAGCGATAATATAACTATTGGTGATATGTATAAATTAACAAAGCTATCAGTGTCAAATGCATGGATTTCAAGCTTAGAAGGCTTACAATATGCTAAAAACTTAGAGCAATTAGATATATCATATAACGAAATTAAGGATTTATCACCACTTAAAAATCTTAAAAAATTAACTGATTTAAATGGAAATCCTCAAATAATAACAGAGGGTATGCTTTATGCAAAAGATAATACAGTAACTTTAGATTATAAGGTTTTAAACAGAAATGGTGAGAGATTAAAACCAAGAGAAATAATTATAAGAAGTAATGAAAACTTTGAAGTTGTTAATTTAACTTTAGAAGAATTAATAGATGAAAATGGAGTTATTTCTTTTGATGTTTCAACATTTGATAGGGCTGTTTATAGTATGTATCTAGTATATGAAGATAAAGAAGATAATTTCTTATCTCAATCACTTTATATGTTTGATGTAGAATAGTAAATATACAATCCCACTTAGATTATATAAGTGGGATTGTAGTTAATTGCGGTATGAATTAAAAAGTGACTTCTTCGCTAAAGGGTGGAGGGGTCACTTTTTTTATGATATTATAAAGTGAAAAATAAAGATATTTAAAATAAACAAAGGAGGAAGTTTGTTAATGGGAATAACAAGTTTTTTTAGACTAGTAGAGATTCAAACAAAGGTTGCAAGTGTAATCCCATATATTTTAGGTACAGTTTTTGCATTATATAAATTTGATAATTTTAATGCAAAACAAGCTGTGTTATTCTTTTTATCAATGATAGTTTTTGATATGACCACTACAGCAATAAACAATTATGTAGATTATACGAAAGCTATTAAAAAAGAAGGCTTTGGATATGAAGAGCATAATGCTATAACTAAGTATGGATTAAAGCCAAAAAGAGTTTTAGGAATTATAATAACAATGTTAATAATATCAGCTACTTTAGGAATAATGTTATTTTTAAATACTGATATAGCAATTCTTATAATAGGAGTAGTATGCTTTGGTATAGGGATATTTTATTCATTTGGTCCTATTCCAATTTCAAGAACTCCATTTGGTGAAATCTTTTCAGGCTTAACAATGGGATTCTTTATAACATTTTTAGCTGTATATATACATATATTTGATCAAGGTGTATTAAATATTAAAATAAGTAATTGGAACTTCAGTGTATTAATTGATATAAAAATGATAATGTCTATTTTCATAATTACTATTCCAGCAATTACAGGTATATCAAATATAATGTTAGCAAATAACATTTGTGATATAGATGATGACTTCGTAAATAGAAGATTTACATTACCAATATACATAGGCAAAGAAAAAGCGTTAAAATTATTTAGAGCATTATATTACATAGGATTTATAGGTATAGTTGTTGGTGTTGTTCTTGGAATTTTACCAATAGTATCAATCCTGGCATTAGTAGCTATAAAGCCTGTTAATGCAAATATTAAAAGATTTTTTGAACTACAAACAAAAAAGGATACTTTTGTATTAGCTGTTAAGAATTTTGTAATAACTAATGTTATTTATATAGCTACTATAATTATAGGATGCCTAATTTAAAATAAATGTTGCTATTTGGAAAAGAACATGATATACTAAACAAGTAGCAAAGATGCTAACAAAAAAAGTTTTATATAGATAGATAGTTTCTCGAAAATTAGAGATTATTATATCCATGTACATTCTTTAATTTTAGGAGGAATATTTATGACAGATAAGACATTAGTATGTAGAGATTGTGGAAGTGAATTCGTATTTTCAGTAGGAGAACAAGAATTCTACAAAGAAAAAGGATTCGAAAATGAACCAACAAGATGCGTAGCTTGTAGAAGAGCTAAAAAAGAACAAAATAGAAGATAATTTTAGATTTTTCAGGTTGTAGTTTAAACTACAACCTTTTTTGTTTTTTAGAAAATTATAATTATAATTGAAATCACTAACTTTATTTAATCTATTCCTTCTCCTTATTTTTCTCTATTCCACATGAAACCCAAGGATAGTCAGGATTGCTTGGATCACATGGCTTTGATGTATCAGCCTTCTTTTCTTCTTCTAAAACTTGACCGTAAAAATTAGATTCATTTAAAGTTTCTTTATCCTTCATAAAAAACATCTCCATTCATTTAAAATCTAAATATATTTTTCCTTTAATAATATTATATTCAAAAGAATAATCGTTGATTAACAATTATAAAGTTTATAAAATACTTGTATTTATGAAGAACTGAATTACATCTTATTCCATAAAGTCATGGCTGTAGTTAATTCATATGAGCTACATATTAATTTATGTTTTATAATGATGGGTATAAATGCTTAAATTACTACAAAGACTAAATTAAGAAATTTAATGAAATGGAGTTGTATAGTGGATATGAAGAAAGTTCAATCAACTTGTAATTATTGTTCAATAGCTTGTAACATTGACTTCAATGTAGAAGATAATGAAATAGTCTCTGTAGTACCAACACAAGGATATCCAGTAAATAATGGTTTCTGTTGTATTAAGGGATTAAACTTAGATAAACAAAATACTAAATTTCCCAATCCTGTTTATCCTTTAGTAAGAGGAAAAGATGGAGAGATGGAACAAATATCTTGGGATGAAGCATTTAAGGTAATGGCTTCTAAAATAAAAGAACTTCAAGATAAGTACGGAAGAGAAAGTGTAGCATTTATAAGTACAGGTCAGCTTACAACAGAAGAAATGGCTTTGTTAGGTCATATAGGTAGAAACTATCTTGGAATGAATGGTGATGGTAATACACGACTATGTATGGCTACTTCAGTAGTTGCACATAAGCAAAGTTATGGTTTTGATGCACCACCATATACCTTTGATGATTTAGAATTATCAGATACTTTAATATTCATTGGAGCAAATCCAGTTGTAGCTCATCCTATCCTTTGGACTAGAGTTAGAAATAACAAGAATAATCCAAAGATAATTGTAATAGATCCAAGACAATCAGAAACTGCAATTAGAGCAGATGAATGGGTAGATATTAAGCCGAAAGCAGATTTAAGATTACTTTACACATTAGCTAATTATCTTATAGAAAAAGATTGGATAGATAAAGATTATATAGAAAAATATACAGAAGACTTTGAAGGCTTTAAGGAGCATGTTAAAAAATATACTTTAGATGATGTAGAAGAAAAAACGGGAATATCAAAGGGAAGAGTTGAAAAATTAGCAGAAACAATCCATGAAGGAAAGAGAGTATCTTTCTGGTGGACTATGGGGGTAAATCAATCTTATCAAGCAGTTAGAACAGCACAAGCAATAATTAATCTTGCAATTATGACTGGAAATATTGGAAGGCCAGGAACAGGGGCTAACTCTATAACTGGTCAATGTAATGCTATGGGTTCAAGATTGTTTAGTAATACCACAGGTTTTTATGGTGGTGGAGATTATGATAATGAGAATAGAAGAAAGGCAATATCTAAAGCTTTAGATATGCCTGAAGAAATGCTTCCAACAAAACCAACAATTCCATATGATCAAATAATAGAAAGATGCATTACTGGAGAAATAAAGGGATTGTGGATTGTTGCTACTAATCCAATAGTTTCATGGACTAATAGTAGAAAGTTTAGGGAAGCTACTGAACATTTAGAGTTCTTTGTAGTTCAAGATATTTATGATAATACTGAAAGTGTTAAGATGTGCCATTTATTATTACCTTCTCAATCTGGACTTAAGAAAGAGGGCGTTTTAATAAATAGTGAAAGACGTTTATCAAGGGTGGTTCCAGCTTTAAGAAAGGAAGAGAATGAATATACTGATTATGATATTTTCTTAGGGGTAGGTAAGGCTCTAGGTATGGGAAAATATCTAGATAAGTGGAAAACACCTGAAGATGCCTTTAATACCATAAGGGAATGTACTAAGGGAATGCCTTGTGATTTCACAGGAATTGAGTATTATATGTTAAAAGACGGTGATGGAATTCAATGGCCATTTAAAAAGGGTGATGAATTAAAGAGTAATCAAAGAAGACTATATGAAGATAATAGGTTCTTTACTCCTAGTGGGAAAGCTAAGTTTATATATGAAGAGGTAGCAGAAGAAAATCCAAAGCCAAGTGAAGATTATCCATACTATTTTAATACTGGAAGAGGAACCGTTGGTCAATGGCATACACAAACAAGAACTAATGAGATTGAATTTGTAACTGCAATAGTTCCAGGGGAAGCTTATATAAATATTCATCCAGAACTAGCAGAAGAGTACGGAATTAAAGAGAATGATAAGGTTATTGTAGATTCACAAAATGGAGAAAGTGCTACATTTATAGCAAAGCTTTCTAGGACAGTTAAGAAAAATCATATATATGCTCCAATGCATTACATTGAATGTAATAAGCTTACTCCATCAGTTTATGATCCTTATTCAAAGGAGCCTTCATATAAATTTATTCATGTAAATATTAAGAAGGCAATATAGGAGGGAGAATAAATGAAAAGAATAAAAATAGATAGAAAGAAATGTATTGGATGTTTAACATGTACTACAGCCTGTATTGTTTCCCATGGAGGCCATGATACAAGAAATAGAATAGCTATTAATAGTGATGGAAGATATTCTCCTATTTTCTGTAGACATTGTGATAGACCAGAATGTGTTTATACCTGTATGTCTGGTGCTATGAGCAGGGATAATGAAACAGGATATGTTTTATATGATGAATCAAGATGTGCACACTGTTTTATGTGTATAATGGCATGTCCTTATGGAGTGCTAAAAACGGATGCTAGAACAAATCACGTTATTATGAAGTGTGATATGTGCAGAAATACTGAAGAAAAATATCCTCAATGTGTCGCAAGGTGTCCTACAAATGCTATTACTTTAGAGGAGGTACAAGAAATATGAGGTGTGTAGTAGTTGGTGCTTCAGCAGCTGGAATTAGCTGTGCAAAGACTTTAAGGGAATTAAATAAAGATGTTGAAATTACGTTGATTTCTAAGGATGAACATGTAGTTTCTAGATGTATATTACATCACTATATTGAAGATGTTAGAAGTGTCGACGATTTGAACTTTGCTCCTTATGACTTCTTTAAAGTTTATGGTGTTAAGTGGATTAAAGGTAGAGAAGTAATAAAAATAGATCCAAAGGGGCATAAGCTTAGTTTAGACAATGGTGAAGAGGTTGAGTATGATAAAGTATGTCTTGCACCTGGTTCATCATCTTTTATTCCTCCTATTGAAAATCTAAGAGAAGCTAAAAATGTTGTAGGACTTAGAAACTTAGAGGATGCTATTTTAATAAAAGATTTATTACCTAATATTAAGGATGTTATAGTTTTAGGTGGAGGGCTAGTAGGAATAGATGCAATAGCAGGTTTACTAAAGTATGATGTTAAAATTCATTTGGTAGAAATGGGGGATAGAATTCTTCCACTTCAATTAGATCATTACGCAGCAGATGCCTATAACAAAAGGTTAGAAGAAAGAGGAGTAGACTTAAGATTTGGTGTAAGAGCTGAGAAACTTATAGTTGATGAAGATAATAAGCCAAAGGAACTTGAGTTGAATACAGGAGAAAAAGTACCCTGTGATTTGGTAATTGTAGCAACTGGTGTTAGATCAAATGTAGGTTTTATAAAGGATGCAGGGATAGACTGTGATAAGTTTGGGTTAGTTATAAATGAAAAAGGTGAAACAGATACTAAAGATGTTTATGGTGCAGGTGATGTTACTGGACGCAATCCAATATGGCCAACTGCTGTTAAAGAAGGAATAATTGCTGCCAGCAATATGCTTGGTAGGGAATTATTTATGACAGACTTTTTTGGAAGCAAGAACACCATGAATATATGTAATTTGGCTACAATGTCTTTAGGTACAGTAATTAAGCCTGATGATAGTTATGAAGAAGTTATTGATGTTGAAGGTGAAGATTATAAGAAGATAATTCACAAAGAAGGAAAGATTTATGGAGCTATAATTCAAGGTGATTTATCTTATGCTGGTGTTTTAACCCAACTTATTAAAGAGAAAATAGATGTATCTAGGGTTAAGAAACCTTTATTTGATATTGATTATGCAGACTTTTTTAATATAAAAGAGAATTTGGAATTTACTTATTAAAAACTGGGCTTGCAATTAAAGAAATAAATTAAAAGTAAATAATATTGTGTTAAAAGGGAAGTTGTTAATAGCAATTTCTCTTTTTTTATGAATAGAAATATATGAGAGAAATAAGTTGGGGGAATTGGTATATGGATAAGTGTCAAAATGATTTAAATAGAATCCCTGTGGCAATAATTATTGAAGATAGGGCAGTAGAAGTAGAAAGATATATAACAGAAAAAATAATAGCCTTTGGAGGAGAAGTTATTAAGGAAGATAATTTATATAATAACTTTAATGGAACTATTATTTATACATCTAATTTAGATAAAGTAAGAAAAGAAGCAATTGATAAAAATTTTTATCAAGTTTTTTGGAAAAAAGATTTAAGTAAAACTGACAATATATTTATAGCTTTTGATTCAAAAAGATATATCTTAGGGCTTAGTGGGTGTTTAAATTCCCTAAAGAAAACTATGGATGAAAACTTAGAAAGTATGATAAAACAAATTAAATTAATGAAGGATGGTAAACATGTTGATAAAAAGGACTGCAATTATTCTATGTGGGGGAAAAAGTAGTAAAGGATATAAAAATAAAGCTTTTTTGAAGATAGGAGAGAAAAAGTTTTTGGACATTATTATAGAGAAAATATCAAATTTTGACGAAATTATAATTTCATGTAGTGATAAAAAATTATTTAGTAATTATAGTGGTATATCCAAAATAGTTGAAGATGATATTCAAGATATAGGTCCGATTTCAGGAATGTATAAATCTTTAAATGAAAGTAGAAACAGTAAGGTTGTAATACTTTCAAGTGATATGCCATTAGTACGGGAAGAATATATAAAAAAACTAGGTACATATGAATTTAATGAAGATGCTTTAATAACCTTTACTAATGGTTCATCTCAACCTCTTTGCGGAGTGTATGATAAAAAAGTAAATAATACAATAAGAACCTTAATTGAAAAGAAAAGTTATTCAGTAAAAGAACTATTAAAGTGTATAAGTGTTAGATATATATTTCCAAAGGAGAGTACTTTCTTTGGAAATGTAAACAATTTGGAAGATTACATAGATATTTGTTCTAAGAGTATGCAAATGAAAGGAATTAGGAATAATAGCTGATTTATAGTGAGATAATAGATATGTAACAGATATAATGATAAAAAATTAACATTTACAAATAATTATTTAAGATATACAATTAAGGAGAATTATTATTAATAGAAATAAATTATCCAAGGAGGAGAAACAATGAAAGTTGTAGTTGTAGGTTGTACTCATGCTGGAACAGCAACAGTAGTTAATTTAAAGGAAATGCATCCAGAATGTGATGTTACTATATATGAAAGAAATGATAATATTTCTTTTCTTTCTTGTGGAATAGCTTTACAAGTTGGTGGAGTAATAGCTGAACCGGAGAAATTATTTTATAACTCTCCAGAAAATTTAGCTAAGTCTGGTGTAGTAACTAAAATGAAACATGATGTCTTAGATATAGATTTTGATAATAAAAAGTTAAGGGTTAAGAATTTATTAAATGGAGAAGAATTTGAAGATTACTATGATAAACTGGTTTTAACTATAGGGTCTTGGCCAATAGTACCAAAGTTTGAAGGTGGAGATTTAGAAAATATAGTTTTATGTAAGAATCATGACCATGCAGAAGTTATTGTTAAAAAGACAGAACATGCTAAAAATGTAGTTGTTATTGGTGCTGGATATATAGGAGTTGAACTTGCTGAAGCCTTTGAATTAAAGGGTAAGAAGGTTACTTTAATTGATGCTGAAGAAAGAATAATGGCAAAATACTTAGATAAGGAATTCACAGATATAGCTGAAAATGAATTTAAGTCTAAGGGTGTTAAATTAGTTCTTGGAGAAAAGGTTGCAAGATTTGAAGGAGAGAATGGTAAAGTTCAAAAAGTTGTAACTGATAAGGGAAGTTATGAAGGAGATTTAGTAGTACTTTGTATTGGATTTGCTCCAGCAACTAAGATTGTTCAAGGTAAGTTAGATACATTAAAGAATGGTGCAATAATAATTGATGAATATATGAGAACAAGTAGAGAAGATGTATTTGCAGCTGGTGATTGCTGTGTTGTTAAATATAATCCTGCTAATGAAGAAAGATATATTCCTCTAGCTACAAATGCAGTTAGAATGGGGACTTTAGTAGCAAGAAATATTGAGAAGCCTACACTTAAGTATATGGGAACTCAAGGGACTTCAGGTATCAAAATATATGACCAATGTATTGCATCTACTGGAATGACAGAAGAAGTAGCTAAGGCTACAACTAATTTTAATGTTGCTTCTGTTTCCATTAAAGATAATTATAGACCAGAGTTTATGCCTACTTTTGAAGAAGCAATGGTTAAACTTGTATATAACAAAGATACGAGAGAAATATTGGGAGGTCAAATTATATCAAAGATTGATCTAACACAAATGATGAATACTTTATCAGTTGTAATTCAAAATAAAATGACAGTTGAAGAATTAGCAATGACTGATTTCTTCTTCCAACCACACTTTAATAAACCATGGAGCTTATTAAATGCTATTGCATTAGAAGCTTTATAAAATAAAAATAAATGGCTAGGATAAAAATCTTAGCCATTTTTTGTTATAATTAAATAAAAACTATGGAAGAGGGGGCTATTTATGATTAGGGAAGTGAAGTTGAGTGATGCAAAGGCGATAGTTGATATATACAATTACTATATATTAAACACAAATATAACCTTTGAAGAAAAGCAGTTAACGGTAGATGATATGGAAGAAAGAATAATTGAAAAGACGGCTAAGCATCCTTGGATTGTTTACGAAAGAGATGGACAAGTTATTGGATATGCATACTTAAGTGGATGGCATAGTAGATCTGCTTATAGATATTCAAATGAAGCATCTATTTATTTAGATAGGAATGAAAAGGGGCATGGGATAGGAAAGGAACTGTTTGGCCAGTTATTAGAGGTTTCTAAAGGTTATGGGGTACATACTATTGTTTCAGGAATAACAATTCCCAATACAGAAAGTATATCCCTTCATGAAAAGTTTGGATTTAAAAAGATAGCAGAGTTTGAGGAAATAGGATTTAAAAATAATAAGTGGCTAAACGTTGGATATTGGCAAAAGCTTTTATAGAAAAGCGATGACGATAAAGAGAGAGCTTCAATTAGCTCTCTCTTTTAATATATTACGCTAGGAATCTGAACGTCCTATTACGCTATATTATAATTAAATTATATGCTTAAAAATAATAAAAAACAATAAAAAATAATAATAAACAATAACAAACAATAAAATGTGATATAATTACATTAATACATTCAAGGGGATGATTAGATGTTTTTAGAAGAACGTTATGATAAAATTATCAAAATGGTTGAAGATAAAGGAAGGATGTCTGTTAAAGATCTATCTTCAATTTTTAAAGTGACAGAAGATTGTATCCGTAAAGATTTAAGAGAACTAGAAAAGCGCGGTAAAGTAAAAAGGGTTCACGGGGGAGCTATAACAAATAGAAGTCATAATGACATTAAACATATAAATGAGAGAAAAGAAATAAATAGTGGTAAAAAGCAAGAGATAGCCAAAAGAGCCTTTAATGAGATAGAAGATGGGGACATTGTATTCTTAGATGTTTCTTCAATAAATCTAGAGCTTGCCCAAATAATTGGGAGTGGCTCTAAAAAAGTAATTGTAGTATCTAATATGCCACAGGTAGCAACTGTATTAAATGATAGCAAAGATAATATTACTTTAATTATAGTAGGTGGAGAATTTAATAAAAAGGTTGGGGCAATGCTTGGGGCATTTACTAACCAATATATTAGTCAGTTTACCTTTGATAAGTCATTTGTAGGAGTTTGTGGAATAAATGAAGAGACAGGTTGGATGAGTACATTCAATATGGAGGACGGAGCTACAAAGAAAACCATAATAGATAATTCTAATAAGAGCTATTTAGTTATGGAAGAAGAAAAGTATAATTATGATGAATTCTATAAATTTGCTAAATTAGATGATGTTTCAGGAATAATAACTGAAGAGAGAACTGTATATAATTTTTAATTAATAAAAGAAGACTGTATTAGAATTGCTACAGTCTTCTTTTCATGATTAAAAGCCTCGTTCATTACGATTTTTTCGTATATTACTAATAATTTTTTCTAAAACCTTATCTATGCATTCACCAATCATAATTAAAATAAATAGTCTTGGATACTTAAATAGTATATAAATAAATATACCGATAGCAACTAGGCAAAATGTAATTAAAAATATGGTGAATTTTCCTGCAGCTATAGATTCTTCTTCGGTTAAATCTTCATCTAAATCCTCATCAAGTAACTTTTCAATTTTCTTTCCCAAGAAAGGAGTTGTAAATCTTTCAACAACAAATAAAATCCAGAATCCATTCAATGAATTTTTATATAGATATATATATACAGGAAGTGTTAGAAGACATAATATAAAGGGTATGCTTGTCCTAATGTATTTCATCAATTTAACCATCTCCTACTAATAAGAAATACTAACACACAAGGTGATAAATAGGGAGTTACATTTGTAACTTCCTATTTATTTTTACTTAAATCTATTATAGTAATTGATCCACGGGAAAGTTTAACCATACCCTCTTTTTCAAAATATTTAAGCATTCTAGAAACAACCTCTCGTGCTGTTCCTAGGTCATTAGCTATATTTTCATGAGTAACTTTTATAACTTTTTTATTAAAGCTTTCAAGATATTTTATTAGCCTTTTATCAAAACTAGTAAAAACAATATCTTGCATAATCCACATAACTTCAGAAAATCTTGATTGAGTTAAATCTAAGATATATTGATTAAGTGACATGTTATTTTGAGAAAGCTTTTGCAAATATTCACTAGGGAATACTATTGCTTCTGTATGCTCTAAAGCATCAATATTTATATTAAACTGTATGTTTTTAAAAATACATGATGCTGATAATATACAGGAATAACCTTTTTCAAGTCTATATAAGGTTATCTCTTTACCTTCGTCAGAAGTTAAAAAGGCTCTAAGGGTACCACTTAATACAGTTATAAACCCATTACAATTTTTATCAGAAAAGTAAAGGGAATCATCCTTTGAATAGGTTACATGAATTGCTTTGGAATTAAAGAGATCTTTATCTTCTTTAGTTAATTTACTATAAAATTGTGTGTTTTTTTCTAAAAAGTCTATATCAAATTTATTTAGCATTATATTATCTCCTAATATTTAACTAATGTCATTATATGAATAAATAAGGAAAAACTCAAGCGTGAGGTTTGATATTTAACAGTAAAAACTATGATTGTATAGTAATTAAAGTTATAATACAAATAAGGGGGGATGGGAAATGGTTAAAAACATAATTTTTGATTTAGGTAATGTAGTTCTTAAATATGATAATTTAGCGTATTTGAAAAGTAAGATTGAAGATAGTGACAAGATAGACAAGCTACGTGAAATCGTATTTAGAGGACCAGAGTGGATTATGTTAGATGAAGGGACAATAACAGAGGAAACAGCTATTGAACAAATCTGTAGAAATAACCCTGAGTTAGAGGCGGATATTAGGAATGTTTTTGATAATTGGTATTCCTTGTTAGAACCAATAGAATCAACAGTAGAAATAATTAGTGAATTAAAAGAAAAAGGATATAAATTATTTTTTCTATCTAATTTTCATGATAAAGCATTTCAAGTTGTAGCTGAAGAATATCCATTTTTCACATTATTTGATGGTGGCGTAGCATCTTATAGAGAGAAAATAATTAAACCAAATTTAGAGATATATAGAATATTATTAGATGGATATAACCTAAAGCCTGAAGAATGTATATTTATTGATGATGTAAATGAAAATATTATTGCTGGAGAACAAGTTGGAATAAAAGGAATTCATCTTAGGGATGTAAGTATTTTAAGAGAAGAGCTAGAAAAATATTTAGTGGAATGATTAGGAGAAATGGCTGGGCCATTTCTCTTTTTGGTTAAGTTTTCTTATCTCTATTATTACCAAAAATTATCTACACCACATTATAATGGCATCTTCGTTATTGTCTTTATAATATTTCTTACGTATACCTTCTTCTTTGAAATTATACTTTTTATAAAGATTTTGTGCAGGGGCGTTTGAAGCTCTGACTTCTAAAGTAAGAGAGTTACAACCCCAATTTTTACAATGTTCTATTAAAGAAGAAAGAAGTATGCTACCAATCCCTTTTCCTCTAAAGTTTGGGTGTACAGCAATATTAGTAATATGCCCTTCGTCAACAATAGTCCAAACACCAGCAAAACCAATAACCTTATTATTTTCTTTGGCAACAAGGTATTTAGCTAGGGGATTAGAAAGTTCCTTTTTAAAGGCTTCTTTGCTCCAAGATTCCTTTAAAGATAAAGAACTAACTTCTAAAACATCTTCTAAATCACATTCTTCCATTAAAGTAATAGATATATTACTCACTCATTCTCATCCTCTTTTCTAATTCTCTTTCAGCTTGAGGTTTCTTTAAATAAACAGGAGCAGAGTTTGGATCATCCTTAATTCCTTGTTTTAAAAGATTAAGGCCTAATTCACCTATAGATGAAGCTCTAGTTAAGCTTACATGGTTAGATGCAAATTTTGCATTAGGGAAGTTTACCTTAATATATTCCTTATGCTTAAGTAATCCATCACCAGTAAATATAACTTCTTCATTTTTTTCTTTTAGCATTTCTAAAAGATCAGGAAGTTCCATAGGGGTTGGCTCCATTATATTTTTAAATTCTCCATCTTCATTTTTATAAAGAGCAGTATAAACATTTTCCCTTAATGCATCCATAATTGGACAAATGATTCCATTAAAGTAAGAAAGGCTATAAGCTAATCCATCAAGAGAAGAAAGGCTTATATAAGGCTTGTTTGCTCCAAAGCTTAATCCCTTAATTGTAGCCATACCTATTCTTAAACCTGTAAATGAACCAGGTCCTTTAGAAACAACAAATCCATCAATATCATTTATTGTTAATTCACAATCCTTTAAAAGATTTTCAATCATAGGCATTAATAAGACAGAATGTTCCCTCTTATCATTAATAACATATTCACCTAGTAAAGTATCATCATTAAGTAGTGCAACAGTAGCTACCTTAGATGAAGAGTCTATACTTAAAACTATCATATTTTTAGCTCCTTTACGTAATCATATCTATCTCCATAAGGGGTAACTTTAATGTTTCTAAAATCTTCCCCCTTAGATAAGTCCTTTGAAATGTGTATATGTATGTATTCTCTTGGTAATATTTCCTCTATGTAGTTAGCCCATTCTATAATAGAAACAGCATCTGAGAAAATATAATCATCAAATCCTATTGCATAAATTTCATCAGGATCGCTAACTCTATAAACGTCAAAGTGATTTAATTTTAAACGTCCACGTTCATATTCATTTACAATAGTAAATGTTGGACTAGTTATATTTTCGTTTATATCAAGACCTTTAGCTATTCCTTTTGTTATGTGAGTTTTACCTGTACCAAGGTCACCAGTTAAGCAAACAATATCACCAGGATTTAAAAGTTTGCCTAAGTTAAAACCAATTTTAGTAGTTTCACCTATACTTTTTACTTCAAAAATCATATGTAAAATCCCTTTCATAAACTATTCTATCTTATTATTCTATCCAAAAAGGAGATAAAAGAAAAGTCTTTATCCCCTTACCACATATTAAAGGTTGAAAATTTTTTGTGGAAAGTGTAAAATTTTTTTTATATGAACAGAAAATTTGTAGTAATTTTGTATACATTTTAATTTCATATGTTGATATAATATATAATAGGGAATTAACTGGTAAGTACCAGGGGGTGATATATTGAAGAAGGTTACCTTTGGAATGTTATTAATAACATTTCTACTATTTTTGGGGATAGGAGTTTCTTCTAATCCACTAATAGCGAATACTGTTGATAGAGAAGATACAAGCAGAGATGTTTATTTAAATATTATCACTTGTAATAAGATACAATATGAAATGGTAAAAGATATTGTTGGAAATAAACACAATGTTCAATATATGTTTAATGATGAACAAGCATCTAAGGATTTTAAATATACAGATGAAACCATAAGTAATATTTCAAATATGGACTTGTTCTTTTATAATGGAAATATAATGGAACCTTGGCATGATGAGTTGATTTCAAATCTTAATAAAGGTAACTTAGGAATTATTAATTCTTCTAGAGGAATTAGAACAGTTAATTTTACTGGAGAAAACTCAGGGAAGGAAAATCCATACTATATGGTTGGATATGATGAGTATAAGATAGCATTATATAATATAAAAGTTGCTATTCAGGAGAAAGACCCTAAAAATAGGGAGCTTTATGAAGAGAATTACAATAAGGTTATTAAGAGTATAGATGAAGTTTTAAAAACATATGATGATAAAAAGTCAGTTATAAAGGAATATAGCTATATTGCTTTAGATGATAAGTTAGATTATTTCTATAGAAATATAGGAATATCTCCAATAAAACTTAATGGTAAAACTATAAACCAGGTTATTAAGGAAAATAGGATAGATCCAGCTAAGGTTATAGTTTTAAAGGACAAGGAAACAGTTTTTGAAGATATAAACTTTAATACTATTGAATTAAATGGATATAGTGGAGCTGATTCGGCTAGGAAAGTATTATTAGATAATTATAATGCATTTTATAATAATTTTTCAGTTAAAGAGAATAATAGTGGGCATGAATAGATTTTATTCATGCTCTATTTTTACAGTTTTAAGGAGTAAAAGTTGTGATAGACTATATAATCACCTGATAATTTAGAAAGAAATATTTTTTTGAACAAAAAAGTTGATTTTTGAATAAGATTATTATATAATCAAACTTGTCTCGAAGGGGTATGGCTCAACGGTAGAGTAGTGGTCTCCAAAACCATTGGTTGTGGGTTCAAATCCTACTGCCCCTGCCACAAAGATCGTAAGCGAAATGCTTACGGTTTTTTTTATTTTGGTATTATTGTAAGTATTAAAGAAATTATTAAATTATATTGAAGACTAGGATAAAATAAGTATCCTAGTTTTCTATTTTATTCATAAAAGGATAAAAAACTATTCTTGCGTGATAATTAATATTGTCTTGGTAAAAGTTATATATATGTAATTATTGTTACAATTTAATTACAAAAATAAAATTATAAGAATGAAAAAATATCAAATTTTAAAATATTTACGTGAAATAGTTTAAAATTATCAAATGAGTATTATTGTAACTATTAATAAAGTAAACAATAACGCTTACATAGTAAAAATGTATAAATTATAATTATAAGCAAAAGTTGACTAAATATTCCATATAAATATAATTAATACTGATAAACTAAAGGAGGATGAAGATTTAGATGGATGAGATCCGAGAAGAATTAGGTATAATTGTTGGGGACCTATACATCAAATATGGAGGGACAGAAGAAATTTTAAAATTAAATAGTATTTTAGATACTCTTGTATTATTAGAGATGAAAGAAATTAATAAGAACATTTGTGAGCTACAGACATCCGTTTAAGATATTTGTTTAGAGTTAGTTAGTGGGTTCAATCTACTGGCTAGCTCATTTTTTTTATAATAATTAAGTTGACAATATTACAAGGCAAGTATTTAATAGTGTTTATAATAAAAAAATGTAGAGTTTTTTAGATAAGATGAAGAGGGAAATTTATATTTTTAATATATCCCATCCTCATATGAGAGAATGGGGTGGATATTTGTTTTGATGTGACTTGGAGCCAGCGACGGAACAAGCAAAATAAATATCTACCCCACCTTTTTTATTTATTAAATAAAAAAGGTGAATTAAATATATGAAATGGTACAAGATAAATTGTAATGGGTTTTAATCTATAAGTAATAAGGAGGAAAAAAAGTGAAATATAGAGTAAGGCGATCTTTATTATTTTCTTTAGGTATGCTTGTTTTAATCTTTATGCTTGGTGCAAGTGTTCCTAGTGTTAAAGTTTTTAATATAGAGGAACAAACTTATAATGAAGATTATGCTAATAAAAAAATTATATATCTAACTTTTGATGATGGACCAAGTTCTAAGGTAACGGATGGGGTGTTAGATGTATTAAAAGAAAAGGATGTAAAAGCAACATTTTTTCTTATTGGAAATCAGATAAAAGATAGAGAAGATGTAGTAAAAAGAATTCATAATGAAGGTCATGGTATAGGTTTACATACATATAATCATAAATTTAAGTATGTTTATCGTAATGAGGATACATTTATAAAAGAGATGGTAGAATGCAGGAATGAGATAAATAGAGTAGTTGGAGTCTCTCCTAATATAATTAGATTTCCAGGAGGCAGCTACAAACACTTAAGTAAACAGTTTTTATCCAAGTTGCATGATAATAACTTTAAAGTTTATGATTGGAACTTAGATAATACAGATGGAATGAATCAAAAGCTTGACCCTAATGTTTTATATAAGAAAGCTATTAAGGGAAGCGAAAACTTACATCCTATAATACTGCTTATGCATTGTACAGATATGAATAAAAATACTTATAAAGCTCTTCCAGATATAATAGATTATTATAAAAATGAAGGATATCAGTTTAGAATTATAGATGAAAACACACCAGAGATGTATTTTAGGATTAAATAAGATAAAAGGAAAGTACCACATTATTAAAGAATATGTGGTACTTTTTATTATTTAATTTAAATTCTTAATTTTAAATAAAAGTATTACGCCCAATATTGAAACTAAGCTCTCAGTAATAGGGAATGCTAGCCACACCCCAGTTAAGCCTACTAATGCAGATAGTATAAAAGCCATAGGAATTATAACAACTAATCCTCTTAATAAAGAAATAATTTGAGCTAGGAAGGCTTTTTCCATAGAGCTAAAAAGCATAGGAAGAATAATATTAAATCCTACAAATATTACAGCCATAAAATAAAGCTTTAATCCATTTGTTGCAATACTCTGCAATACAATGTTATTTTCACTATTAAATATTTTAGCAATTGGGTCTGCTAAGAAAAATATAATTAGATAGAGTATGAATGAAATAATAGACATAGTTATCATTGCATATTTAAATATTAACTTAATACTTTTTATATCATTACCTCCATAAGATTTGCTTATAAGTGGTTGAATTCCTTGAGCAATACCAGTATATACTGCTACAACTACAAGAGATAAATTTGCAACTATTCCATATGCAGCAACACCTACATTACCTATGAGATTAAGTATAATCATATTAAAAACAATAATTACAATTCCAGAGGAGACCTCTGTAACTAAGGATGGAAAACCTAATGATAAAGTATTGCGTGCTATCTTAATGCTAGGTTTTATTTTTATAAAATGAAATTGATTTTTTCTCTTTATGCGGTGTAGGGATAGTATAAGCATACTAATTATAGGAGCTAGTCCTGTTGCAAATACAGCTCCAAATATTCCAAGTTGTAATGGAAATATAAATATATAATCTAAAATTATATTAGATAAGCTTCCACCAAGCATTGCATACATTGATAATTTAGGGCTGTTATCATTTCTTACAAAGCAAATTAGTACATCATTCATAATGAAAGCAGGAGCAAATATAAGGATGAATTGTAAATATGTATTTGTCATTTTAAAAACATCAGAATCTGCCCCTAAAGCAGTAGTTAAAGATTTAGAAAGAAAAATACCAATTAGTACAAATCCAATAGATAGAACAGTAGCTAAACATAAGGTGTTTGTAAAGATGGTATTTGCATTTTTATTTTCTTTATTACTTTTAAAAATTGAATACTTTGTGGCACCACCTATTCCTAGCATTAAGCCACTTCCATGAATAAAGCTATATACAGGTATAGCTAAGTTAAGTGCTGTTAAACCATTTTCACCTAATCCCCTTGAAACAAAAAATGTATCTGCTAATATATAGCATGATAAGCCAATCATACCTAAAACATTTAATGTAGAGTAGCGGGCGAATTCCTTAAATTGAGATTTATTTTTCATATAGTCCTCCTAAAAAATAAAGCGCCAGAATGTCCTATCTCCAAAAGGCCTACGGATAGGATAACTGACGCTTAACATATTTACCCGGCGGCAAACATGTATCTTGTATTTACTTACCAGAAATTGTAGCATAACCTTTGAAAAAAGGCAATGTCATCTAGGTGACTTGTCTTTATACAAAAATAAAAGTTCTTATATTTATATAATTATATATTTCATCCACTGTATTGAAGATTTTTATAAACTTTTTAAAAAGTTAGCTATATATTCTTTTGATTTAAAATTATCTGGTGTATTTAAGTATGTATTCTCTAGTAAGAGTGAAACGGAATTAACTAAAGGAGTATTAGTGGTAAATTTAGAATCTAAAAAATTATTATTATTATTAACAAGTAAAAATTCATTTTTTTTGCACCAGCAGTAGAATAAATTATTATTAAATTTGGATATGTCGGGAATAAGACAAATATTATAAGAGTCAGTATTTAATAAATAATCTATTAAGCAAGATATATGACTTTTAAATTGTTCTTTAGTAAGGATTAGGTTTGGCGCTATGTCTGACATACTTTCATATATAATAGATTCTTTATTTGAAAATTCTATAAGATCATTAATAGAATAAAAATCTATATTAAAAAAGTTAGGATTCTTATGTAATGAATTCTTAATAGATTTAAAACAATTGAAATAAAATTCCCTATCTATTTCATTATCAACTGAATTACAAAGTATTTCGTAATATAATTTATCAGACATTATAGATGTTAGAGGAAAAGAACCATAGTTATAATAAGAATTTTTAATAGAATCTTTATTAGGTAGTTGAATGTTATTAACCTCAAATTTATCTAATACTTCAGAAATACTTACATTGTAGAAAGTGGGATATGATCTAGAAAGAATATTTTTACCCCATCCTGTATAAAATTTTATGCTGATTGGATCCTTAAATAAAGTACTGTAAAACTGTGTTTCATTATCAACTATTTGGCTTGAAGACATAAAGACTCCATTATGTTCCATTATGTGAAAACAATAATTGTAATAGTTATCAAGGGAATCAATAAAATATAAAAAATTACAATTTTTATGATTTATTAATGGAGATAAATATAATCCGAGCTTTAAACTATTGCTATTTGAATATACAAAATTCAAATTACATCCCATATCTAAGAGCATTAAAGTTTTATTTATCCATTCATTTCTAAAATCTTTATTATCCATCATTAAATCTAATGACTTACAAAATACAAATAATAAATTTTGAGGTTTTCCATATGAAATAGCGGAGTTCAGAAAATTAAGAATTCCTAAAAGTGCGTTCTTTTCATCATCATAAATTGAGATGTTAGCTGAATATATAGAACCATTATTAATAAAGTTATCAATAATTTGTTGGTAGTTATTAATATCATCAAAGATGAATTTTTTTATTGAAGTTATTAATGAAGAAGTATTACCTAATGAATTATTAGGTATATGATAAATTGATGAAAATAATTTTTCAAGGAATTCAATTTCTAACTCTTTATTTCTTTCAATTAAAAAATCAATAGCATTATCAAAGTAAGCAGCATTAGTATCTATTTTTCTCGAACCATTTTTCCATTTGCTTACCAAGCTTCTATCTACATTTAAAGCTTGTGCCATTTTTGATGGAGAAATTTTCAAGCTTTTTAATAAGTAGCTAAATCCATTAGAGTACATTTTATCTCCTCCGTTTTCAAAATAATTAATAATATATTATAAGACAAGCTGTAAATATTATCAATAATATAGAGAGACAAGAGTTGATAAAGCACTTTTTTGTTAATATAAATAAGAATATGGAGATAGAAATATTAATATATTAAAATTCACAAAGTGTCACAGTGAATAAAAATGACAAAGGTTTAATGAAAAGTCTATTTCTAATATAATTTTAATAATTATAACAATTATTTAATAAGTTTGTTGTATTTTGGGAAGTTGCTTTGTTGCGGTAAGGAGAATATTATGAAAGAGCTTAATTTATTTTATATAGATGATTGCAAAATTAATCATGATGTTATTGCTTCGTTTTTGAAGGACATGGAAGTTAATATTAAATACTTTTATTATGCAATAACAGCTCTAGATTATATGAATTTGAAAAAACCGGATATTATTATTGTTGACTATATAATGCCTAAAATGAATGGACTAGAATTTATTAAGAAGTTTAGAAGTTTTGATAGAAAGGTACCTATTATTTTAATTACTGCCGCCAGTGATGAGGCTATAAAGTTGAAAGCACTAGAAAGTGGAGCTACAGAGTTTTTGTACTTACCATTTAATAAATATGAATTTATTATGAGAGTAAGAAATTTATTGGAGTTAAGAAAATATCAAAGAAGAGTTGAAAATAAAGCGATGGTATTAGCTCATGAGATTAAAGAAGCTACTAAAAGTATTACAGAGCGTGAAAAAGAAACTTTAGAAGTGTTAGTTGAAACGGCTAAAAAAAGGGATTCAGATACAGGAAATCATGTAATAAGAGTAGCTAAATACTCAAAAGTATTAGCAAAAGCATTAGGTATGAGTGAAGAAGAGCAAGAAGAAATATATTATGCAGCTAAACTACATGACTTGGGTAAAGTTGGAATAAGCGATCAGCTAATTAATAAAAGTGGACAATTGACCTTAGAAGAGTTTGAAGTAATGAGAACTCATACAACAATAGGATATGATATATTGAAAAATAGTAGAAGTAAATATCTAAAAAAGGGGGGGATAGTAGCCTTATCTCACCATGAAAGATATGATGGGTTAGGGTATCCCAATCAATTAAAGGGAAATGAAATACCTATAGAAGGAAGAATAGTAGCTATAGCAGATGTATTTGATGCATTATTAATGAAAAGGAGCTATAAGGATAGTTGGTCTATTGAAGAGGCAACGGATTACATAAAAGGGAAAAGAGGAACTCAGTTTGATCCTTATTTAGTTGATATATATATAGATAATATTGAAGAAATAAGGAGAATTAGTTATGAGTTTAAAGATTAAATCCAATAATTATTGGACGAAAGGATTTTTTTTTATTGGAGCTTTTTCAATTCTAATACTAATTTCTATATCTTATATATCAATAGTAAAATTAAACTTAAATTTCAATCGAAAAAAATGTATAAGGTCTATATCTGAAGCACAACTTAGTTTAGTAGAAAACAAACTTGAGACAAGCGTCCAATTGTTATATCTTTTATCAGATTTTATGGATATATATAGTCAAGAAACTAATAAAGATAAAAAAAATAATCTATTGAATGATGTATTAATTGATACTAAATTTTATGATATTGGATTTATTAATTTAAATGGAGATGTAGTAACTGCTAATAACAATTATTATGATGTTAAAAATAAAAAGTTTTTCTATGAGATTATAAGTGGAAAAAAATATTATTTTGAATATGAATTTGATGAACAAATTAATGAATATATATTTTACATAGCTATACCTACATACCAAGATAAAAAGATTACAGGAGTTATTTTTGCCAAAGAGGGAGCTAGTGAAGTAGTAGGGTATTGTGATCATCAGGAAAATATAGGTGAAATGGACAAGTATATTTTACATTCTGATGGAACGATTATTTGTAAAAATAATTCTAGTGGATTTAATATTGGAGAAAATTTCTTTAATGAATTAAATGACTACAATAAGAATAATAAAATTTTAGATATACAAAATAAAATAAAAAATAAACAAAGTACAATTAACTTGTTAAATTATAAAGATGGATCCCAAATAGTGTCTATTTATCCTATTAAATATACAGAAGATTTTTATTCTATTACTTCTGTTGATTCAAAACTTATTAAGCAGAGTGTAGCTAGTATTGAAAAAGGAAGTTTTATTTTGATAGTACTATTTCTATTTTTAATAGAATTTAGTTTGTTTTTATTGTTAGTATATAGAGAAAAAAATAAAAAATTAAAAGAAGAAAATTATAGAAAGAAAAGATTTTTATCTAATATTAGTCATGAGATAAGAACACCAATGAATGGAGTTATTGGTTCTGTAGAGCTAGCTTTAAAGAATAAAGATAATCAACAAAAATTACAGTATTATTTGAATAATACACTAATTGCATCTAATAATTTATTAAATTTATTTGATGATTTATTAACCATGACTAAAGGAAAATTAGGTGAACTTAGACTATATGAGGAATGTGTAAGTGTTAGAGAAATAATTCAAAAGGTAAACTCAATAGTTTTACCAATTTTAGAGCAAAAGAAAAAAAGATATACCATAGATATAAGTTCTTTAGAAGATATTAGCGTAATATGTGATAAAAATAAGATAGTACAGATATTAATTAATTTAATTATTAATTCATCAAAGTTTACTGAAGAGAATGGAGAAATCCATTTATCTATTAAACTTATAAAAATTAAATCTAATAACATCGGCCAATTTGTATTTTCAGTAGAGGACAATGGAATAGGAATGACAAAAGAATTTATGCATAAGATGTTTCTTCCTTTCACTCAAGCAGATGAGTTTAACTCTAAGCATAATGGTGGAGCAGGTTTAGGGTTATCAATAACAAAATCAATTGTGGATTTAATGGGGGGAGAAATTGAAGTAGAAAGTGAATTAGCCCATGGAACTAGGTTTGATATTACATTACCATTAAAAATTATAGATTCTAATCTTATAAATGTAAGTTGTTACAAAAATTTTTCTAATATAGGACAAGGTAAAAGAGTACTACTTGCTGAAGATGATGAGATAAGTAGAATTATAGAATGTGAACTTTTAAATAGCCTGGGATTTGAGGTTGATGCTGCTATTAATGGAAAAGAGGCATATAAAAAGTTTATTGATTCAGATAAGGATTATTATGATCTTATACTAATTGACCATATAATGCCAGAAATGAATGGCTATGAGTGCTGTAATAAAATACGTAATAGCAATCATTGGAATGCAGAAAGTATTATAATACTTGGTATGACTGCAGGTTCATTAAATAAAAGTGAGAAATTAATTAGTAAATCTGGGGTAAATGATTGTTTAACTAAGCCAATTAATAAGAGTGTATTTATAGAAAAGTTAGAAAAAGTTTTTTAATAAATATTTAGGTATAATTGAGGGGAATGAATAATGAAATTTAGATTTATATGTTATAAAGATGCAATGATAAGATTACAAGGAGATAATGTATTGTTTTTTAATTTGTTGAAAAAGTTTAGTGAGAGTTATGGGGAGTATATTAAGAGGATAGAATCTTTAATTAATAATTCAGATTATATAGAGGCATATGAAGTGACCCATTTAATTAAAGGAACTGCTGCTAATTTAAGTATGAAAAATTTAGAGGTGGTAAGTGACAAACTTTGTTATGCGTTAAGTGATGCAGATGAAGTTGCTATTGAAAGTTATTTAGTTAAGTTTAAAAGAGAGTTTGAGTATGTTTTGGATGAAATAAAGGAGTATTTAAGTGTTGGAGGTGACTTATGAAGAATGTTTTGTTTTTGCTAAATAACTTACATGGGTATGTACATATAATTCGTGAATTAATGGACTCCAATATTAATGTTAATATAATTAGCGCTTATAATACTCAGATTATTTCAGCTTTACCTAAGGATTTTTATGAAATAATAATTGTTGAAGATATTAATGAAAATAATTTTTCGCTTAACTGTGCCAAATTATTAAAAAGAACATGTAAAGAAAGTGATATAATACTAATTTCTGATAATAAGGAAGCTTACTTAGATACAGAAATATTAAAAATAATATCAAAAAAGTTTTTTTTAGAGAGGTATAGAAAAGTACTAGAGTCATGCAAAGTTAAATGGATAGAGAAGATGAATAATCCTAAGGTAGAAAATAATAATTTTATTGAAGAAGATAAGAATATTATTATAGTTGATGATGATTCAATATCATTAGCCATATTAGACAATATTCTAACTATAGAGGGATATAATGTAGAGCCTTTTGATTCAGCAAATGATGCTATAAGACATCTAAGTTTTATTGAAAATAGTGAAAAGAAAGTAAGTTTATTTATATTAGACTTAATTATGCCTAATATAGATGGATTTAAACTATTAAGGAAAATACGAGAATATAATAATTTTAGAAATGTTCCAATATTAATTGTTTCGTCAATAAGTGATAAAAGAGTGGTAGCACAAGCAGCTAAATATGGAGTAAGTGGATATATATTAAAACCATTCAATAGAATTGATGTTAAAAATAAAATAAAGTCAGTAATAATTCAATAGATTTAATAAAAGGAGTAGTTTATACTGCTCCTTTTATTGTAAGTATATAAATGATATAATCTCTATGTAAATATTTACTTTGTGTTTACAGCAAAAGATAGATAGTGTAAAGTTTTGTATGAAAAAATAGCCTATGGCTAGTTCTGAATAATAATAAAAAAAAAGACTTTATA
>OIFK01000075.1_pt1 | contig 78190 bp, 80 predicted proteins | sample 1582071 | NCBI WGS metagenome assembly OIFK01 (sample SAMN07501052, study PRJEB24779) | human gut metagenome | isolation source: stool | host: human infant | place: USA: Pittsburgh, PA | reverse complement strand
GTTCGGAAAAACAAAAGAATTAATAAAACAATCAAGGAGAAATAACTCCTCTTTACTCTATAATTACTTTCTTTAAACGAATACGCTCACACAGCATGACGCAGCGCCCGTATTCCCTTTCCAGTCTGACGACGCAGCAGCGCAAGCAGCGTTGACACTTCCGAATAACCCACGTCAGCGGTAATCGTCTCAATATCTTTCCCCTCGGCAAGCAGCTGCTTTACTCGTTCGACCCGCAATTGCTGAAAAAAAGCCAACGGTGATTTACCCAGCGCGGCCTCCGTTCTGCGCTGCAAGGTTCGTGGATGCACGTTAAGCGCACCGGCGGCGGCCTGCAGGGAAAATCCCTGCGCCAGATGCGCCCGCGACCAGTGCTCAAAGCGGTTTATCAGGTCATCGGCATGCTGAGGATAACCTGCCGGCAGGCCTGAAACCTGAGGATGGCGGATATCAGCCGCCATCGCTGTCGTCAGCAAATCCGCAAGCGGCGGGCTGCTCTGGCGAATCAACCACAGCGCCAGCTCCACATGGCCCATCATAGCGCCGGGAAGCATTGGCGGGGCCACATTGAGCCATGACGTTGTGGCGGCCTGCTCATTGAGCAAACGGCTATCAGCCAGGATAAAGGTATTTAAACAGGCAGCGGCAATTTTAACGCCGTGCTTCGCCATGTTTTGCAAAAACCGCTTAGCGGCAGCAATTTCGTGCCAGCCATCCGGTGGCGATTGTCGTGCGTGAACGTTGATCGCCGGCACCACAATCCAGTCGGGATAATCCAAACCCGATGCCTGATGAGCAGGAATACTCAGCCCATGGGCTGATTTAACCTGCCCGGTCATTGCAATCATTTGCACATCAAAGCGAGAAATATTCATGCTCTGGCGTCGCGCCATATCATTGGCCGCGGCGAACGTATCCAGCAACGTCGCTAAGCCGGTGTCGAAAACGCCATCCAGAGCCAGAATATTTATCTTCATGTCGTTAATGGTATTGAAATTGTCATTTTTGCATATGGTTCTATTTTAACCTTAGCCATAGACTTTCCTCTATCGTTATTAATTACCAGAGCCAAATAACATGAAAAATAACCCTGAACTGATTATCCTTACGTTAATTTGTCTGCTAACGGTTATGATGTGGATCCCCTATATTATTGCCAGAGCCACACGTGCTAACGTCGCGCCCGCAGCGGGTAATGGCCATTCGCCATCAATCGGGACGGCGCCCTGGGCGCAGCGTGCGCAAAAGGCGCACGCCAACGCGGTAGAAAACCTCGTTATTTTTGCCCCACTGGTTGTGGCCGCCGCGTTGCTTAACGTCAATAACGCCATAACGTTAATTGCGGCTAAAATTTATTTGCTCGCGCGCATCGTCCATTATATTGCGTATACCGCCGGGATCCCCGTTATCCGGACTCTCGCCTTTCAGAGCGGTTTTGTCGCGACGGTTACTATTGCGATAGTTATTTTAAGTTCCGTTTTTTGAGGTTAAAAACTCCCGGCATTCGCTGCCAACGCCAGGCTTTGTAGCGCCGTCTTCAGCCATTTGGTTGCCCCTCGCTGCCCGCCGCGTTTATGGGAATAGATCTTCACGGTGAACGGGCTGATGGCGAACGGCAAAGGAAAAATCGCGATCGGGGCGGCATGAAGGAACTTCTCTGCGGCATAACGAGGAATCGCCATTAACAGATCGCTTTGCGCCACAATAAACGGCGCGCTAAGCATTGAGGGGGTTTTGAGCGCTATCTGCCGGGTATAGCCTAATTCCTGCAGACGTAAATCCAACACCCCCTGCTTTTCGTTCCACGGCGTGACCACCAGATGGCGCGCGGCGAGATAATCCGCCAGCGTCAGCGCCGTGCGACGGGTATGGCTGATAACCACATACTCATCCTCAAACCAGTCAATTTCCTCGAGTTCATGATGACGAATATCTTCAGCGGTGCTGAAGCCCAGCGCCAGATCCACCTCCCCCGCCAGTAGCTCCGTCAGCGCCGGGCTATGTGGCAAATAACGGAGCTCAAAACGCAGGCCCGGCGCTTCATGCTGCAGCTTTTGCATTAGCGCAGGGAAAATGCATAACGCGGTGAAATCGGTAATGGCTATCTGGATCCGCTCTGTGCTGTCGGCGGCACTAAACTCTGGCTGTCGCGTGAGTTCCTGATTAAGCAATTTTAATACTGAAGCGATGGAGGGCGCGAGCTGCGTGGTATAGACGCTCGGGCACATCCGATGCCCTTCGCGAAAAAACAACGGATCGTTCAGCGCCACGCGCAGCCGCGACAGCGCGTGGCTCAACGCGGAGGTACTCATCGCCAGCTCATCGGCGGCGAGACGAACGGAACTGTGGCGATAGATGGCATCAAAAACAAGCAACAGATTGAGATCGAGGCGTCTGAGCGCCGGATGCATAATATTCATCATTGGGTGATTTCATTGCACTTAATTCTTCTGACAATACCCCCTATGCTTAGCGTCATCAATATCATTAACGTGTGAATACGACAGGAAAAATAATGAGTATTACGATTCGACAGGCCCGTCCGGACGATGCTTCTGCCATCTACAACATGATTTATGAACTGGCGGTGTACGAAAAAGCCCCGCAGGAAGTGGTTACTACCCCCGACGAGATCCGCGAAACCTTGTTTGGCGACGACAGTAAGACCGAAGCGCTGATCTGCGAAATTGACGGTAAAACGGCGGGCTATGCCGTGTTCTTCACCAGCTATTCAACCTGGCTCGGACGCAACGGTATTTATATGGAAGATTTGTATATCTCACCGGACTATCGCGGCCAGGGCGCGGGTCGAGCGCTGCTAAAAACCATTGCCCGGTATGCGGTTGCGCGCCGCTGCGGACGCCTTGAGTGGAGCGTGCTGGACTGGAACCAGCCGGCCATTGATTTTTACCTCAGTATTGGCGCCGCGGCGCAAAGCGAATGGGTCCGCTATCGCCTCGATGGCGAAGCGCTGGTTAATTTTGCGGAGCAATAACATTGGTTACAGCATCACTCAGCTTGCTCTTTGCAAAAAGCACAGCAGCCCCGAAAGAGCGGAGCTGCTGAAAGGCAAGTTAGTACGCTGTTTCAGTCTGCGATGAATCCTGCACTACCTGTAGAATATTGGCCGCGGCGGCGGTACCCATTTTGACGTAAGAGGCGTCGCTTACGCCGCCAACGTGCGGAGACAGAATGACATTTTCGACCCGCTCCCAGATGTGCGGCGTAGTGAGTGGTTCGCTGTTAAAGCTATCGAGCGCCGCCCAGCGCAATGCCCCCCCTTTTAATGCCGCTGCCAGCGCTGCATCGTCGATTAATCCGCCCCGCGCGGTATTAACCAGGATGGCGCCGGGTTTACACTGTGCCAGCGTAACGGCATTTATCATTCCCCGATTTTGCGGCGTTAAGGGACAATGAAGGGAGACAACATCAGCCTGCGCGAGAAGGTCTTCGAGTACATCAACACGTTCGCATCCGGGAGGAACCGTGGCGGCATAAGGATCGTAAGCCAACACCTTCATACCGAAGGCGCCGGCAATTTTCGCCACCCGACTGCCAATCGCCCCCAGACCAATCAGCCCCAGCGTTTTGCCTTCCAGTTCGAGCGATTTATGCGTCGATTTATCCCAGTGCCCTTCGCGCAGGCGGCGGTCAAGCGGAATGATTGACTTGGCACAGGCCAGAATTAATGCCCAGGCGTGTTCTGAAACCGCCGCGGCGTTAGCGCCTGTCGCCGCGCGAACCATGATGCCGCGCGCCGCCGCCGCTTCGACGTCAATGACATCAATGCCGCTGCCATGCTTGGAAATGACCTTCAACGCCGGAGCGGCATCCATCACAGATGCCGTAATCTTGCCATAGCGCACTAATATGGCGACCGGATTATGCTGCTGACATAATGCTATCAATTGGTTTTCTGTTGGTTGGCGGCCAGCAAACACGAGCTCATAATCTTCCAGCATGCCGAGCGCCGCTTCGGCCAAATCGCTGCCGGTTACCAGTACGACTTTTTTAGCGCTCATGGCAATGCCTCCCCTTCGCTCAGCATACCCGCCTGACGCAACGCATTCTCCAGCCAGTGTGGGCGAAGATCGCCATCGTGGATAGCCGAAAGACGTTTGACTTCCCCTTCCAGTTTACCTTTCGCCAGCTCAATGATGGTGCCTACTTCATCGCGGGGGATAACCACCACGCCGTCAATATCCCCTACCACCAGGTCACCCGCCTGCACCGCGGCGCCCGCGACCGAAATAGCATGATTGACCCGGCCTGGAATGAACTTGGTGGGACCACACGGATTAAGACCGGCTGCGAAAACAGGAAAGCTTTGTTTACTTAAGGTTTCAGCATCGCGAACTGCGCCGTCAATGATGATACCTGCGATGCCGCTGGCCTGCGCCTGCGTGGCCATGATCTCACCCAGTAAAGCGCAGGAGAGATCGCCCTTGCCGTCTATCACTAACACATCGCCAGGTTTGGCGACGGCCATCGCCGCGTGAATAGCCAGATTATCTCCCGGACGGACCTCTACGGTAATCGCCGGGCCGGCCACAGCCATGTTTGGCGCCAGTGGCTTGATACGGCCATGTAATGTGCCGCGGCGTCCGGCTACGTCGGCGAGAATCGCCGCCTGATATTCAGCGGCCTGACGGACCTCCTCCGCGCTAACGCGCTCAATATCCACATTGATTAATTTCTGTTGTGATGCAGGCATGGTTAGTCTCCATTTATTTTACTATGTACAACACGGATGTACTATATAAAACAACTATACGAGCATTGCTTCTCTTTTCGCCAGCGCTGAGAGCGTGTTTGTGATGTAAACACGATGTTAATCACAAAATTCAGGTACAATTTTGTTCGGCCAAAAGGAGAAAATGATGGGGAATGAAGGCGTAATTGCCGTTGAAAAGGCGCTCGCTTTACTGGATTGCTTCCGGCCCGGTAATGACAGCCTGACGTTAACTGAGCTGGCCCAGCTTTCGGGATACCACAAAACCACCGTTTATCGCTTAATGAATTCGCTTGAGCGTATGAACTACATTATCCGGCATGATGATGGCACCTATACGCTCGGCCACCGTCTGCTCTATCTCGGCAAGCTTTATGAGCAATCATTTCAGCTTGCGAGAATTGTACAACCGGAATTGCAGGCGCTGTCTCAGGCCTCCAGTGAAAGCGCGAGCTGGTATGTGATAGAGGGCGGCCAACGCCTGTGTCTGTTCCGCGCCGAAGCGTCAGAGGGATTACGCCATAGCAACCTGCCCGGCAGTCAATTTCCACTGGATGGCTCCGCTATCAGCAAAGTTTTACGTCATTGGGGACTGGGTGAGGCGCTTTCGGAAGACGAAGAAACGCTGCCGTTCTATACCTCTGGCGCGCGCGATCCGCACACCGCGGCCTTCGCGATGCCGGTTTTTGGCGTCCACGATAACCCCATCGCGGCACTGGCGCTGACAGGACCGTCATCGCGTCTGACTGCGGACCGCAAAGAGAGCGGCCTCAGCCAGCTAATGCGCGAGACGGCCAACCGCCTGTCGATCAAGTTAGGAGCCAGTAAATCCTTCTGCGAGACGTTTTACGATATAAAAGAATAACGTATGTTGAAAAGGCGGGAAAAATCCCGCCTTTGCTTATTAATGGGTGACCGGTTTTTCCTGACCGGCTGGCTGCGAGTAACGGCGTCCCATGATCAGCACCGCGATACCGCCTGCCAGGCACAAGCCAGCCAGTGGTAGCATCGCCAGCGTATGGCTTCCTGTCTGTTCGCTAATCACACCATAGGCATTCACCATCACCACTCCGCCAATCAGATTAGCTATCGCGCCGATTGCCGCCAGCCCCGCGGCGGCTGAGGTGCTGCTCATCCAGCCTGAGGCCAGCGCCCAGAATGGCCCCTTCGCCGAATAAGCGCCAATTAATATGGTACTGAGAATAACAATGGTAATCGGCAGCGAGAGATTGATGAACGCCGCGAACACGCCAGCCGCAATCATAAAGAGGGTGAGAGCCGTGTGCCAGCGACGTTCATTAGTGCGATCCGAACTCCGACCCCAGACAATCATCAGCACCGAGGCCAGGCCATAGGGGATAGCATTAAGCAGCCCGGTAGTCAGGTTATCAAGATGGAAAGACTTCAGTAGCTGTGGAGACCAGACGCTAAGCGTGGTGCCAGCAGACGACGCGCCGGCATAAATCAGCGCCATCAGCCAGATTTGGCGGTGCTTCAACAGCTGCCATGTGCTGATGTGGCCGATCTGTTTCTGCTGTTGACGCTCTGCCTGAAGGGTGTTTTCCAGCCACGCTTTCTGCCGCCCGTTCAACCAGCCAGCCTGATGTGGGCGGTCCCGCAGGATAAAAAATGCGGCTATCCCCAGCAGCACCGCAGGCAGCCCCTCAATAATGAATAACAGATGCCAGCCGCGCAGCCCAAACCAGCCATCCAGCGTCAGGATCAAACCTGAAAGCGGTGAACCGATAAAGTTAGCCAGCGGAATGGCCACCATAAAAGAGGCAATAATGCGCGCACGGTAACGCGAAGGGATCCACCAGGTAAGATAGAGCACCACACCTGGGAAAAAGCCCGCTTCCGCCGCACCCAGCAGAAAACGCACGATATAAAGGGAGGTTGTATTTTGCACCAGCGCCATGCACATCGATACCACTCCCCAACTGATCATTATCCGCGGGAGCCACAGTCGCGCGCCCACCTTCTGCATCGCCAGGTTGCTGGGTACCTCAAATATAAAGTAGGCGACAAAATATAAGCTGCTGGCGAAGCCAAAAGCCGCCTTGCTCAGGCCCAGATCTTCATTCATCTGTAGCGCAGCCATACCTATATTGCCCCGGTCAATAATCGAGACCAGATAGCTTACGACCAGAAAAGGCAGGATGCGCCAGATAACCCGCCGCATGGTCTCTTTTTCCAGCGCATCGTTGTCGATAGCGCTATTCGGTGATTGATCGGTCATTGTTTCCTCGCAGGGTTTCATTATGTTTATCAGGAAAACGATGTAGAGATATCATGCCTTACTTCAGCTTGACGCCTCTGGTTTCTGGCGCCAGCCACACCACCACCATTGCCGCCAGGAAGGCGACCACGGTAGTCGCCAGTCCCGCAGTGAAACCGCCGGCGCTGGCCACTGCGCCGATGAGCAGGGGCGCGATAAATCCGCCCAGCCGGCCTCCGTTATAGGCGAGCCCCATCAGGAAGCCACGCGATGACGTGTCTCCGATGATTTCTGCAAGGAATGGTCCAGATCCGGCAAAAATCCCGTTAACACCAAAACCAGCCATGAAAATCGCCAGCATCAGAATGAAGGGTTGAGTGGTCACAAGGTAAAGCGCGACGGCAATGGCCCCCGTTAACAGATAAATCAGGAACATCGGACGGCGTCCCCATTTATCCGCCAGTACTGAAAAGACCAGAAAACCTGCGATCGCCCCGACCTGCAGCGCAAGCACAAATTTCAGGCTATGTAGAAAATCCAGATGTTTTACTTCTCGTAGATAGGTGGGTGTCCAGGTAAATACCCCCCAGAATAGATATTGAATAAAGAAGATAAAGACGAAAGCCAGCAGCAGGCCTTTCAGATTGTGTTTGCCCAGCTTCGAGGCAGGTTGAGTGCGCTTAGCTTTCCCCTGCTGTCGTGCAAGCCAAACCTGTGATTCCGGCGTGAACCAGGCCACCACGCTCATAATGAATACCGGCAGCGCGCCGATCATAAACAGATAGCGCCATGCGCCCTGCTCCAGACCGCCGTTAACCGAGCTCACGATTGCCGTCAGGCTGATAGCCAGAATAGCGCCAACGGGTAAGCCCATTTGCATCAAAGCGCCGCCGCGCGCGCGCCGCTCTGGCCGCCAGGTCTCAGCAATCAGCGCCGCACCTGACGTCCACATTCCGCCCATACCCAGCGCACCGCAAAAACGCAAAAGCGCGAAATGCTGTTGATCGTGCGTAAAGGCTAACAGTCCGGAAAAGAGTGAATAGATGGCGATACAGGTCATGGCCGTTTTTACCCGACCAATTTTATCGGCGATAAAACCAAACAGGATCCCGCCGATGATCTGTCCACCGGCCGTGACGCTGATAAACAGTCCAAGTTCGCTTTTATTCACGCCAAACACCACTCCTAATACCGGCAATAATAATGAGAGTAGAAATGAGTCGTAGCTTTCAAATGCCCAGCCAAGGCCGCCCAGCGCCAGAGTTCGTTTCTCAGCCACGTGCTGAGGCAAAGCGTCAGGCGTCGCTTTAGTCGCAGTAAACTGCTTGAGCTCGCTTTTACTGGTCATTGATATTCTCCACAGAGGTTATCCGGTAGCAGGTTGCGGCAGTGCGCCAGAACAACTGCGCCTGTTCATCAGGGGAAGCCTGTTGCGCCAGGCGTTTGCATGCATTCCAGAAAACGCCGTAGCTGAACATGCCTTTGTCGACGGGAAAGTTACTCGCAAACATGCAGCGTTCCGCACCGAAAAGAGCAACGATGGTCTCAAACCACGGCTGCCATGCCTGTGCCAGCATTTGCGAATCCGGCGGCGTTTCTGCCGCTGCGAAGGGAAATCCCCTGACCGTCATACCAAATCCGCTAATTTTTACGCATACGTTCGGCAGTTCCGCCAGATGTCGCATACTGCTTCGCCACTGCTGAAACATGTCAGGATCTCTTTCTGAATAAGGCCCTACGCCGACAGGCCCGCCACAGTGATCGAGCACAATCTGAAGCGTTGGTATGTGCCGCGCCAGCTCGGCAATTTCATCCAGTTGCGTGTGGTAAACCCACACATCAAGCGACAATCCATTTTGTGCGAGGCAGGCAGCGCCCCGGCGGAACGGTTCGCTCAGGGCCAGTCCTGCCGGTGGTGTAACCGGGCTGGACGTGACCCGCGGATCCGGATGCCAGGCCAATGGATTACGCATTCCGCGCAACCGCCCGCCTGATAAAGCCAGCGCGCTCTCGATGGCAGGCTGCATCGCATCGCCCGCCAGCAAGCTCAGGCCGCCGATGATGGCTTCACATCCAAGAGCGTTTGCATAATGTCCGCTGGCGAACATCGCGGCTATCCCGCTGGCAAACTCAATTTCACCAAGCGGTTTCAACGTTTCCGGCCCGTGGCGACGCAACATAGAGCGGCATTGCACGTAGACCGAGGAGAAAACGCGATGCCCTGAGGTCTGGATATCGTCGCTGAACTCATGGGTGAGATAGCGTCCGGTTTGCCGATCCCAGAGATGATGATGCGCATCAATAATGGGCAGCTCGGGTTGTAGTGGCGGCTCACGATGTAACGCAAGCCACTCGTTTCTGACCGCAAGATGCGGTGCGGTAACGATCTCCATGAACACCTCGCAATTGTTGTACTATGTACAACCGTGTTTTATTTTACAAAACTACTATAACGAGGCTGGCGTGTTTTTATCCAGTTAACGATTGGTTTAAATGATGTAAATAAGAGGTGAATCACAGATGTTTTAAAGTCGCTAAAGACGGAGAACGTTGAGAAAAAACAAAAACAATTTAATTTCAATAAGTTATAATGTTATGCCACTCATCGCAGCCAGGTATCTGGCAAACCTTACGTCTGCCAGACCCATTCACTCTGTCCATTTACGGATAACTATTCGATGAGTAAAGCGTTATATCGCCCTGGGGCTTTTCAGCTTCCAGACCAGCGCCATACCGCAGATCATCGCCACCGCCGCCAGTAACGGCAGTGACGAAAGACCAAGCTTTGCCGATACCAGGCCGCCGACAAGCGCGCCAGTACCGATGGCGGCATTGAAAATGGCGACGTAGATCGCGGATGCCGGCTGCGTAGCCTCCCCTGCGCTACGCAACAGCCAGGTTTGCAAACCAACGAACACGATAGCCATGCCCGCGCCCCATACGCCGAGCAATACCGCGACGAACCAAACAGGAAGTGCTGACCCACCCCTGATACTCAGCATCCCCAGCGCGCCTGCGCTGAGCAGCAGTGATGTCATAATCAGCACTCGGATATGTCGATCGATGAGTTTGCCGGCGATGAGATTTCCCAGCAGCCCGGACAGTCCTGACATCAATAACAGCGCGGAAATCGTTGATGTCGGTATACCACGGGTTTGCGTTAGCAACGGCTCAAGATAGGTGAAGGCAGCAAAATGCGCGGAAATAATGCAAGCTGTAGCGCCGAACAATGAAAGCAGTAGCGGATTTTTAACTATCCCAACGTAAACCTTCAGCCTCAACGGCTGCGGAGCCGCTAGCGTGGGAAGCGTCCAGAGCAAAGCCACGGCGGTGGCTAATGAGAGCAGTGAAATCGCACTGAATGCCTGTCGCCAGCCGACCATGTCGGCAATAAAGCTCGATAGCGGCACGCCCAGCACGCTGGCTGCCGAAACACCGGCGAAAATCACCGAGGTGGCCAGCCCCAATTTATCAACCGGTACCAGTTGTACCGCCACGGTGCCTATTAGCGCCCAGAATGCGCCATGCGCCAGCGCCCCTGTCATCCGCGCCGTCATAAACGTCTGCATGGTGTGCGACTGCGTCGCCGCCAGACAAGAAAATGCGAGGATTAACATCAATACAATCAATAGCGCCTTCCGTGAAATCCGGGCGGGCATCGCGCCGGCCAGTAAAGCGGCCAGCGCGGCCACCCAGCCATAAGCGGTGACGGCAAGACCAGCTCCCGCCTGCGACTGATGCAAATCGTTCGCCAGCGCGCTGAGCATACCGACCGGCGCCAGCTCGCTGGTCACAATCGAAAATGCGCTGACGCCCAGCGCAGCTACGGCGAGCCATGCGCGCACTGGCGTCGGGTTGGCCTGTAAAACGAGGTCGTTCATGTCTTCTGTATCCCTGGGTAAATGGCTAAAAAAGAGTTGGCTTGCCTGATACGGTTGAAGTTCCGCGTCGTTGCTTATTGCCTTCTCTTGAGGTGAAGTGCAGTATCATTCCAGGAGAAGTGATAAAACAGACATGAAAACGGAGAGCCGTTTTCCAAAAATGGAAAATAATGAAAGCAGATTTTAACTGGGATGATACGCGGATTTTTCTGGCTGTGGCCCGCGCAGGTACGCTAAGCGGCGCGGCAGAAACGATGGATATGGGCATCGCAACCCTGTCAAGAAGACTCGACCGGCTGGAAAAATCATTGGCTGTCCCCCTTTTCAGCCGGCATCAAAGCGGCTACCGGCTAACGGATGATGGCGAGGCGCTGCTGGCGCGAGCAGAGGCGCTTGAGCATGCAGGGCTCGCTTTTGGCGAGACGGCGAGGCTGCAGGGGAACGTGGCCGGACTGGTCCGGCTGGCTACCTCAGACAATCTGGCGGCGTATTTTATTCTGCCTTCACTCAACGGCTTGATGGAAAAATATCCCGACCTGCGGGTCGAGGTGCTCAGCGGCGTGCAATCCGTCAACCTGCATCGACGGGATGCCGATTTAGCCATTCGAATGGTCAAACCGGAAAGCGGCAACCTGACGCTGAAGCGTCTCGGGAAGGTGGGGTTTGGTCTGTACAGCGCCGATACCGGACTAGCAGGCTCTACTGACGTCGCGTTCAACCATGCTCAGTACATTGGCTGGCCAGAATCACACCAGCATCTGCCCGCCGCGCGCTGGATAACTCGAACGCTTCGCGGCAGGCCGTGCCGGGTGGAAGCCAACACGCTGCTGGCGCAGCTGTCGGCGGTCTCAGCCGGCCTGGGGTTGGGCGTGTTGCCACACTTTATGGCGCGGAAAAATGGCCTGCAGTGCGTGAATGCGGATATCGGCGTCGACCAAACCCTATGGCTGGTGATGCATTCCGATTTAGCCCATTCGCGGCGCGTCAGAGTGGTGGCCGATCATTTAATTGCCCTGTTTGATGAGATTAAAGATCAGCTGACATCGCCATAACTTTGTAAGCGCTCGCCGCCAGATACAGCCCGATTCCGTAGGCCAGGTGCGCCAGTAGGCTCAGCGAGCGCGCCAGCCACGGTCGGGGAGTCCGTGAGGCCGCGACGCCAAAACCAAATGCGGGTTGCAGGATCAAGAACGGCGCCAATAAGGTTACGACCCCTGACAGCAGCGCTGTCGCCAGAGTGGGGGCATAAAACCAATCGGCGCCGCTCAACGCAAGCGGCACCGCCGCAAAAGCGATACCGATCAGATAATGGCATAACCAGCCGATAAAACGCTCTCCATGTAGTGAAGGGGTTGCGCAGATGGTGTTATGCCGCACTTTCCCCCGCCAAAGCCATAACGCCCAGCGCCCGACCAGCGCATAGTTCAGCGGCGCAATCTTGAGTATATGCTTCTGAAAGAGCGACCATAAATCCATGACTAACGTCGCGCCGATCCCCGTTACTAAAATTTGCACAACAACCATGATATTCAATTTCTTCTTCCTTTTATGCGTCAATGCTACTCTGTCGACGAGTGTGCAACTTAAAGCGAGGTTTAAGTCAATCATGAAAGAACTGGATATCCGCGAGGTCGCGACGCTGTCCGGCATTACTCCTTCAGCGCTGCGTTTTTATGAAAAGAAAGGTTTGATCAAACCGATTGGTCGTCATGGCCTGCGAAGGCAGTACCATGAAAATGTGCTGAATAAGCTGGAACTGATCGTGCTGGGACAGGCCGCCGGCTTTTCGCTTTCTGAAATAGCCGGGATATTTAACGCTGACGGCAAGATAGCCATTGATAACCAACGGCTTGAGCAGCGCGCGCAGGAAATTGATAACACCATTCGTCGGTTACAGCTGTTAAGCCAGGGGCTAAAACACGCCGCCCGCTGTACTGCGCCGGAACATATGCAATGCCCTGAATTTAAAAAAATTGTGGCGAAAGGAATTCGGCTCTTAAAATGATCGTCCCTGAGCGATGCCGCTTTTTACTCAGATTACGGGGTAATTATGGCGCCCCTAACAAGACGGGTAGTACCAGGTTACCGCCAACGAAGCAGACCCCACTGAGATATAAGCAACCTCAGTCCATCTTATGAAAATTGGAGTCCTGTTTTCATCTCAAACCAACCAAAAGGTAATGGCGATCACGACAACTGCGAATATCGCTGTCGCTCCCCAGGCAAAAGAAGGCCAGAATGTTACTGCGAGCATCCCTAATCCAAGAATAAGTAGTACTGGGATCAGAGTGCTGGCAAAGTACTTCAATTGAGTAGACAACCATCGTTTTAAAAAATTATTCATCTGATAACCCGCATAATTGCGTCAGCAATGTCATTGTCTGATGTTGGTGGGAGAAAGTGGTGATCGTTTATACCGATAACATGTATTTGATCTAGTTATATAAAAGTAGTGAGGATAATTATCCTCCACAGGGTTCATTGGGAAAAGGAAAAACAATTGACGAGAGATGACTTTTCAACCAAATAGTCGCTTGGGCGAGTTAGTTCCCGAGGTTCCCCCCACTTCCACCTGATAAAAAAAGGGCACCTCACCCCGCGTACACAGAGAGAACGGGATGAGGTGCCAAGGTGCTAAATGAAAAAGTGGTTATTCGTGATTAGCGATTCATCTGAAACAGCGACATGCCCTGCATATCGCTGAAGGTTTTATAAGATGCCTGCAGCGCCGCCTGTTGCATAAAATAAGAAGAGATAGATTCCGCAAGATCAGCATCGGTCAGGGCGCTCATCTGCAGCTGGTTGGTCATATCACGCTCTTTACCGATGCTATCGAGTTGATCCATCTCCTGCAGCTGGTTACCCAGCTCGGCGCGCACGCTCAATACCTTGTTGTAGGAGTTATCGAGGCCGCGGTTGGCCTTCGCCAGCGCATCGTTCACCTGCTGTTTGGTGGCGTCATCGGCCCCCTGCAGCGGCGTTCTCAACGCCTCCAGCGCAATATCGATACTGGCGAACACATCGGCGACCGGCGCACTGCCGTCCGGCTCCGGCTTCGGATTGCTGGTCAGCGCCATAAATACCGAATTACCGGTATGGCCGATGGTCATCGTACGGTTGGCGTCGACCTTCTGTTCAACGGTTTTATTGCCGCCCTGATAGCTAATCTTGCCGTTAGTATCGACAAACGGCGGCTTATCATTCTCATAGCCGCCAAACAGGTAGCGTCCGTTGCCGTCGGTACTGTTGGCCTGGTTGAGCAGTTGATCCTTCAGCCCCTGTAGCTGGGTCGCCAGCGAATCGCGGTCGTTATCGCTCTCGGTGCCGCCGGCGTTAACGATCAGCGCCTTGATATCAGAAATCGTCGAGGTGGCTCCGGAAAGCACGGTCTCTTCCATCGATACGCTCTGGCGGGCGAAAGTGCGCGCCAGGGTGTACTGATTGTTCTCGGCCTGTGATTGCGACAGCATCACCGCCCGCGATGCCGCCAGCGGATCGTCGGAGGGATTAATCACCTTCTTGCCGGTTGAAAGCTGCTCGGCGGCCTTCATAAACAGCGACTGATTGCCGGTGATGCCGGTCATGTTCTGTTGGTACATCATGCTGGTGCTCATGCGCATGCTGTCAGTTCCTCAATACAATCAACGAATATTCAGCAGCGCGTCGAACAGCGAGCTGGCGGTCTGGATCACCTGGGCGTTCGCCATGTAGTACTGCTGGAAACGCAGGAGCTCGCCATACTCTTCGTCGAGGTTTACCCCGGAGAGCGACTGCTGTTGACGGGCCAGTTGGGTGACGATACTGGACTGCGATTCGCTGCTCACCTTCGCGGCGGCGGTCTGGTTGCCCACGCCGCTGACGATCCCGGCGTAGGCGCCGCTAAGCGTCGCTTTGCCATCCACCAGGTTTTTGGTCTGCAGATCGAGCAGTTTTTTAGCGTTATCGTTATCGCCGCGGCCGCTGTCATCTTTACCGGCGGCGGCGATTTTCGCTGAATCGGTAATCGCCACTTTCAGGTTGCCCGCCACGTCGCTGACCGGCTTCACCGTAAAGCTATCTTTCTGCTGCGGGTTGCCATCAATACTGACTTCGAGACCATCAAAGCTCAGCGTCGGGTTACCGTCTGCATCTTTACCGGCGGTGGCGTTGACTTTGACGTTGTCCGGCAGACGGCTGACCTGCCAGTTGGCGCCGTCATACTCTACGCGGTAATCGTTGGCTTTTACCTTGCTGGTATCGGTATACGACACCGACAGCGAGGCATCGCCGGTATTGCGCGTGTTATCAACCACCCGCGCGCCGCTGAAGCTGAAGAAATCGCCCCCCTGCTCACCGTTGAGATCGAAGCCCTCGCGGTGCTGCTGGTTAAAGCTATCGGCCATCGCCAGCGCCAGTTGTCCGAGCTGATTGCGCACGCCGTCCAGCGTCTCGCTGCGAAAACGCAGTACGCCGCTCAGGCTGCCGCTGGTGATCTGCCCTTCCGGCACTTCGCTGGCGCCGCTGCCGCGGTTATAGCCGAGAGTCAGGCGCGAAGGGTCGCTGCTGGAAGGGATCGCTTCCACCTGATAGCTGTTGTTGCCCTGCACCAGGGTCAGGCCGTTGGCGAAGGAGACGGTATAGGCGTCGCCGTCCTGCTGGGTTACCTGAACGCCCACCAGTTGGTTGAGTTCGCTGACCAGCTGATCGCGCTGATCGAGCAGCGCGTTCGGTTCGCCGCTGGCGCTGCCGCGCAGGCGGGTAATCTCATCGTTAAGACGGGCAATCTGCTGGCTATAGCTGTTAATCTGCTGGGCGGTGTCATTAATCTGCTGATTAACGCCGCTATCCATGTCGCGCAGATATTTATCGGTATTATTAAACTGGTTGACCAGGCCGTTAGCCTTACCCAGCACCGTCTGGCGCGCCGCGTCGTCGCCGGCGTTGCTCACCAGGTTCTGCAAATTGGTGAAAAAATCCTGCAGGCTCCCCGACAGGGTATTGGTTTTGCTGGCCAGCAGATTATCGATCTGCGAAATCTTTTCGTAGTAGGCGTTCTGCGAACCGGCCGCGCTCTGCGCGCCGCGCAACTGGTTGGTGATGAACTGGTTATATTCGCGGTTCACGCTGGTCACGGTCACGCCGTTACCGATAAAACCGTTCATGGTGGCCAGGCCGCCGTTTTGGGCCAGAATCGCCGTCTGCCGGTTATAACCCGCCACGTTGTAGTTAGAGATATTGTTGCTGACGGTACTGAGCGCCACCTGCGCCGCATTCAGTCCGCTCATCGCCGTATTGATTAAGCTATTGGACATCAGGGTTCCTTATGCTGCCAAGTCAATTCGCTCAGCTTGCCCTTGTTATCGGTCAGAGAAGTAAAAACTTGAGTAAATCTGCCTGCAAAATTCCGCAGCCGCTTTTATGCCGGATGGCGCTACGCTTATCCGGCCTACGCGCTGTGCGATTTGGTAGCCCGGAGAAGGCGCGACCTCCGAACCTAGAACAGATCGTTAATATCCGCGGCATAGGCTTTCACCGCCTGCGCCCCGGCGTGCTTCATCTGCTGAATCACGCTGACCAGCTTGCTGGCGTACTGCGGGTCGGTGGCGTAACCTGCGCGCTGTAGCTCGTGCGCCGCCTGCTCCGGAGTGGACGCTTCGGCAACCGAGGCATAGCGCGGGTTGTTGGTCAGCAGCTTGACGTAATCAGCAATCGCCGAGAAGTACGAATCGTAGACACGGAATTTGGCCTTCACCTTCTTCGCCACCCCCTGTTCAAATTCAGTGGTGGTGATCTCGGTAACCGGCCCCTTCCAGTTGCCCCCGGCCTTAATACCAAACAGGTTGTAGCTCGGCGTACCGTCAGCGGTCGGGATTTCGCGCTGCCCCCAGCCGGATTCCAGCGCCGCCTGGGCGACAATCAGCTGATGCGGGATTCCGCTCTGCTCGCTGGCGGCGCGCGCCGGCATTGACAGACGGGCAACGAAATTGCCGTTGTTGAGCGATAGCGGCGCGGCGGCCGGCGGCGCTTTCGGCACCGCCCGGCGGATCATCTGCTCCAGCGCCTGATTCGGCAGCGTCTGCAGCACCTCATTATCCAGCGCTATCGGCGCGGTGCCCGCCGTTTCGCTGGGGACCGCGTTGGCGTTGGTCATCTGCTTGACCATCATGTCGGCCAGCCCTAATCCCTTTTGCGACATCTGCTGAGCAATCTGCTGATCGTACATCGAGGTGTAAAGCCGGGTCTGGTCGCTGCTGAGTACGCCATCCTGCGGTAGCGCGGCGCGCATGCTCTTTAGCATCATCTGTACAAACATGCCTTCGACCTGCTGCGCCACCTGCTTGAGGTTGCCCTGCGGATCGGCGGCGGCATCGCGCTTCAGGCCGTTCAGCGCCTGGGCGTCATAGGCGGCGCCCGACATCGCCATAACATCGCTGGCCATTAGATAATTTCCAGTTTGGCGCGCAGGCAGCCGGCGCTTTGCATGGCTTGCAGAATCGACATCAGGTCGATTGGCGTCGCTCCCAGCGCGTTCAGCGCGCGCACCACATTGTTGAGGTTGGCGCTGGCGTTGATTTTCTGCAGTGAACCGCCCTGCTGCTGCATTGAAATCTGGGTATTCGGCGTCACCACCGTCTGACCGCCGCCAAACGGCGTCGTCGGCTGACTGACGCTGGTTTGTCTGTCGACCACCACCGACAGGTTGCCCTGAGCCACCGCGCAGGAATCAAGGATCACCTCGCGATTCATCACCACCGAACCGGTACGCGAGTTGATGATCACTTTGGCGTCCATGGCGCCAACGTTAACGTTGATATTCTGGATCTCGGCGAGGAAACGCACCTGCGAGCTATTGCCCTGCGGCACCAGTACCTGAATGGTGCGCGCATCGAGCGGCGATGCGGTGCCGCCGCCGCGCTGGCGGTTAATCGCATCGCTAATCTGCTGCGCGAGGGTGAAATCTTCATCATTGAGCTGCAGGTTGAGCACCCCACCGCTGCCGAACGTGGTCGGCAGTTCGCGCTCGATGGTGGCGCCGTTGCTGATGCGTCCGCCGGCCAACTGATTGACCTGTACGCTGCTGCCGCCCGCCGCCGCGCCGGCGCCGCCCACCAGCACGTTGCCCTGCGCCAGCGCATAAACCTGGTTATCCACCCCTTTGAGCGGTGTCATCAGCAAGGTCCCGCCGCGCAGGCTTTTGGCGTTGCCCATTGATGAGACCACCACATCGATATTCTGCCCCGCGCGCGCGAAAGGCGGCAGCTTCGCCGTGACCATCACCGCGGCGACGTTCTTAAGCTGCATGTTGGTGCCCGGCGGCACGGTAATGCCGAGCTGCGATAGCATGTTGCTCAGGCTTTGGGTGGTAAACGGCGTTTGCATGGTCTGGTCGCCGGAGCCGTCGAGCCCCACCACCAGGCCGTAGCCGATTAAGGCGTTATCTCGCACGCCCTGTACCGTCACCAGATCGCGAATACGCTCCGCCGTCGCCGGTAAGCTGGCCGCGCCGATTAATAGCGCAATGATGAGTTTTTTAACCATGTGAATCTCTTTTCAGTAACAGCGCAAATGGCCCGCTCATTAGTACGGGGAGACGTTGAGGAAGAACCGCTGCAGCCAGCCCATCGTCTGCGCTTCATTGATGTAGCCGTTGCCGACATACTCGATGCGCGCGTCCGCCACCTGCGTTGAGGTAACCGAGTTGCTACCGCTGATGGTGCGCGGGTTAACTACCCCGGAGAAGCGGATGAACTCGGTGCCCTGGTTAATGGCGATCTGTTTTTCCCCCACCACGTGCAGGTTGCCGTTGCTCAACACCTGATTAACGGTGACGGTAATGGTGCCGTTGAAGGTGTTATTGGCGTTCGCCCCGCCTTTACCGCCGAAACTGTTATCGCCGGAAATATCCATATCGGCGCGGGCGTTGCCCAGCAGGCCGTCTAAGTAGCGCGGCGCGGTGGCGACGCCAAACTTGCTGGAACCGTTACGGCTGGCATTGGCGGAAGAACTCTTGCTGGCGCTGACGTTTTCCTGCAGCACAATAGTCAACGTGTCGCCAACATTGCGCGGGCGGCGGTCTTCAAACAGCGGCTGATAGCCGTAGTTCATCGGCTGCGCGGCCTGAAAAATTGAGCCGTTCGGTACCGGCGCGGTCGGCGGCGCGGGCTGCGCCGAGGTCGAGCCATCGACCAACGGTTTATGCGGAATGTACGCGCAGCCGCTCAGCGTCAGCATCACCATGCCCGCCAGCAAGCGTTGTCCCTGGCGCGGCAGGGTGGCCATCGAATGTGTGGTTACCACGGGGTATCGCCTTTGTTACACCAAAAAAGCGACGGGCGCGGCAGGCGACGCCCGTCATCAAACATTACAGCTGGGTCAGCTTCTGCAGCATCTGATCCGAGGTCGAAACCGCTTTGCTGTTGATCTCATAGGCGCGCTGGGTCTGGATCATATTAACGAGCTCTTCCGCCACGTTGACGTTAGAGGTCTCGACATAACCCTGGTAGAGCATACCGGCGCCGTTCAGGCCCGGCGTGCTCTCATTCGGCGCGCCGGAGCTTTCAGTTTCCTGGTACAGGTTCTCACCCACGCTTTCGAGGCCGCTGTCGTTAATAAAGGTGGTTAACGTCAGTTGCCCGACCTGCTGGGCGGCGGTCTGACCCTGCTGGGTGACACTCACGATGCCATCGCGGGCGATGGTAATGGTCAACGCGTTGGCCGGAATAGTGATCGCCGGCTGCACCTGGAAGCCGCTGGCGGTCACCAGTTGGCCGTTCTGATCGATCTGGAACGAGCCGTCACGGGTGTAAGCCTGGCTGCCGTCCGGCAGCAGCACCTGGAAGAAGCCCTGGCCTTTAATCGCCACGTCTTTGCTGTTGTTGGTCTGCGACAGGTTGCCCTGGCTATGCAGACGCTCGGTGGCGACCGGGCGCACGCCGGTACCGATCTGCAGGCCGGAAGGCAGCGTAGTCTGTTCGGAGGACTGCGCCCCCGGCTGGCGCATGGTCTGATACAGCAGATCTTCAAACACCGCGCGCTGGCGTTTAAAACCGTTGGTGCTGACGTTCGCCAGGTTGTTGGCGATCACGTCCATATTGGTCTGCTGCGCATCAAGACCGGTTTTCGCAATCCATAAAGAGGGAATCATTGGTTATTTCCTTTGGCCACGGGCCGACTGGCTATCAGCTGACTGACAGCAGAGAGTTCGCCCGCTGTTCGTTCTCATCCACGCTGTGGATGACCTTCATTTGCATTTCAAAGCGACGGGCGTTGGCAATCATATCGACCATGGTTTCCATCGGCTTGACGTTACTGCCCTCCAGCACGCCCGGCATGACCCGCACCTGCGGGTCGTTGGCCAACAGATTGCCGCGGCGCTGCTGGGTTTCCGGGGTCAGGCGGAACAGGCCGTCATCGCCGCGCATCACTTCGCGCGCATCGGCTTTCACCAGCTTCAGGCGGCCAATCTGCGCGATGGTGTTCGGTGGGTCACCGGGGTTCAGCGCCGAAATGGTGCCGTCGGCCGCGATAGTGATTTCCGCCGATGGCGGTACCTCAATCGGCCCGCCGTCGCCCTGCAGCGGCATTCCCTGCACCGTCAACTGACCGTTAGCCGAAACCTGAATGCTGCCGTTGCGGGTATAGGCTTCGCCGCCGCCCGGCAGGCTGAGCGCCAGAAAACCGTCCTGCTGCAGCGCCACGTCCAGCGGGCGCCCGGTGTAGTTCAGCGCCCCCTGGCTCATATCGGCGCCCGGCGTCGAGGCCGCCACCAGCGTGCGGGTGGCGAGGCTCGGCCCGTCAACCGGCACCGCGCGCAGCGCGGCGAGCTGGGCGCGAAAGCCCGGCGTCGAGGCGTTGGCGAGATTGTTGGCGGTAATCGACTGTTGCTCCAGCGTCTGGCGCGCGGCGCCCATCGCGGTATAAATCGCGTGATCCATAACTCAGTTCCGTTAGCGCAGGCTGACCAGCGTCTGCAGGATCGAATCCTGCGTCTTGATGGTCTGGGCGTTGGACTGATAGTTACGCTGGGCGACAATCATGTTCACCAGCTCCTGGCTCAGGTCGACGTTGGAAGACTCCAGCGCGCCGCTGGTCAGCTTGCCAAAACCGCCGCCGCCGGAGAGTCCCACCCGTGGCTGGCCCGAGGCGCCGGTCTCCTGCCAGACGTTATCGCCCTGTGACGCCAGCCCTTCCGGGTTGGAGAAGTTGGCCATCACAATCTGCCCCAGGACCTGGGTCTGCTGGTTGGAGTAGATACCAACGACGGTACCGTCATCGTTAATCTGGAAGTTGGTGTATTCACCGGCGGCATAACCATCCTGCGCCACTTTACTCACCGAATCGCTACCGACGTTCTGCTGCATACTACCGGCGAAGCTGAGCGTGAAGTTCTGCGCCGGGGCGCCGTCTTTCGCGCTCATTGGAATGGTCATACTGAACTCACCCGCCTGGCCGTTAACGCTGACCAGGTTGCCGCTGGTATTGAACTCCATGGTGCCAGCGCTGACCGCAGCCGCGCTGCCGTCCTGGGTATAGACCTGCCATTTGTTATCGTCGGTTTTCACGAAATAGGCGTTGATGTTGTGGGCGTTACCCAGCGAATCGTAGGCGGTGATGGTGTTGACGTAGTTATAGCTGTCCTGCTTCGCCGGGTCGAAGGTCTTGTTCTCCGGCACTTTATGCGTCGACTTCAGATTGGCGACCATTTCGCCGGAAGTCGACGCTTTGGCGTTCATCATCCCTTCCGGAATGCTCAGCGGTACCGGGTTGGCGCCCTGTTGAATGGTCGGCGGCGTGCCGGCGGCCGGATAGCCGGTCAGCTGCAGCCCCTGCATATTGGTCAGATTGCGGTTTTCGTCCAGCTTAAACTGGCCGTTGCGGGTATAGAAAATGCCGCCGTCTTTATCCTGCATGCGGAAGAAGCCGTTGCCGTTAATCGCCACATCCAGCGCGCGGCTGGTGCCGGTAGTGGTGCCGCCTTTAAAGTTCTGGGTGATCCCGGAAACTTTAACCCCCAGCCCGACCTGCGAACCGGCGAACATATCGGCGAACGACACGCTGCCGGATTTAAAACCCGCGGTCGCGGAGTTAGCGATATTGTTGCCAATCACGTCGAGATTGGTGGCCGCCGCATTTAAGCCGCTGACTGCCTGAGAAAAGGCCATGTTACTCTCCAAATATTGAGGATATCGATAAAATCAGGTGCGAATTACAGGATCTGCCGCACTTCTTCGAGACTGGCGTTACCGGCAAGGCCGAGATCCAGCTTCGCGCCGTTGCTGTCGTTAATCACGCCGTTAACCATGCCGAAGTGCAGGCTACGCGCCACCAGCTGCTCGCCGTTGCCCTTGGCGTTAATCGCCACTTTATAGGCGCCGTCCGGCGCGGCGGTACCATCATCCAGCGAGCCGTCCCAGGTGAAGGCGTGCACCCCGGCGGTGAGGCCGCCAATCTCAATGGTCCGCACCACCTGGCCGTTGGCGTTGGTGATGGTTGCCGTCACCTGGTCGGCGGCGCGCTCCAGTTCGACGCCAAACGGCGTGGTGCTGACCTGGCCTTCTTTGCTGCCGACCAGAATGTTATTACCCGGTACCATCACGCCGTGGCCGATCAGCGCGCTGGCCTGCAGCGACTGGTTGCTGTTGATCTGCCCGGAGATCGCGCCAAGGGTGGTGTTGAGTTTTTCGATGCCTTGTACGGTATTAATCTGCGCCAGCTGCGAGGTCAGCTCGTTGTTTTGCATCGGGTTGGTCGGGTCCTGATTTTTCAACTGCGCCACCAGCAACGTCAGGAAGCTGTTATGCAGATCCTGGCTGGTGCTGCTTTTGCTGGCGGAATCAAGAACCGCGTTATTGGTCGATTCATTGGTGGTTGCGGCGATAGCCATCGGGAGCTCCGGTTACTGACCCAACGTCAGGGTTTTCATCATCATCGACTTAGTGGTGTTGAGCACTTCGACGTTGGCCTGATAGCTGCGGGAGGCGGAGATGGTGTTCACCATTTCGCTCACCACATCGACGTTCGGCATCCGCACATAACCCTTAGCATCGGCCAACGGGTTGCCCGGTTGATAAACCATCCGCGCGGGCGCCGGGTCATCGACCACCTGCGAGACGCGCACGCCGCCGGTCTGCTGCCCTGGCGCCGCGGCCACTTCGAACACCACCTGCTTCGCGCGATAGGGTTCGCCATCCGGGCCGGTGACGCTATCGGCGTTGGCCATATTGCTGGCGCTGACATTCATCCGCTGCGACTGGGCCGAGAGCGCCGAGCCGGAGATATCAAAAATATTGAGTAAAGACATTCGCCTTATCCTTGTTGCAGCACCGACATCATCCCTTTGATCTGACCGTTGAGCAGCGTCAGGTCGGTCTGATATTTCAGGCTGTTGTCAGCGAAGTTGGTGCGTTCGCGATCCATGTCCACCGTATTGCCGTCCATCGACGGCTGGTCCGGCACCCGGAACAGCAGATCCAGCTCCGGCGGCTGCATGGTCTGCGCCGGAATATGACGCGCCGCCGTCAGGTTCAGCGCCATGCCGTTGCCGTTTACCCGCCCCTGTTGCAGGACTTTATTCAGTTGGCTGGCGAAATCGATATCCCGCGCCTGATAGCCCGGCGTGTCTGCGTTGGCGATATTGGCGGCCAGTATTTCCTGGCGCTGGGCGCGCAGGTTCAGCGCCTCCTGGCCAAAACGCAGAGCAGCGTCCAGTTTGTCGAGCATGCTCCCTCCGCAAGGTTAGAATTTGGAGCCGACAGCATAAACGCCCCCTGCGCCAACCTATCGCGGGAATAGGGGCAAAATGGGGCGCTATTTATCTGTTTAGTCCCTCGGGGCAGCCGTTACACTTAACCCCTTTCCGGGTGGCGTGAGGGGAACGCGATGAAAAGTAAAATCCTGCTGGTCGGCCTGCTGTGCAGCCTGAGCGCCCGCGCCGACACGCTGGCGACGCAAATCGAAAGCTTCATTAAAAACAAATTCAACGATAATGCCGTGCAGGTGAAAGTGCTGGTGCGCACGCCGCCCGCTCAGTGGCCGCCGTGTGAATTACCGCAGCTGTCGCTGCCGCCCAATGCGCGAATCGGCGGCAATATCAGCGTCTCCGCCCGCTGCGGGCAGGAGCGGCGGTTTATTCAGACCCAAGTGCAGGTATTTGGCCGTTATCTGACGGCAGCGCGCGGTATTAGCGGCGGAACGCCGCTGACCCCGGCGGATGTGGTGCTAAAATCAGGCAGGCTCGATACCCTGCCGCCGCGTACGCTGACCGACAGCAAAAAAGCGCTGGGTGCGGTGACGCTGCGGAATATCAGCCCAGGCCAACCGCTGACGCTCTCTATGCTGCGTCGCGCGTGGGTGATCAAAGCCGGTCAGCCAGTGCAGGTCATGGCCGAGGGGGACGGCTTTAGCATCAGCGGTGCCGGTAAGGCGATGAATAACGCGGCGGCCGAAGATAGCGTGCGCGTGCGCATGGTTTCCGGCAAAATCGTCAGCGGTATCGCCGGGGAGGATGGATCCATCCGTATTACGTTATAAAAAAGTAAAGGTTTGCCAGCCCCTGCCGATAACCCCATTAGAAACCCATTTTGGAGATGGACCATGAGTATCGATCGCACCCAGCGGTTACAGCCGGTTTCCACGGTGCAGCCGCGTGAAACCCCGGCCGACAACCCGCTTCAGCCGCGCAAGGCCACCGCGGCGGAAACCGCCGTTAGCGCCACCAAAGTGAAACTGAGCGATGCGCAGGCGCGGCTGATGCAGCCGGGCACCCAGGATATTGATATGAACCGGGTCGAGGCTATCAAACAGGCGATTCGTAGCGGCGAACTGAAAATGGACGCGGGCAAAATCGCCGACGCCCTGCTGCAGGATGCGCACAACGATATCCAGCGCCTTGCCGGTAGCAAAACAGATAAGGCCTGATGATGGACAGATTACGCACTCTGCTGGATAAACTGGCGGAAACCCTGCGGGCGCTGGATGACGTGCTGGCGCAAGAGCAACAATTGCTGTGTGCGGATGAACTGCCCGGCGTGGCGCTGCAGCGCGTCACCGATAGCAAGAGTCAACTGCTGGCGACGGTGGCCTGGCTTGAACAACAGCGCCCGGCGCTGGAAGCCAACCTTGCGCTACGCGCGCCTTACCAGGGCCATGAAAGCTTCGGCGAACGCTGGCGGCAGATCCAGCAGTTAAGCCAGAGCCTGCGTGAAAAGAATCAGCATAACGGCCTGTTGCTCAATCAACAGATCGCCCATAACCAGCAGGCGCTGGCAATTCTTAGCAAGAATAATAAATCGCTGTACGGGCCGGACGGTCAGTCGCGCGCCGCCAGTCTGCTGGGCCGTAAAATCGGCGTCTGACCCCCTTTCTCTGTATTTCCCCCATGGCGACGGTTATCCGTAGCGCCGTTTTTTGTCAGGTGGCGCTACGCTTACCTGACCTACGGCGGCATGTGATCTGTAGGCCCGCGCAAGCGTAGCGCCGCCGGGCAATAACCGCGGGTAACGAGCCATTTTCGCGCCGGATGGCGGCTGCGCCTTATCCGGCCTACGGTCCGTTCCATTTATCACTCCAGTCAGCGCAGTGCGACTACTGATAATTAACGATAACCTGATTTGCAATCGCCCGCAGCGGCGGGTTTAACGGCCCGCGGGTCTGTACGGAGTAGACAAAACGCAGCGGCCCATCTGCCGCCTCGCCCGCCAACGCGTGGCTGGTGCCGCTGGCGCTGGTCAGCGGAATACAGCGATTCAGGCTACATAAATGTACCTGCAGCCCAGCCGGCTCCGCTGACAGCAGACGATAGCGCCAGCTAACGGTCTCAATGCGCGCATTGCCGCCAGGCAGCGTATTGGGCGGCAGCAGCGCGGGGGAAGAATCACTCATCCCGCCCTGTTCAAGAGTGACGCCGGGCCCTTCGGCAATCCATGAGCCCGATGCCGCGCCGGCGGTAACCGGCAATAAAAGGCACAATAAAGGAAGATAGCGCGTCATCAGGCCGCTCCAATGGTTGAGGTCATGCGAATCTGGCGATCGTCGTTGATCTCCAGGTTGGAAAGCACCGCCATCTGCGGCAGGCTACGGCGCAGGAAGCGCGCCAGTAGCGGGCGCAGCGCGTGGTTAACCAACAGCACCGGCGGCGCGCTGAGCATCTCCTGGCGCTGCAGCGCCTGCCGCGCCTGCTCCAGCAGGCGGTCGGCAAGCCCCGGTTCGAGACCGCCGCCGCCCTGCAGCGCCTGCAGCAGCAGTCGTTCCAGTTGGGTATCCAGGCCGATAACCTGAATTTCGCCATTGCCAGGGAACCACTGCTGGGCAATCGCCCGCCCCAGTGCCACGCGCACGACGGTGGTCAGCTCGTAAGGATCGCTTTGCGTCGGCGCATGTTCCGCCAGCGTCTCGATAATGGTACGCATATCGCGGATCGACACCCGCTCGGCCAGCAGATTCTGCAACACCTTATGCAGCGTGGTCAGCGATACCACGCCCGGTACGAAATCTTCGGTCAGCTTCGGCATCTCCTGCGACACACGGTCGAGTAGCTGCTGCGTCTCCTGGCGGCCAAACAGTTCGCTGGCGAACTGGCCGATGAGGTGGTTGAGATGGGTCGCCACCACCGTACTGGCCTCCACCACCGTATAGCCCTGAATTTGCGCCTGCTCGCGCAACGCGCTATCAATCCACACCGCCTCCAGACCGAAGGCCGGATCGATAGTTTTATCCCCCGCCAGCTCGCCGATGGCGTTGCCGGGGTTGATCGCCAGCCAGCGCCCAGGCTGCGCTTCGCCGCTGCCAATTTCCACGCCTTTCATCAGAATGCGGTAGCGGGCGGGCGCCAGTTCGAGGTTATCGCGGATATGCACCACCGGCGGCAGATAGCCCATCTCCTGGGCGAATTTCTTGCGGATCCCGCGGATACGCCCCAACAGCTCGCCATTTTGCTGAAAATCGACCATCGGGATCAGCCGGTAACCCACTTCCATGCCCAGCGGATCTTCCAACTGGACATCGGCCCAGCTGGCTTCCGCGGCCTGAGTATTCTCCTGCACGATGGGTTCGTCGGCGGCTTTCGGCGCCTGTTTGTCGCGCCCGCGCAGCCACCAGGCCAGCCCGAGCAACGCGGCGGTAAACAGCAGGAAAACCAGGTTCGGCATCCCCGGCACCAGCCCCAGCAGCCCAAGTACCGCGGCACACAGCAGCATGACCTTCGGGTTATTGAATAGCTGGCCGACCATCTGTTCGCCAACATCCTGATCGGTCGCCACCCGGGTCACGATGACCCCGGCGGCGGTAGAGATCACCAGCGCCGGAATCTGCGCCACCAGCCCGTCGCCGATGGTCAGCAAGGTGTAGCTTTCCGCCGCCGCGCCCAGCTCCATACCGTGCTGCACCACGCCGACCAGCAGTCCGCCGACCACGTTAATCACCATAATCATTAACCCGGCGATGGCATCGCCGCGAACAAACTTGCTGGCGCCGTCCATCGAACCGTAGAAGTCGGCTTCCTGCGTGACTTCCGCGCGGCGTTTTTTCGCCTCTTCTTCGCCGATAAGCCCGGCGTTCATGTCGGCATCGATCGCCATTTGCTTACCCGGCATGCCGTCGAGCACGAAACGCGCCCCCACTTCGGCGATACGCCCGGCGCCTTTGGTGATAACCATGAAGTTGATCAGCACGAGGATAATAAACACCACGATACCGATGGCGAAATTACCGCCGACCAGGAAGTGACCAAAGGCCTCCACGACCCGCCCCGCGGCGGCGGCCCCGGTGTGCCCTTCCATCAAAATGATGCGCGTCGAGGCCACATTGAGCGACAGGCGCAGCAGCGTCGAGAACAGCAGAATGGTCGGAAACGCGGCGAAGTCCAGCGTGCGCTGGGTAAACATCGCCACCAGCAGCACCATGATCGACAACGCGATGTTGAAGGTGAAAAGCAGGTCGAGGATAAACGCCGGCAGCGGCAGCACCATCATCGACAAAATCAGCAGGATCAGGATCGGGCCGGCCAGAACCTGCCATTGCGTATCTTTAACATTCCCCGGCAAACGCAGCAGGGAGGCCAAATTAGCCATCAGAGTCACTCTCTTTTGCAAAATCCAGTGCTTCCGGCACCGGTAAACGTTGAGGTTTTTTCGGGATCAGGCCGCCCTCGCGCCGCCAGCGGCGCAGCTGATAAACCCAGGCCAGCACTTCGGCGACCGCGGCATAGAGGGTGGCGGGAATATGCTGGCCAATCTCGCTATGGCGATAGAGCGCGCGGGCCAGCGGCGGCGCTTCGAGCATCGGAATACGGTGTTGCGCTCCCAGTTCACGAATGCGCAGCGCAATCTCCCCCGCCCCTTTAGCCAGCACCTTCGGCGCGCTCATTTTTTTATCGTTGTACTGTAGGGCGACGGCATAGTGGGTCGGGTTAGTGACTATCACGTCCGCTTTCGGCACATCGGCCATCATCCGCCGCTGGGCAATCGCCCGCTGCTGTTGACGGATCCGCCCTTTAACATGCGGGTCGCCTTCCTGATCTTTGAATTCGTCGCGGATATCCTGTTTGGTCATCTTCAGCTTTTTGAAGTGGCTCCACAGCTGATAAAAAACGTCAAACGCCACCATCGGCGTCAATCCGAGCACCACCAGAAATCCGCAATAGAGGATCATCTGCAGCGCATTGGCCAACGCGTCGAGCGGCTGTTGGGTCATCAAATGCAGCATCGCCGCCCAGTTGTGCCACAGGTACAGCCCGGTTACCCAACCGACCAGCGTGGCTTTGAGGATCCCTTTTAACAGCTCCGCCAGTACCTGAGTGGAGAACATGCGTTTCAGACCGGAAAGCGGATTCAGCCGTTTAAGATCGAATTTGAGCGACTTGGTGCTGAATAAAATGCCGCCAAGCAGCATCGGCGCGGCCAGCGCCACCAGCACCAGCCCGGCCATTACCGGCAGCAATGCCAGCACCGCCTGACGCAGCAGCATTCCCAGCTGGCGCAGCATTTGTTTGTCATTGCTGACCATCCCGTGGTCAAAGTGCAGGCCCTGCGTCAGCATCTCCGCCAGTTGGCGAGTGATATTGCTGCCGGACATCAGGATAATGGCGAGCCCGGCCACCAGCATCAGCACCGAGGTCAGCTCGCGCGAGCGTGGGATCTGGCCCTCTTCACGCGCCTTCTCCAACCGGTGGGCGGTGGGGGCCTCGCTTTTTTCCAGATCGCTGTCTTCCGCCAAGCCTGCAGTTCCTGTGTCGGGAGGGTAAAGAATGGCGGTCAGCATGCCAAAAAAATGGCGAAGTCATTGGCGGAACAACGGCGAAAAAGAGGGGTTATTTCATGGATGAGGGAAAAGCGGCAGGGGCGCAGCGACTGCGCCCCGCCTGGTCAGAAACCGAGACTATCGAGCAGATCGTCAACCTGCGCCTGGTTGGCGATGACGCCGACGCCATTCTGGTCAAGCTGCGGGCCGTTGAGCAGGCTATCGTTGGCCCGTTTCTCTTTCACCGGCGGTTCCGGCATGTTTTCCATCAGCACCATCAGCAGCTGCTTTTCAATTTCCTGCACCACGTCCATCATGCGCTTGATAACCTGGCCGGTCAGGTCCTGGAAATCCTGCGCCATCATGATTTCCATCAGTTGGGCGTTGGTAAAGGAGGTATGGCCCGGCACCTGATCCAGATACTCACGGGTGTCGGTCACCAGCGCGCGCGCGTCGTCCAGTTCGATCGGATTAGCGAACCACTCATCCCAGCGCGATTTTAGCGCGCTGGCGCCGGACTCCAGTTCGGCCTGGCGCGGCTGCGCCGCCTCCACGCAGCTCAACGCCCGTTCCGCCGCCTGCGCCGTCATGGTGACAACGTAATCAAGACGGTCGCGGGCATCCGGGATCGCCTCGGCCGCCTGGGCAATCGCCTGATCGAGCCCCAGCTCGCGCATGCTGTCGCGCAGCATACGGGTGAGCTGGCCGATACGGGAGATTATCTCTCCCGCGGTCGCTGCATCGCTGGCAGGCATTGGAATCTCTCTCATCGCCCTCTCCTTACATGCCCAATTTTTCAAAAATCTTGTTGAGCTTTTCTTCCAGCGTCGCCGCCGTAAAAGGTTTCACCACATAACCGCTGGCGCCTGCCTGCGCGGCGGCAATAATATTTTCTTTTTTCGCTTCCGCCGTCACCATCAATACCGGCATCGCCGCCAGCGCGGCATCGGCACGAATGGTCTGCAGCAGCTCCAGGCCGTCAACGTTAGGCATGTTCCAGTCGGAGACCACGAAATCAAAGCTGCTGGCCCGCAGCTTATTTAGCGCGTCCGCGCCATCTTCCGCCTCTTCGACATTGTTGAAGCCGAGCTCTTTAAGCAAATTTCTGATGATACGACGCATGGTGGAAAAGTCGTCGACGACCAGAAAACGGAGATTCTTATCTGCCATTACTACCCCTGAACAGTGTCATTTTTAACTCACTTCACACCACGCCGCCGGGACTTCCCGGCGGCGTGAATTTAAATTCGCAGCGCCTGGCCGCCGGCGATCTGCGCCAGCATGCGTTGGCTCATGCGCTCCAGTTCAACCACTTCGTTGACCCCACCGCTGGCGATGGCCTCGCGCGGCATGCCGAACACCACGCAGCTCGCCTCACTCTGCGCCAGGGTATAGGCCCCGGCGCGATGCATCTCCAGCATCCCCTGCGCGCCGTCGTTGCCCATGCCGGTGAGGATCACCCCCACCGCATTGCGCCCGGCGTGGCGGGCCACCGAGCGAAACAGCACATCCACCGAGGGACGATGGCGATTTACCGCCGGGCCGTCGTGCAACTTGACCTGATAGTTAGCGCCGCTACGCGCCAGCTCCAGATGGCGATCCCCTGGCGCAATATAGGCGTGTCCCGGGAGCACGCGTTCGCCCTCTTCCGCCTCTTTCACCGTGATCTGGCACAGCTTATTCAACCGTTCGGCAAACGAGCGGGTAAATCCCGGCGGCATATGCTGGGTGATAAGCAGCGCCGGACTGGTGGCCGGCAACGGTTGTAGCACCTGACGAATCGCTTCGGTGCCGCCGGTGGAAGCGCCAATGGCGATCAGCTTCTCGCTGCTCAGCAGCGGTCCGTGGCTTAAAATGGCCGGCGGCTGGTCATTGGCGCGCTGCGGCAGCCGCGCCCGCGCGGCGGTGCGGATCTTTTCGCCTATCAGTTCGCTGTAGGCCAGCATGCCTTCGCGGATCCCGAGCTGCGGTTTGGTGACGAAATCCACCGCCCCCAGCTCCAGCGCGCGCAGGGTAATTTCCGAACCTTTACCGGTCAGCGATGAAACCATCACCACCGGCATCGGCCGCAGGCGCATCAGCTTTTCGAGGAAATCGAGGCCGTCCATACGCGGCATTTCGACGTCCAGCGTCAGCACCTGTGGGTTAAATTTTTTGATCAGATCCCGTGCGACCAGCGGGTCCGGGGCCACCGCCACCATCTCCATATCGGCGTGGCCATTGACGATCTCGGTCATCAACTGGCGCATCAGGGCCGAATCATCAACACATAACACTCTGATTTTACTCATTACTTCTCCTTGGTCAGCCCATACACGGTCTGTCCACGCAGGTAGAAATCCCGGCTGATCTGGCTGAAATTCTCGGAGTGACCGGCAAACAGCAGCCCCCCCGGTTTAAGCAAGGGGACAAAGCGGCGCAGGATGCGCTCCTGCGTCGGTTTATCGAAATAGATCATCACGTTGCGGCAAAAAATCGCGTCGAACGGCCCCGGCAGCGCCCACTCCGCCGCCAGCAGATTCAGCGGCTGGAAGTTGACCCGCGCCGCCAGCTCCTGACGCACGCGCACCAGCCCCTGATGCGGCCCGGTGCCGCGCAGAAAATAACGCTGCATCTGGATTGGCGTCAGAGTGCGCAGATCTTCATGGCGATAAATCCCCGCTTCCGCTTTCTCCAGCACCTGGGTGTCAATATCGCTGGCCCAGACCTGGCAACTGCCCGCACGTTCCCCGAGCGCATCACCGAGCGTAATGGCGATGGAATAAGGTTCTTCGCCGGTCGAGGCGGCGGTGCTCCACACGCTATAGTTCCCGGGACGCGAGCGCGCATGCTCCGCCAGAATCGGAAAGTGGTGCGCCTCGCGAAAAAAGGCGGTCAGGTTGGTGGTCAGCGCATTGATAAACGCCTGCCACTCGGCGCTGTGCGGGTCGCTTTCCAGTAGCGCCAGGTAGTCGCCGAAATCATGAATGCCCAGCAGACGCAAACGGCGCACCAGCCGGTTGTACACCATCTCGCGCTTATGCGCCGCCAGCACGATCCCGGCACGCTGATAGATAAGCTGGCTGATGCGGCGAAAATGCGCGTCGGAGAGCGGCAGACGCTGAGCCATCTGCGCCAGCGCCGATCCGCTTTCACGCGCCGCGGTTGATGTCGTCTGCTTCATGCCGACTCACCGGCAAAATACGAGCGGTTTATGCGGTTTGACAATCCAGGGTCTCCTTTACCGTGGATGAGGTTTCCGGCGCGACGAAGTTGTCGTCCGCCAGACGGAATACCGCCACTGCATCGGCGAGGGTAATCGCCTGCTCTTCCAGCGCAGCGGCGGCGGAAGCCGATTCCACCACCAGGGCGGCGTTCTGTTGCGTGACCTGATCCATCTGGGTAACCGCCTGCGTCACCTGCTCAATGCCGCGGCTCTGCTCATCGGAGGCGGAGGCGATTTCGCCCATGATGTCGGTCACCCGGGTGACCGAGCGCACGATGTCCTGCATGGTGGCGCCGGAATTCTCCACCAGCACCGAGCCGTGTTTGACGCGGCTGACGGATTCATCGATCAGTAGCTTAATTTCTTTTGCCGCCTGGGCGCTGCGGCTGGCCAGGTTGCGTACTTCACCGGCCACCACCGCAAAGCCGCGCCCCTGTTCACCGGCGCGCGCCGCCTCCACCGCCGCGTTAAGCGCCAGAATATTGGTCTGGAAAGCGATGCCGTCGATGACGCTGGTAATGGCGCCGATTTTTTGCGAACTGTTGGCGATGTCGTGCATCGTGGTGACCACGTCATCCGCCAGCTCGCCGCCTTTGGCGGCGGTGGAGGAGGCATCACGCGCCAGCTGCGATGCCTGGCGGGCGTTATCGGCATTCTGTTTTACCGTCGCCGTTAGCTGTTCCATACTGGCGGCGGTCTCTTCCAGCGAAGCCGCTTGTTGTTCGGTGCGCGAGGAGAGATCGTTGTTGCCTTCGGCAATCTCCTGCAGGCCGATAAGAATCGACTCCGCGCCGTCGCGCACCGCGCCGACGGTACCAATCAGCGACTGTTGCATGCGCTGCAGGCTGGCAAATAGCTGGCTGATTTCGTTACGGCCATAGACCTCAATCGGTGCGGAAAGATCGCCGCTGGCGATACGTTCGAAATGGCCGCGAATAATATTCAGCGGCTGCACCAGCATGGTTCGCAGCCACCACATCGCGCTGAGGGTGACCACCAAGAGCATCAGCACCGCCCCGGCAACCAACCAGATTGACCAGCCGTAGGCCTGCTGGCTGGAGGCGCTGGCTTCATCGGTCGTCGCCTTCGCCAGCTGCAGATATTGCACAAAGTCGGCCTCGAAGCGGTCCTGTATTTTCTGCGTCGGCTGGTCCATAAAGGCCTGCAGGTTGCGATTTTCGAGGAACACGATCAGTTCGCGCAGCGCGCCGCGTAGCTTCTCGTAGCTCTCGCGCGTGGCATCGGCCAACTGCTGTTCCTGCTCATCCGCGCGAGGCGTGTCGAGGAACTGGTTAAAATAGAGATCGGCTTTTTGCAGCGAGCTGCGGGCGCCGCCCATCAGCGCATCCACCTGCTCCTGCGGCACCTTCAGCGCCGCGCGGGTACCGGCGCGGTTAAGGGTATTTCGCGCCTGTAGCAGCGATACCCAGCTCAGGCTAAGCGCATCGCGCTGCTGGCTACTGACGGTAATACGTTCAAGATTGTGGTTGTCGGCGCGTAGCGCGACGTAAGAGAGCCCGGTGCTGATCAGTTGCATGATGCAAAAGGAGATCAGCAGCAGGAAAAGACTGGTAGAGATACGGATTCGGTTAAACATAGCAATCTCCTTGGTAGCCGGTCTCGGCCGGCTTACAACGCAAGAGAGGCCGCCGCGTGTAGGGATGCGGCGGCCGGTACCCGTTAGAACGTCTCCCAGTTATCCTGGTAGTCGCTGGCGCTGGTTTTTTTATGCGTAGCGATGGCGGCAGGCGCGGTTTTATTGCTGACCGGCGCTTTATACTCCTCCTGCCCTTCCGACTTCAGGCGGAAGACGGCAACCGACTGCGTCAGCAGGCTGGCCTGCTCTTCCAGCGCGGCGGCGGCCGAGGCCGACTCCTCCACCAGCGAGGCGTTCTGCTGGGTGACGCGATCCATTTCCGCTACCGCCTGGCCGACCTGGTCGATACCGCGGCTCTGTTCATCCGAAGCAGAGGCGATTTCGCCCATGATGTCGGTCACGCGGGTTACCGCATTGACGATATCGCCCATGGTGTCGCCGGCGCTTTCCACCAGTACCGAGCCCATATCCACACGGTTGACCGAGTCTTCGATCAGCGCTTTGATCTCTTTGGCCGCCTGGGCGCTGCGCTGCGCCAGGTTGCGGACTTCGCCCGCCACGACCGCGAAGCCGCGACCTTGTTCACCCGCACGCGCCGCTTCTACCGCGGCGTTAAGCGCCAGGATGTTGGTCTGGAAGGCGATACCGTCGATAACGCCGGTGATATCGGCAATTTTCTGCGAGCTGCTGGCGATGTCGTGCATGGTTTCCACCACGTTAGCCACCACTTTGCCGCCCTTCTGCGCAGTTTCGGAGGCGCTCAGCGCCAGCTGGCTGGCCTGACGCGCGTTTTCGGCGTTCTGTTTCACCGTCGCTGTCAGCTGTTCCATACTGGCGGCGGTCTCTTCCAGCGATGCCGCCTGCTGTTCGGTGCGCGATGAGAGATCGTTATTCCCGGCGGCGATTTCCGACGCGCCGCTATAGATGGCATCCGCCCCCTGACGCACGCCGCTCACCGTTTCGATAAGCTCGTTCTGCATGTGCTTGAGGCTGGCGGCCAGCACGCCGATTTCATTACGGCTGGTCACCGGGATAGGCTGGGTCAGGTCGCCGGACGCGATCCGTTTGATGTGTTCAATCATGCGGTTCAGCGGGCGCACCAGGATATGGTGGATACCCATCCACACGCCGACGATCGCCGCCAGCACCACGATGATGACCACAATTAAGGTCCAGATCGCCGAGCTATACGAGCTGTTGCTAGCGTCAACGGCGATTTGATACAGCTTGCCGTTTTGCTGCAGATAGGCGTTATAGGTCTGCTCGAAATCGTCCTGGTATTTTTGCGTCGGCTGGTCGAAGAAGGCGTTGATTTTACCCTCGCCCAGCAGCTGGATCAGCTCCGACAGCGCGCCGTACAGGATGCCATACTGCTGCTTAAGCTTTTCCGTCGCCTGAGGATCCTGACGCGGGTCCTGCGGGATTTTTTCATAGGCGGTGTAGTTGCGCTCGGCGCGCGCCAGCTCTTCTTTCGCTTTCGCCAGCAGCTCGTCGATAGTCGCGCCGCTGCCGATTTTGTTGGTATCCATCATGTAGCGGATCCCTGCGCGGTTCAGGGAGTTACGCGCCTGCAGCAGATCGACCCGACTTTCACTCAGCAGCAACTGCTGCTGACGGATGGTTTGCAGGACGGTAAAGTTCTCTTTATCGCTTTTCAGCGACGAAAAAAACAGACCGCCTGAAATCAGCTGCAATGCGCCAAATAGCACCAGCACTAATAAGAGACTGGTGACGACCTTAATACGATTAAACATGTTTCCCCTTCCTGGAAGCCTGAACGGCCAGGCTTTACGTATGTGACTGAAAGGGTTATCGGCGTACGGGAGGGGAACTTTATGCCAGGTGGGGACTATTTTTACCGGGCGCGACCGGGCGCGCCCGATTGCTTAGTGGCTTTTGGCGACGTTATCGACCAGCGCCATCTCTTCGCTGCTGAGCAGCTTTTCGATATCCACAAGGATCAACATGCGCTCTCCGAGCGCGCCAAGACCGGTGAGATATTCGGTCGCCAGCGTCACTGCGAATTCCGGCGCCGGGCGGATCTGTTCGGCGGTAAGAGACAACACGTCGGAGACGCCGTCGACCACAATCCCCACCACCCGCTGGCCGAAGTTAAGCACGATAACCACCGTGTTTTCATCATAAGAGACGCCCTGCTGGGCGAATTTTACCCGCAGGTCGATAATCGGCACGATCACCCCGCGCAGATTGGTGACGCCTTTGATGAAATCCGGGGTGTTGGCGATACGCGTCACCTGGTCATAGCCGCGGATCTCCTGCACTTTCAGAATATCGATGCCGTATTCTTCATTGCCGAGGGTAAAGATTAAAAACTCCTGACCTACCGTTTCGCCAGCCAATTTGCTGACGGTTGCTAATCCTGCCATGGTCTGCACCTGTTAATTTGATGAGATGAGTCGTTATGCGGCCGCTGCGCTCAGCAGCTTTTCCCGATTGAGCATTTGCAGCGCCGACACGTCGACGATCAGCGCCACGCTGCCGTCGCCGAGGATCGTCGCCGCGGAAATTCCCGGCACTTTGCGGTAATTGCTTTCCAGGTTTTTCACCACCACCTGGTGCTGGCCGATCAGTTGATCCACCAGCAGCGCATAGCGGCGGCCGGCGCTTTGCAGAATCACCACGATGCCCTGAGTGGCCTCGGTTTTCGCCCCGGCGACATCAAACACCCGGTAGAGCTCCACCAGCGGCAGATACTCGCCGCGAACCTGCAGCATCCGCTCGCCGCCGGCCATTGGATGCAGGTCTTCGGCCTGCGGCTGCAGCGATTCCATGACCGCGTTGAGCGGCAGAATAAAGACCTCTTCATTGACCTTGACCGACATGCCGTCGAGGATGGCGAGCGTTAGCGGCAACAAAATACGAATCGAGGTCCCTTTGCCCGCACGGGAATGGATTTCTACGTGACCGCCCATCTCCTGAATATTCCGTTTCACGACGTCCATGCCGACGCCGCGGCCAGAGACGTCGGTCACCTGTTCCGCGGTTGAAAAGCCCGGCGCAAAAATAAGCATTCCGACCTCTTCATCACTCATGCTGTCGCTGACCGCCAGCCCCTGCGCCGCCGCTTTGGCGAGAATTTTTTCGCGATTGAGCCCGGCGCCGTCATCGATCACTTCGATGCAGATATTGCCGCCCTGATGTTCAGCGGACAGAATCAAATTGCCCACCTCAGACTTACCTGCCGCCAGACGGGTTTGCGGATCTTCAATACCGTGATCGAGGCTATTGCGCACCAGGTGGGTTAACGGGTCGATAATGCGCTCGATCAGGCTCTTATCAAGTTCGGTGGAGCTGCCCTGCAGCGTCAGTTCCACCTGCTTATTGAGCTTGCCGGCCAGGTCGCGCACCAGCCGCGGGTAGCGGCTGAATACATATTCCATCGGCATCATGCGAATCGACATCACCGATTCCTGCAGGTCGCGAGCGTTACGTTCCAGCTGGCTCATGCTGTTGAGCAGATCGCCATGCGTCACCGGATCCAGGTTACCCGAGCGCTGCGCCAGCATGGACTGGGTGATCACCAGTTCGCCGACGAGGTTAATCAACTGGTCAACTTTCTCTACCGCCACGCGAATACTGGTCGATTCGCTGGCCTTCGCTCTCGGCGCTTTCGGCGGCTCGACGACAGCAGGCTGCGGTTGGGCGACCGGCGGCGGCACAACTTCGGCCGATGGCAATGGTTTAGCGTCAGTGGTTGGCGGCGTGCTAAAGCTGATCTGTTCCGGCTCAAGAACGAAACAGAGCACCGCGCAAATATCTTCTTCGCTGGCGGTGGTCAGCAGGGTCACCTCAAGGCTATTGTCAGTTTGCTGCGGATCATGTACCTCGCCGAGGTTGCCAAGCTCTTCCAGCATCAGCGGAATTTCATTGGCTTTAAGCCCGGTTAAGCTCACGCGCATACCGCCGGCGATGGCCGTCGGCGCAGGCTGGGCCACGACGGGCGCAGCGGCAGGCGCGTCCTGCTGCTGCGCTTCCAGCGCCAGCTGCCGCAGCGCCTGGCAGATATAGTCAAAGCTCTCAGCGTCAGGCTGCTGCGAGGTTTTATAGGCGTCCAGTTGCTCCTGCATAATATCTTTGGTTTCCAGAAACAGATTGATAATTTCGGTGCTCAAGCGCATCTCCTCGCGCCGGGCGCCGTCGAGCAGGTTCTCCAGCAGATGGGTGGTTTCCTGCAATACGGAAAAGCCAAACGTCGCCGCGCCGCCTTTGATCGAGTGCGCCGCGCGAAAAATAGCGTTTAGCGGTTCGATATCGGGGGCCTGCGGATCCAGCTCCAGCAGGTGTTGCTCCATGTCTGCCAGCAGCTCATCTGCTTCATCAAAAAAAGTCTGATAAAAAGCGCTAATATCCATGCTCATGGGGTCACCTCAGGGTGTGAATCGCGGTTAACCGGCGCGGGCGCGACCAGCTTTGGCAGCGCATCCGGCTGGCTAATCTCCAGCGCATTGCTTTCGCCATTTTCATGTTCGATGCTCTGCTGGGTCTCTTTGTTAAGCACCAGTACGGTAATGCGGCGGTTGATGGCATCATCAGCGCCGTGCTGTTTCAGGCTCATGGTCGCCGCCATACCAACCACCCGCAGCACCTTCCCTTCCGCCAGCCCGCCAGCGATCAGCTCGCGGCGCGAGGCGTTGGCGCGATCCGCCGACAGTTCCCAGTTGCTGTAACCGCGTTCGCCGCTGGCGTAGGGGATGTCATCGGTATGCCCGGCGAGACTTATCTTGTTCGGCAAATCATTGAGGATTGGCGCAATCGCTCGCAGGATATCGCGCATATAGCTTTCCACCTGAGCGCTACCGGTTTTAAACATCGGCCGATTCTGGCTATCGATAATCTGAATGCGCAGTCCTTCGTCCATCATGTTGATCAGCAGATGCGGACGTAGCGCCTTCAGGCGCGGGTCTGACTCAATCAACTGATCGAGCTTGTCACGCAGTTTGTTAAGCCGAAGCTCTTCGGCACGTTTATCCGCGGTATTGATCTGCTTGCTGACCAGCCCGACTTCACGGGTCGGGTCTTCGCCGCCGCCGGGGATCGGGCTGCTTTCCGAGCTGCTTTTATCGCCGCTGGTGAGGGCGACTTTCAGCGGCGTACGGAAATATTCTGCTATTTGCGTCAGCTCCTGCGGGCTGGCGATCGCCAGCAGCCACATCACAAGGAAGAAGGCCATCATCGCCGTCATAAAATCGGCATAGGCAATCTTCCACGAACCGCCGTGATGGGCTGGCTGGTGTGATTTGCGCTTTCTGACCAGAACCACCGGGTGATTATGCTTCATGCTTCTTCGCTTTCCGTCGCCTGCGCGGCAGGCGCTTTCACCTGGCGTACGTGTTCTTCAAGCTCGACAAACGACGGGCGCTCGGTGGTGTATAACGTTTTGCGGCCAAATTCGACGGCGATTTGCGGTGCGTAGCCGTTGAGGCTGGAGAGCAGCGTCACCTTGATGCACTGCATCATCTTGACGGTCTCGGCGCTTTTTTGCCGCAGCAGCGTGGATAGTGGCGAGATAAATCCATAGGCCAGCAGAATGCCGAGGAAAGTCCCCACCATCGCGTTGGCGATGAGCGCCCCGAGCTCCGCCGCCGGGCGGTCCGCCGAGGCCAGCGCGTGCACAACGCCCATTACCGCCGCGACAATACCAAATGCCGGCAGAGAGTCGCCGACCATCGCCAGACTGCCGGCGGGCACTTCGCTCTCCTGTTCGAAGGTTTCGATCTCTTCGTCCATCAGCGCTTCAATTTCAAAAGCATTCATGTTGCCGCTCACCATCAGGCGTAAATAATCGGTTATGAACTCCACCAGATGGTTATCGGCAAGGATGCGCGGATAATTAGCGAAAATTTCACTTTCCTGAGGATTGTCGATATCGAACTCAAGCGACAGCATCCCCTGTTGACGGGATTTTGCGAGCAGCAGGAACAGCAACGCCATCAGATCCATATACAGCGCCTTGCTGTATTTGGAGCGACGTACCATTTTGGGCAAGGCCCGCAGCGTGGATTTGATGGCCTTTCCGTTGTTGCCGACGATAAACGCGCCGATGCCGGCGCCGCCGATAATCAGGAATTCCGCCGGCTGGTACAGCGCGCCAAGGTGGCCGCCCACCAGTAAATAGCCGCCAAATACCGCTCCCAGGACCACGAGATAACCCAATATCACTAGCACACGCATACCTCAAATTAACAATGTGGATGGCGGGCGAGGCAAACGCGCCCTGGCGTAAACCAGGCGGGGAATGGGGGGCGGCATACCGCCCCTGCGTATTACACGTCGAAATGGATTGCCGTAAGTCGTCGGAACGGCGACTTACATGACGCGTTTAGCCTGCTCGTCCAGCAGTTGAGAGGTTATATCGGCCAGTTGCGGAGAAAGTTTACGTCTTTTTACGGCGCGTGAAGGCGGTTGGCATAACGTGCAGACGAAATCGTGCTGCGGATGGTGCGCGTGGGTGATAAATGAGCCGCCGCAGTTGTTGCAGGCAGAGAGCTGCAGCATACCGCTATCAACAAAGCGCACCAGCGTCCAGGCGCGGGTCAACGCCAGTAGCGGCGCTTCGCCCGCTTCTTGCGGACACTGTTCGAGGTACAGGCGATAGGCTTTGATCACCGCTTCTACTCCACTGCATTTGCCGCTCTTCAGCAGGAACAAATAGGCGTTGTAGAACATCGACGAATGAATATTCTGCTCCCAGGTCATAAACCAATCGGTCGAGAACGGCAGCATCCCTTTCGGCGGCGGGCTGCCGCGCAGCTCTTTGTAAAGTTTAATTAAGCGCCCGCGGCTGAGCTGAGTTTCACTCTCCAGCATCTGCAGACGCGCGCCGAGGGAAATCAGCTCCATGGCGAGCTGAATATCCTTCGCTTCCTGAACAATACTTTTCTCAGCCATTATCAAACACTTTTCTTCGCTGCAGCGCCTTCTTTGGCGCGGAGCTCTTGCAGCAGGTGACTGGAAAGCAGGATACCGGTATGGATCTGCTGGAGGTCATCAACGCGCGACTCTTTGGTCAATTGCTCGATAGTCTGATGGTCGCTGAAGCGCAGATTGCACACCAGCTGATTAGTTTCAGCCAGTTTCACCATCTGCGGTAACGTCAGTTGCGCCAGGGTATCAACCATGGTTTCGTCAATTCCCAGACGAAACATTGCGGATACTTTTTCATCGTTGATCAGCCGCTGTGCTAAAAATAAATACGACAGGTTGAAGTCATAAATATGCTTAAGTAATTCGGAGGTACCCATAATCCCTATCCCGATAAGCCATGTTAGAAAACATACACGGGGCGTGATACTTAATCGCCCGTGACCTCAGTTATTTCCCCAAGACGGCAATTAAAACGCTCACTCGCGATAGCTAAAAATTCAGCTAATCGTCAAACTCACCCCACTGTTAATAGTTTGTTACAGGTGCAAACTGGAGTGGAGGATGTAAAGAATTTGCTTCGAGAGAGTTGAATTGCCATGAAACTATTTTTAGAAAATCTATAAGAATATTCTTAAGGCGGCGCAACTCTACTCCCGAATCATTAGCACACACAATTAAGTATGGGGAAATTTTGAATATAATGAGACATTGATCACAAAAACAAAAAATAATACCGGTAACAACACCTCATTTCGATCACTTTGTAACCAACATTCGATCATTTAACGATCACAAGTAAATGAATTACCTTAAAAAAAGTGTTATCAACCATTGCAATTAGTTTTATTTGGCACATTTAGAACAAAAAAATAACATTATAAAAATTGAAGAATAAAAATCTGAACGAGCGTTAAATTCAACGTAAATCATTAGTTTTTACGATAAAAAATAACCATGGTGTAATACAAGGATATTAGATCTAATACCCTGATAGCACCTACGGAAAACGTATAAAAATCGAACAGTAACAGTCTGAGGCTGCCTGTTTTTTCGGCTCAACGAATTGTACAAGATGCGCGCAACTTACCCCCAGTCGGGACGCCTGGCGCTATTTTTCCGCGCCTGTTTGTGGCTCAACTTCGCCAGATACGGATAAATTTTTTATAACATTTACCGCCTGGTGCATTACCCAAAATGGGTATTTTTTCCCGAGTTGCTTTTCTAACATTCCTTTAACGAAACGAGCTTATTACCACGTTAAAATAATAAAAAATGAGAAGTAATTAATGGTCTCACCCTCTCCCGTAAACCATCATGAATATATTTTTAAACCACCCAACAACGGCGAATGAATATTAATAAATAGGTATATGAGGATTTTTTCTCCGGCAATAAGCTCCTATCGTCCTGGCCCCCCCCCCCCCTATTATTGGTAGGGAAAAATGACACGTTCATTTGCAAAGCTGTAGTAAAGAAAAAATAGCTAGCACGAAAGGTGCAATATCTCGACTGGATCACATTTCATCGTTGCCGTTCGCATTTTCATCACTTCCTCGTTCCGTTGGATTTTCGGTTATGTTTAAATTGGCTAAACCGGTTTAACAAAGTTTAGCTAAAAGGAATATCAGTATGACCAGTAAAGTATGGGTACTCGGCGATGCGGTCGTCGATCTGCTGCCTGAGGGGGATGGCCGTTTATTACAGTGCCCGGGCGGCGCACCGGCTAACGTCGCGGTCGGCGTCGCGCGGCTTGGCGGCAATAGTGGGTTTATTGGTCGGGTCGGCGACGACCCTTTTGGCCATTTTATGCGCCAGACGCTACGGCAAGAGAACGTGGATATCAGCCATCTTTCTTTAGATCCCGCGCAACGTACCTCAACCGTCGTGGTAGCGCTGGATGAACACGGCGAACGCACCTTTACCTTTATGGTCCGTCCAAGCGCCGATCTTTTTTTACAACCAGACGATCTCCCGCCATTTGAGGCCGGCCAGTGGTTGCACGTCTGCTCTATCGCTCTCAGCGCCGAGCCCAGCCGGAGCAGCGCTTTCGCGGCAATGGAAAAGATTAAACATACCGGCGGCAGCGTCAGCTTCGACCCGAATATCCGCAGCGATCTGTGGCAGGATCCCCAGCTGTTACGGCGTTGTCTCGACCGGGCGCTGGCATTGGCTGACGTGGTGAAACTGTCGGAAGAGGAGCTGGCCTTTATTAGCGGTAGCGACGATATTGCCAGCGGTATTATGCGGTTCAGCGAGCGCTATCAGCCAAAACTGCTGTTGATCACGCAAGGAAAAGCCGGGGTGCAGGCGCTGTTCCAGCAACAGCATATTCACTTCCCGGCCCGTCCGGTGGTCAGCGTTGATACCACCGGAGCCGGCGATGCCTTTGTTGCCGGGCTACTCGCCAGTCTCGCCGCTCACGGCTTCCCTGAAGATGTCGCCGCGCTGGAGCCGATCGTCGCGCTGGCGCAAACCTGCGGCGCGCTGGCGACCACCGCCAAAGGCGCGATGACCGCCTTACCGTACCAGGCCGATGTGAACCGCCAGTATTAACGATGAAAGCAGGCAAAACAATTAAAACGTTTTAGCAAAATTAGCAAAGCGGCCATTAGGGGCATTCCAGGCCCCCAATAGCCCATGATGATGACAGACTTTGTAGAGGGTACTATGGATTTTCAACAGATTTCTCGCGCGCTGCTGCCGCTGCTCGGCGGCAAAGAAAATATCGCCAGCGCCGCGCACTGCGCCACCCGCTTGCGTCTGGTACTGGTCGATGACGCGCTCGCCGACCAGCAGGCCATCGGTAAAGTTGAGGGGGTAAAAGGCTGCTTTCGCAACGCCGGCCAGATGCAAATCATCTTCGGTACCGGCGTGGTCAATAAAGTGTATGCCGCTTTTATTCAGGCGGCCGGTATTAGCGAGTCGAGCAAATCCGAAGCCGCCGACCTGGCGGCGAAAAAACTGAATCCGTTCCAGCGGATCGCCCGCCTGCTGTCGAACATCTTTGTGCCCATTATCCCGGCTATCGTCGCCTCCGGCCTGCTGATGGGACTGCTGGGGATGGTGAAAACCTACGGCTGGGTCGATCCGGGCAACGCCATCTACCTGATCCTCGATATGTGTAGTTCGGCCGCTTTTATTATCCTGCCAATCCTGATCGGGTTTACCGCCGCGCGTGAATTCGGCGGTAACCCTTATCTTGGCGCAACCCTCGGCGGTATTCTTACCCACCCGGCGCTGACCAACGCCTGGGGAGTGGCTTCGGGATTCCATACCATGAATTTCTTCGGCCTCGAGGTGGCGATGATCGGTTATCAGGGGACGGTGTTCCCGGTGCTGCTGGCGGTGTGGTTTATGAGCCTGCTTGAGAAGCAACTGCGACGCCTGATTCCCGACGCGCTGGATCTGATCCTCACGCCGTTCCTGACGGTTATTATCTCCGGTTTTATCGCCCTGCTGATAATCGGCCCGGCCGGTCGTGCCCTCGGCGACGGCATCTCCTTTATTCTCAGCACGCTTATTGCTCATGCTGGTTGGCTGGCAGGGCTGCTATTCGGTGGACTGTATTCGGTGATCGTCATCACCGGTATCCACCACAGCTTCCATGCCATCGAAGCCGGGCTGCTCGGTAACCCGTCGATCGGCGTCAATTTCCTGCTGCCTATCTGGGCGATGGCTAATATTGCCCAGGGCGGCGCCTGTCTGGCGGTGTGGTTTAAAACCAAAGATGCGAAAGTGAAAGCCATTGCCCTCCCGTCCGCCTTTTCGGCGATGCTGGGCATCACCGAAGCGGCGATATTCGGCATCAACCTGCGCTACGTTAAGCCCTTTATCGCCGCGTTGATTGGCGGCGCCTGGGTCGTCTCCATGCACGTCTATATGACCGCCGTCGGCCTGACCGCCATCCCCGGAATGGCTATCGTGCAGGCCAGTTCCCTGCTTAACTACCTCATCGGGCTGGCTATCGCGTTTGTGGTCGCCTTTATCGTTTCGCTGACGCTCAAATACAAAACGGATGCAGAATAATGTCGCAGCCTTCTTTGTTACCGTTGGTCCTGCAGGCCGTCATGAACCACCAGCCGCGCGCGCTGCGGGATAAGCACTATCCGCAGTGGCATCTGGCGCCGGTATGCGGGCTACTGAACGATCCGAACGGTTTTATCCACTTCAATGGTCGTTATCATCTGTTTTATCAGTGGAATCCCCTCGCCTGCGATCACCGCTACAAGGGCTGGGGACACTGGAGTTCGCCGGATCTGCTGCACTGGCGGCACGAACCGATTGCCCTGCTGCCAGAGGAGGAGTACGACCGTAACGGCTGTTACTCCGGCAGCGCGGTAGATAACAACGGCATCCTGACGCTGTGCTACACCGGTAATGTGAAATTTAACGATGGCAGCCGTACCGCCTGGCAGTGTCTGGCGACGCAAAATCCCGACGGCACTTTTCGCAAACAGGGCCCGGTGCTGGCGCTGCCAGCAGGCTATAGCGGCCACGTGCGCGATCCCAAAGTCTGGCGCGATGGCGATCGCTGGTTGATGGTGCTGGGCGCGCGCGATCTGGCCGACCGCGGCAAGGTACTGCTATTAAGCTCTACTGATTTGATGCAGTGGAGCAGTCATGGCGAAATTGCCGGTAGCGGACTTAACGGCCTGAAAGACGCCGGCTATATGTGGGAATGCCCGGATCTGTTCCCGCTCGGCGATCGGTATATTTTACTGAGCTGCCCGCAGGGATTGCCGCGTGAGGCACAGCGCTTCCTGAACACCTATCCGGCAGTCTGGATGCAGGGCCATTTCGATCAAACCGCCGCCACCTGGCACCATGGCGCGATCGAAGAGCTGGATAGCGGCTTCGAATTCTATGCGCCGCAAACCACCCTGGCGGAGGATGGTCGCCGTCTGCTGGTTGGCTGGATGGGGGTTCCCGACGGAGAAGAGATGCAGCAACCTACGCGGGCCCACGGCTGGATCCATCAGATGACCTGCCTGCGGGAACTCAGCTGGTGCCACGGCACGCTGTATCAAAATCCCGTGCGCGAACTGGCGGCGCTTCGCGGCGAGGCACAAGGCTGGCAGACCGAACCGCTGGCGCTGCAGCCGATGGAACTCGCCTTAGAGGTTGCGCCAGACGATGCGCTGACGCTGGATTTCGCGGGCGTGCTGCAGCTTTCGCTGGACAGGCACGGCGTACGTCTGGCCCGTCGAAGCCTGGTGGCCGATACAGTCGATTACCGTTACTGGCGCGGCACGGCGCATAAACTGCAGATCCTCATCGACCGTTCCAGCGTCGAAATCTTTATTAACGATGGCGTGGGGGTGATGAGCAGCCGCTTCTTTGCGGATTATCCTGGAAAACTGGTATTCAGCGGTGCGACGCCGGGCGCATTCTGCTGCTGGCCGCTGCGGCCATGCATGATAGAATAAGCGTTTTGCTTTCAGGCTCCTGGCTCGTGATGAAACCTAAACGCATTACCATAAAAGATATCGCCGAACTGGCTGGCGTCTCTAAAGCCACCGCCAGCCTGGTCTTGAACGGTCGCGGCAAAGAGCTGCGCGTGGCGCAGGAGACGCGCGAACGGGTGCTGGCTATCGCCCGCGAGCAGCACTACCAGCCGAGTATTCACGCCCGTTCACTACGCGATAGCCGCAGCCATACCATTGGTCTGGTGGTACCCGAGATCACTAACTATGGTTTTGCCGTGTTTTCTCACGAGCTGGAAACCCTGTGCCGCGAAGCCGGCGTACAGCTGCTTATCTCTTGCACCGATGAGAATCCCGGCCAGGAGAGCATGGTGGTCAATAATATGATTGCCCGTCAGGTCGATGGTTTAATTGTCGCCTCTTGCATGCATAGCGACGCCGACTATCTGAAGCTCAGCGAGCAGCTGCCGGTGGTGCTGTTTGACCGTAATCCAAACGACAGCACGCTGCCGCTGGTGATGACCGATTCACTGGCGCCGACGGCGGAACTTATCGCCCGTATCGCCGGGCAACATGCGGATGAGTTCTGGTTTCTCGGCGGGCAGCCCCGGCTCTCGCCCTCGCGCGATCGGCTGGCCGGATTTAGTCAGGGATTAGCCCAGGCAGGGGTTGAGTTACGCCCGGAATGGATCATCAACGGCAACTATCACCCAAGCTCAGGCTATGAGATGTTTGCCGCGCTGTGCGCCCGCCTCGGGCGGCCGCCTAAGGCGCTGTTTACCGCCGCCTGCGGCTTGCTGGAAGGGGTACTACGTTATATGAGCCAGCATAACCTGCTGGATTCCGGGATCCATTTAGCCAGCTTCGATGACCACTATCTGTATGATTCGCTATCGCTGCGCATCGACACCATCCAGCAGGATAACCGCCAGTTGGCCTGGCACTGCTACGATCTCATTAGTCAGTTGATCGACGGTAAAACGCCACAGCCGCTACAGCGCTATCTGCCCGCCACGCTGCAAATGCGTTATCAGCCAGCCAGATAATAACGGGCCTGGATCGTGGTTCAGGCCCGTACTGTTAACGGTTAATTGTCATCAGAAAGGTTTCGTTGGCAGATACTTTCCATCGAAAGTAATCACCGCACGATGTCCGCCTTCCGGATCGCTGACTTTTTTCACATCCAGCTTAAAATTAATCGCGCTGATGATCCCGTCGCCGAATTTTTCATGAATGAGCGCTTTCAGCGTAGTGTCGTAGACCTGCAGCATTTCATAGAAGCGATACATCGTCGGATCCGTCGGCACGCGGTCCTCAATGGAGCCTCTGACGGGGATCGTTTGCAGCAGTAAAATATCATCGTCGTTAAGTTCCAGTTTCGCTCCTACCATTTTCGCGACTTCGGCAGGCAGCGGATGCTGACCCAATAGCGCGGCCGTCACGAAGGCTTCGGATAAACCGGTGCCTTCAACCAGTTGTGCAAAGGAGAGATCCTTTTTGGCTTTAATCAGCAAAATTTTATTCGCTAACTCCAGACGAACTTCGCGGCTGACTTGTGACTGAATCATGGTGTGACCTCGTTATATCGTAGTGAAATGAAATTACTGACCGTAAACCGGCACCGCTCTGGTATCCGGATGACCGGCCAGCGAAATAAAAGCTCTGGCATTGCCGTCATAGGCGGCAATATCCCCTGTTTCAATGTCATATACCCAGCCATGTAGCGACAGACGTCCTTCATCAAGCGCCAGTCGTACCGCAGGATGGGTTTGAATATTCGCCAGTTGGGCAATGACATTTTCATGCACCATCGCCGCGGTTTTGACCTGCGGATCGCGATGCTCGCGGGCATCGTTCACCACTTTTGCCGAATCCGCATATTGCAACCAGTGCTTGACGGCGGGGACATGATCCAGACAGCTACACTGCGCAATCGCCGTCATCGCCCCGCAATCGGAGTGACCGCAAATCACAATATCCGTGACCTTCAGGACAGCAACGGCATACTCCACCGAGGCCGACACGCCGCCGGGCTCCGGACCGTAAGAAGGGACAATATTGCCGGCATTACGGATGACAAATAGATCGCCGGGTTCACGCTGGGTGACCAGTTCAGGAACCATCCGGCTATCGGAACAGGAAATAAACAGCGTACTGGGGCTCTGCCGGGAGGCTAAACTTTTAAACAGTTCAGCGCGCTCAGGAAATGCATCACGTTGAAATTTAAGAAAACCGTCAATGATTTCTTTCATGATAATGTCTACCTCGCTGTGGAATGACAGGGAGGTTACGCGCCGTATCGCATAAAATAAAAGTCTTGTTTATAATCAAACTCATCCAAAAAACTTATGGATTGTAAGTGTGAATATTCGCTACGTTAGATATTTCCTCGCCGTCGCCGAACATCAGGGTTTTACCCGTGCGGCGGAAGCCCTGCATATTTCACAACCGGCGCTCTCACAGCAAATCAGGATGTTAGAAGAGAGCCTGGATGCGCAGCTTTTTGACCGTAGCGGCCGGCATATTCATCTAACGGACGCTGGAGAAGTGTTTTTGCAGTATGCCCGTCAGGCATTTCAACTGCTGGATGAGGGCCAACGTGCCATTCATGATGTCGCAGACCTCAGCCGCGGTTCTCTACGTATTGCCGTGACACCCACCTTTACTTCCTATTTCGTGGTGCCCTTAGTGGCGGAATTTCATGCGCGTTATCCGCATATCACGCTGGATATTCAGGAGATGCCGCAGGAGAAAATGGAGGGCCTGCTGCTGGAAAATGAGCTGGATATTGGCATTGCCTTTGCCGGGGGGACCGCGCCAGACATTGTTTCCACCCCGCTGTTACAGGAAGTGCTGGCGCTAGTTGTCGCGGACCATCACCCGCTGGCCCGCGAAGAATCCCTTTCTTTGAGCCAGCTGGCCCCGGAGGAGTTTATTCTGCTTAATCATCATTTCGCCACCCGGTTGCAAATTGACCACTGCTTACAGCAAGCCGGTTTTCACCCGCAGGTGACCATTGAAATGCATTCTATCAACGCCATCCTCGATATCATCCAGCGAACCCAATTAGTGTCCATTCTGCCGCTGAATGTCGCCGCCCAGCGTACCGGCCTGACGACCCGATTGCTTAAAGAAGCCGCGCTTGAGAGAACTGCGGTGTTAATGCAGCGCAAAGGCACCCGGCCAAAAGCTGCGGCGCGGATTTTCGCCGAAATAGCCCGGGAGCTGGCAGCCCAAATAGAAAGTTAAGCGTACGATGGCGCGGCCAGCATCTGGCCCGCCGCCTTCCTTCTGCAACAATCTTACCGTAGCCAGTATGACCATTTGCGCAAAACAGATTTCCCGCGATTGGCATACTGAAATTGTTAACAATATGTATAATTTTATCTGCTAAGCGGTATTCATTATTCCGGCTTGAACGTCAGCATTATTTTCATCCTACCTTATTCCCCCTGACAAGGAATTGACAATGAGTGAACGCTCTCATGACCGAGGTAATAGCCTTGCGATGGTCATATATAATCTACTCAATCCGGTGCCTTACGGCTTTTTTATCGCCGGTCTCATCTTCGATATTATTTATCTCTACAGCACTAACGTGATGTGGGGAAAAAGCGCCAGCTGGCTTATTGCCCTTGGTCTTATTTTTGCCATCATTCCGCGGTTGATTAATCTGGCGCAGGTCTGGTTTTTTACTCCTCGACGCCCGGCGGCAAAAATTGATTTCTGGCTAAACCTTATCGCTATTATTGCCGCGTTGGTAAACTGTTTTGTTCATAGCCGCGACGCCTGGGCGATTGCGCCGCAGAACGTAATCTATTCATCGATTACCGTTATCTGTCTGCTTGTCGCCAATATTATCAGCTCCACTTGCCTGGCTAATAATAAGGGGATTCGCCATGAATAAAGTATTACTACCCCTGCCCGTTATGCTCGCCACAGCGCTGGCGCTGTCAGGATGCGATGAGAAAGCGAAACTCAGCCCGGATCAGCAGGTAGGGCCCGATCCCGTAATGCCGAAGGCCCAGGATTTCCTGATGCCGCCGATGCAGGTTCCCCGCGGCGTGGGCTGGAAGAGAGATGGACAACCGGCGGTTGCCCAGGGGCTGAAAATAGAAAAAATAGCCGATGGATTCCTGCATCCCAGAATGGTCTATGTCCTGCCAAACGACGATATTCTGGTCGTTGAAAGCAACGGTCCTGGCGAGGAACCGCTGACTACGCCGAAACAGCTGATTGCCGGGATAGTGAAAAATCAGTCAGGCAAAGGTGGAAAAGGCGGGAATCGCATTACGCTATTGCGTAAAAACGCCAGCGGCTGGGAGAAACATATTTTCCTTGAACACCTGCACTCGCCTTTCGGCGTACAACTGATTGGCGATGATCTTTACGTCGCCAATACCGGCAACATCATGCGTTATCACTACCAGCCGGGGGCGACACATATCAGCGATGCGGGGAGCGAGCTGGCTGACCTGCCCAGCACCGTCAATCACCACTGGACCAAAGCGTTACTGGCAAGCCCGGATGGTAAGAAGCTGTATGTGGGCGTCGGCTCGAACAGTAATATCACTGAGAATGGACTGGATATTGAATATCGTCGCGCCACGGTTCTGGAGGTTGATACGGCAACCGGCGCAAGCCGTATCTTCGCCAGCGGTATCAGGAATCCTACCGGACTCGGTTGGGAACCGCAGACGGGCAAGCTTTGGGCTATTGCCAATGAGCGCGATGAAATCGGCGCCGACCTGGTGCCTGATTATTTAACTTCGGTGCAGGATGGCGGGTTTTATGGCTGGCCGTGGAGCTATTTCGGACAGCACGTTGACCGCCGCGTACAGCCGCCGCGCCCGGACATGGTCGCCAAAGCGATCAAACCGGATTATGCCCTGAGCTCCCACGTTGCACCGCTGGGAATGCTGTTTTATACCGGAAACATGTTGCCGCAAACCTATCAGGGCGGCGTGTTTATCAGCGAGCATGGCAGTTGGGACCGTTCGCCGCTGAATGGTTATAAAGTCAGCTTCGTCGCTTTTAAAGACGGCAAACCGGTCGGTAAACCACAGAGCGTGATCACCGGCTTTGTCTCTCGCGATGAGAAAGAGCTGTACGGCGCGCCGGTCGGACTCGCGCAGGATAATGAAGGGGCGTTAATCATTGCCGACGATGTCGGTAATACCGTCTGGCGCGTCAGCGCAAAATAAAATATCACTATCAATTTTCCGGCTTCCCGCGGTCAGGGGAGCCTTTTTTATGCCCCGAAATTATTATCCATAGATATTGCCGGGAATAATGGAGAAAACAAAGTGATAAGCTGAGTTATCAGGACCGCTACCGTAGTTGACTACACCAGAACAGGTTGCTGAGAAACATTCATCATCAAAGAGACGTAGAGCAGATGAACCATTTATCCGCAATCAGAACATTCGTTAGCGCCGCTGATTATAAAAGTTTCAGCGCCGCCGCCAAAGCCTTAAATATTGAAGTATCCACCGTCTCTCGCCATATTTCAGAGCTGGAGGCGTATTTACAGGTGACGTTGTTTAACCGCTCAACTCGTGGATTAGCATTAACCGAAACCGGGGCATTTTTTTACTCGCACGCCCAACAACTGTTATTACAATGGGAGGAAACCCGTCAGTTAACTTCCGCACTGGATAAACAACCTTCCGGCCTGCTGCGGTTAAGCGTACCCAGTACCTTCGGCCGTCTGCACGTGATGCCTTTTGTTGATGAATTTCTTCGCCTGCACCCCAACATTTCGCTGGATATTAGTTTTAACGATGAAGTGCAGGATCTGATTGAAGCGCGCATCGACCTGAGTATTCGCATCGGCATTTTGCCTGACTCCTCGATTCATGCCCGTAAACTGGCTTCTCAGACGCGTTCAGCCTGGGCCAGCCCACAGTGGATTGCGGAAAACCGCCCTTCTGCCACGCCGGGCGCCGACAAGCAGCAGATCAATATCGTGATGTTTTCTCGCCTGCATGGCGCCGGTTGGTATACCCGTAAGATGGGTTCAGAAGATGAATGGCAGCGCATCCCGATTAACTACCGACTGAGCGTTAGCGATAGCGCCGCCATGCTTTATGCCTGCGTCAATCACACCGGGATTGCGATTTTACCGAACTGGCTATCGCAGCAGGCAGAAGAACAAGGGCTCATTCAACGGGTATTCCCGGAGTGGGAATTTAGTATGTTCCCCAGCGAAACCGCCATCTGGATGCTGTACCCGCAAAACAGGAGAGTACCGCATAAAGTCCGAGCCTTTATCGACTTTATGGTTGAAAAGATTGGGATGCCGCCCTACTGGGAGGAGGAGACTCATTAATGACGAGAGAGGTTGAAGCAGGGATGTGCCGGAGGAACCCAAAGTAACTAACAGCAACCTCTCCAAACTGCCCATCTATTGCAGCTTTATAAATTGCTGGCCCCCATGTGGTAAAATCAGCCAATGATGCAGTAAATGGGTACCAATTCCCCCCAACGAACACTTCACAATCAATCAGCGAGTTAGTAGCGGCACAATAGCTATGGCGCACTGGGAACAAAAAACTCAACAGTTGCCTGGTAAGGAACACGCGCGAAAATTTAAGTTAAAATAACCATTTGTTTCATAAATGATTACCAAATCATCTATCATTAAATTATTTCCTTACACTCAGAGATATTAATGAAAAAGATACTTGGATTTAGCGCAATGGCATTGCTTGCGAGCAACTGCTGGGCTGCTGATGGCGGAGCAGGGAGTGCAGCACAGGCAAATAACCCACTTGCCAATATGACTGCATTCAACATGCAAAACTATTACATTGGCGATATAAGTGGGACGGATAAAGATGCTAACCAATTCTGGTTCCGCTACGCTACTCCATTTTCTTTAGGCGACAGTAACTGGTTATTACGTGCATCTCTCCCTATCAATACTTATCCTTCCCCGCCAACCGGAGGTCACCAGACTGGAACGGGTGATTTGAATATCTTTGCGTCATGGCTTATTGACACCGGTAACCCTGCTGTCAGTTTCGGCTTTGGCCCACAAGTCACCTTGCCTACTGCATCAGAGGACGCGCTCGGTACAGGTAAAACATCAGCGGGTCTGGTCAACGTTCTGTTTGATGCCAGTAACCCAAAGTTCCAGTATGGCTATCTTGCATCCTGGCAGCACAGCATCGGCGGCGAAGGTGATCGTACTGATGTAAATTTGGCAACATTCCAGCCATTTATGTTCTATCAATTAGGCGGTGGGACCTATTTACGTTCTGCCCCTATATGGGTCTATAACCTTCACAATGATGATTACAGTGTTCCGTTGGGGCTCGGCATTGGCCAGGTCATTAAAGATCAGAAAACTGTCTATAACTTTTTCATTGAGCCACAAGGTAGTATTGCTGATCGTGGGGATGGTCAACCCCGTTGGCAGATTTTTGCGGGGCTTAACCTTCAGTTTCTAAATTAATAAGTAATAACTGGTGTCGCAAGAGGGAAATGCTTTCCCCCTTATCGCTATATATTGGCAAAGTCCACATTCCAGGTCGTAAGTTTGCTACTTTATTGCCGGGCTATTCCGGCAATACGCTCAGTATATGGCAAAAGTAAGCATCCGGATCGATGCCATTGAGCCTGCATGTTCCGGTAAGACCATACAGCAGGACTCCGCGCTCACCGCCGTAGTCGCTGCCGAAGAAGATAAAATTCTTTTTCCCAAGGCAGACGGCACGAAAGGCTCGTCCGACAGCACATCATGATAGTGGTGAAGATATTGTTGGGAATGGCTCCAGGACGGGAAGCAAGTTCGACCATGCTTAGCTTGAATTCATTCGAATAACTTTTACGAGATTCTTTTCGCCAGGAGTGGATTCCGATGATTCCGGTCAGTGATTCCGGCGATTTCGATAGCGCTTCTCGGCGACGCTGGATGTTCCGATGATGAGTAAGGAGAAGTGAAAGCGGCTGTTGGGCAGCAAAATATACCAAGTGAATATACCAATACTATACCAACAGCCCAAAGCAAAAAGGGGTTACCTTTCGGTAACCCCTTTTCATATTTGGCGGAAGCGTAGTCCGCCATGTTAGTGTCCGTCTAACTCTAAATAAAAACTAATTTTTTAATATAAAACAATATGTTGTCATTATTTAGTGTTCGGTAATGTATTGCTAAACGGTCTAAAATCTGTCATTTTATGCACCACCTAATGCACCACGATGAAATCCTACTTATGCCAAAGAAAGCTAAAGAACTGTCTGCACTGGCTGTTTCTAAACTTAAGGCCGATGCAGAATATTACGTTGGTGGCGCTGATGGCCTGTACCTTCGGATTATTGGACGCTCACGAGTTTGGGGCTTGCGTATTGTAATGGGAACCCGCATCAATAAAGCAGGTAAAACAGTTCCCCGCCGCCTTAACATGGGGTTAGGCCCCTATCCCGAAATTTCGCTGTCAGAAGCGCGCGATAAGGCGCGTGAACTCCGTAAGCAGATCCGCAATGGCATTGATCCCCTTGCAGAAAAACACGCTCGAAAAGCGGCTCAAGAAGCTCTGGCACGTAAGCAAAAGACATTTCGTGAATGCGCAGAATCAGTGATAGAAATCAAAAGTAGCGAGCTAAAGAATAAAAAGCATGTGGCGCAGTGGCGATCGACACTGGAAACTTATGCCTACCCATTCATTGGACAAAAAGTGATTGGTGAAATCACTAAAGTTGATCTTCTGGCAATACTAGAGCCGATTTGGTTAACCAAGAACGAGACGGCTAGTCGTCTTCGTGGTCGTATCGAAGCCATCATCGATTACGCAAAGGCTAAAGAGTATTTTGAAGGTGATAACCCAGCAGCATGGAAAGGTATGTTGAAACCCCTACTCCCTTTACCAAGTAAAGTTCAAGATCAGAAACACCATGCGTCATTACCTTATGAAGAAATCAGTTCTTTTATATCTGAATTGCGCAAACGTAAAGGAATCTCAGCCCGCGCTCTTGAGTTTTCTATCCTGACGGCTTCTCGCTCTGGTGAAGTTCGTGGCGCAGAGTGGTCAGAGATCGATCTGAAAAGTAAAACATGGACTATTCCCGCCAGTCGTATGAAAGCAGCAAAAGAACATCGGGTTCCTCTATCTGATGCTGTTGTTGCTCTGTTAAAAGATTTACCACGATTAAAAGATAACAATCATGTATTCCCTGCCCCTCGCGCTGAAACGCTTTCTGATATGTCATTATTGGCTGTGTTGAAACGAATGGGACATAGTAGCTTAACGCAGCATGGCTTCCGTTCTACTTTCCGCGAGTGGGCTGGTGAAGCAACGGACTATCAACGTGAGGTTATTGAACATGCGCTGGCGCACCAGTTGGCAGATAAGGCTGAGGCAGCGTATCAACGTGGGACGTTATGGCCTAAGCGTGTGGCGTTGATGGATGAGTGGTCGGGCTATTGTCTTACCCATGTTTAGCTGTTCTGTCTGAATATACCATCAACAAAGCCCTTCGCAATATGGGCTATGACACGAAGCAGGACATCTGCGGACACGGTTTTCGCACGCTGGCATGTAGTGCCTTAATTGAGTCAGGTTTGTGGTCAGAAGACGCTGTGGAGCTACAAATGAGCAATAAAGAAAGCAACAGCGTCCGTGCTGCTTACACCCATAAAGCCAAGCACCTTGACCAGCGACACCTGATGCTTCAGTGGTGGGCCGATTTCCTTGATGCTAACAGCAACGGTATGGTCAGACCGTTTGAGTTTGCTCATCACAAATAAAACCCTGAAAGCCAAGGACGGCTTGCACCCCTTCTATAACTCATTATTATAAGGAGTTTATCAGGGACTGAACGGGGATAATTATGTCATCCAATAATAGCAGTAGCGGTTCAACACTTTCTTTATTAGGCTTTGTAGATGGGTTATGGGATTTAGCCAAAGTAGCAAAAGTTATTTATTTCACCTTATGTTTTGATGTCCTATTTTTCCTTCTAAAAGGGAATGGGTTGTTTGGTATAAAATTAGGTAAAGAATTCGATCTCTCACTCGCAGATCTGGCCGGAATGATTATTTCCTTAGGGATTTTCTCGTCATTAATATTAGAGGTAATGACATTGTTTTTTTACATGTTGTTATCAAAAATAAAATTTAGCGAATTTTTACAAAGTAAAGACGAGAGGAGCTATCAACGTTCTTCAACTGACGTTTTTATTTCTGAACTGCGAGATGATGCCTTAGATAACGGTGATGATTTGTCATTCAAATTGTATACTGAAGAACAAACGAAAAGAGAGAAGAATTTTAAAGAAAGAAAACTGGTTGAACTAATTTCTTTCGGGACTTTCTTTGTTTTCTCCATAGAGTGGTATCTATCTGCATCAGACGGCTCCAGCAAGATGTTTATTGACTGGTTATGGGAGCAATCTAAGCATAGCGATCCAATAACACCCCATTTTCTCATTGGCCTTTTAGTTTCGTCTGCATTACTTTTCTACGCAGTGGCAGTTTGTTGGCCTACAGATCATGACCGTAAAATATATTATCCTAAGCTTGCTAAAAAACTGAGAAAAAAAGAAGAGGACTGGAAGAAAAAATTTGATAACATGTAATATAATTTAAAGGGCCTTTCGGCCCTTTCCTTTTCCCTTGAAGGGAACTCTCCATTGGAGAGAATACATCTCCCCAGACTTGGGGCAAATCAATCAGCCCATTGGGCTATACACTACTCCCCATATATGGGGCAATCAGACACTTCGATGAAGTGAATATTCTCAAGGAATATTTATTAAATATAATATTAAATATTAATTGTCAAATTTTTTCTCTGGAATTTTGAGGTTTATAAATAGCATATAATCATACAGCACTACTATGAACAACACACTACAGCATAAAATGTATTGTTCATAGTGGCCCGTATAATATTCAATGCAACTCTTCGTCTTCACACATTGGCAATGAGTCAATGGCAGAAATTTTCTTTAGTTGAGCCAAATAATCTGGGTTATTATCAACCAGCCAATTTAATACAGCATAATTTGATAGCAATTTCTTAATGTGACCAATAATCACTGCCAACTTTAAATTATTTGTACCATATATATTTTCGAGTTGCTTAGTCTCCATTTCCATTGCAGCCATTTCGCGTTCCATTCTGGCAAAGTTTTTAGCGATGTCTTGCTGCTTGAGCTTCGAATCTTTCGGATTTATTAGCATATCATCGGGAGTGTAATGTAATAATGATAGAGCAAATTTACGACTGAAATTATTTATACTCATCATCGTGGATACCGCCTCCAGTTGTCTTTCTGGTTTCATTTTACGTAAAATAGCGAATATTGCTTGAGGAACATGTTGATTTGCTAATAAAGCGGTAGTTTCCGGGCTAATCCCATCAAGTAATCTAAACTTTGCCCTGAGTGTATCTACTGATATATTCAGAGATTGACTAATTTTTTCTTCTGAAACACCAGCATCCACAGCCTGTAATATCATACGATATTCCTGAATAACTGGTAATCGATTGACATACTTGTTATAGCTGTAAGATTCTTCATCCTCAGAAATCAAACAAGGCACAGTGGATAGTCCAATATCCTTTGATGCTTCAACTCTTAAGTGACCATCAAGTATTATCTTTTCTGACAAATTATTAATATAAATAACTATGGGTTCTATAATACCAACTGCTTTCACCGTGGATAGTATCTGAGAATATTTTACGCTTGATTTCACATTAATAGGCAACTCTTTCCCATATAGCAGCTCAGAAATATTAATAATAAAACACTTATTACCGAAGTTAGGTTTATTCATTTTCAAGACCTCGTTCGGGGTCAACATTATCCAGAATAAATGCAGGAACAGAATTCAGGCTCTCAACAGATAGAAGGTCTGAAAACTCCCTATTCCTCAATAAATTAACCATTATCTCTTTAACAACCATTAGGCTAGATATTGTGAACTCAGATCTTGTATGAATAATTTTATGCCTTTTGACATTTTCTTGATAAAGTTCTTTTAACTCATCAGAAGTAATCCGCTTCTTTTTTACCCCCTGAACAAAAGAATTATTATCACTTCCTTTACCGGATGTTTCTCTCTGAGATAAGATCCTTTTAATTGCACCTATCTGCTTTGAGTTAAGTTCACCAGAATTAAAGCCTTCTAAAAGTAGGTGTTGTATATCAACTCCTTTAGCTCTTGATATTTCTACCGCTATATATATCGGGATTCTGCCAGACTCAACAGCAGAAAGTAATTTATCTTCGCCATTTTCTTTTAATGATACAATAGAAGCTACCCAATTTTTAGAACGACCAATTTTATTAGCAATCTCTAACTCGGAAAAACCTTTATTCTTTAATTCTATAATACTGTTGAGAAGCTCAGTCGAACGTGGTTTTCTTCGAGCAATATTTTCTGCAAGACTCATGATATGACCATCTTCATGATCTACTGACTTTACTATTGCTGGGATTTGTTTTTCACCTAATATTTCATAAGCCTCAATCCGCCCTTGACCACAAATTAAATCGTACACATACGTCTTACTGGTTGAGTCAGATAACCTAACCGTAATAGGTTTTTTTAGCCCTATGTTTTTTATACTTTCAACAAGTTCATCGTGAATAGATTTGCTTCTTGAACGTGGATTAACGATCCTGATCTCTGAGATATCTATAAGCTTTATTTCTTCATATTCATTCATCAGTGGATTCCTTTTAAAAAACATCACGTTTAAGGATTTGCAAAAAGGGTATCAAGTCATCATATCGATAAAAATCTAACTGGTAAGGATTTAACTCTTCAAAAACAAACTGATTATCTAATAACTCTATTGAAGGGAATATATAGTAATCTTTGGTGTTCACGTTTTGACTATCAAGTCTAACAACGATACAAATATCATAGCTAAACTTTCGCTCAAACCGGATTCTCCAACGTTTTCTCATGTTATTCATGAAACAACGGGAGATAACTACAGACATTTTTACTTCATCATTAATAGTAAATAATTTAGACTCCACATCATAATCAACATAACAGCCTTGTTCTGTAATATCAAAAATGAGTTTTTCAACTAAGCTATGGTATTTCTCTCTTAGCAAGGAATTAATTCGCAAATAGTCATAATCATGCTTTGGTTTATAGTCAATTAATTTATAAGCCTGTAATAGGCCACCAAAACGTTTCCTATAAACAGATGAGGAAGGTGTATCATCATCTTCATCTATAATTATACCGGATAGTTTCCCTTTTGTTTTAAAAAGCTCGGAGAGTTTACCAAGTAAATCATCATTACTAAGGTGAATACTTCTGTTACTAATAATAGTCTGCGCTTGTAAAAATAACTCAGGAGAAATAATAGCTTCAAAAGCATTTTCACATCTTATCCATTCATGCTGTGGGTTGTGGATAAGACGCTGCTTTAAACGCGAAGAGGTTCGGTTATAGACATTATGACCAATATACTTTTCGTTAGTTAAAATCTCGTGTATCTTTCCTCTGGTCCATTTAGTGCCATGCTCTGCTGTAATCCCTCTTCGATTCAACTCAGACGCAATAACCCTCTCTGGCTTAGACTTATTAACGAATTGATCGTATATCCATCTAACCGTTATGACTTCATCTTCCGGCCCTAATACTAAAATTATTCGATCAGTCTGGATGCTTTTCCACTCTCTATATTTAAGTATCCCTTTTTGTTTATGGTTTTCATCTATCAGCATTCTTCGTAAACCATATCCAGCAGGCCCGCCTTGGTGATAACCACGACCAGCCAGATTAGCTTGTCCAAGAAAGACTTTTTGTGATAAATCCCGACTTAAAGAAGAAGCTTTTTTTCGATCTATAAATAATTGAAAATCAGCATAGTCACTATTACCTTCAATGATAGGGTTTGCACAATATATGATGCCAACACCATGCATTTGAAGTTGATGGGTATAATATCCAAATTGATCTATACTCTGAAATCGCCCAAAACGGCTTATATCATAAACTAAAACTGCTTTAATATTTATTTTCCCTTCAACCACATCATCTATTAACTGTTGAAATGCCAGTCTTCGGTTTGCCGTAACCCCACTTTTTCCAGAGTCATCATAAGTATGAATGATATTCATCTTATGTTCTGACGCGAAATTACTTATGAATTGAGATTGGTTGAATATTGAATACTGCTGATGGTCTGTAGACATTCTCAAATATTGAGCAACATTGACTTCATCCATAACATCCACCTCACCTCAATAAAAAAGATTGTGGTTTCATGGAAAAGCCAAATTTCAAAAAAACCTTCTCCACAATACTTTAATGAACAATCACCTAAGCTAAACTACACCATAAAGCACATAGATTTTCTTGAGCACGATCTCAAAAACGAACACTATTCAACAATCACTTCTGTAGTTCTAAATACCCAACTGTCGCTGAGTGCGGTAAAAACCTTTATTATCATTATGTTATACATTTGAGACATTACTCCTGCCGTCCAACCATATTCTCAAGGAATCTTTTCCCTCGTAATTTAACTCTTGCTTTAGCATCCGCATTAATGTTCGAAGTTTGTAATAATATCCCCAATACGAACTCCTTATCGACATCTTCAACTTTACAGCCCATAGCTTTAGCCACTTCTGCACCCAAAATGATCTTTAAGCGTGTCTCTGCGCTCTTGGATAGAGATTTTTCTTTACTCTTAAGGCGATTCAGACGCATTTGAGCTGATGCTATTTTTTGCTTAATGGTTTTTTCTGATCTCGGCTTTCTACCTTTATCATCCGTATTCATAATTACTTTTCCTTTTAGTTGTCAAAAAGATGGAATACAATTAAAAAAGGAAAAGGTCAAACCATAGGCAGAAGGTTGAATACTTTTTATTCCAGATTAAATAACGCAGCGCGAGATGATTGTTCAAAACAATCACATTGCTGGAACAGGGTTCATCCCTGTTAATGATAGGATTCATCCCGAAAAATGATGTTTTGTTTTTAAAATATGATATCAGTAAGCTCAAAATAAAAACATGCAACACATACGAATGCAGTCACTAACATTAATTACCTGATACTCTCCGCGTTACTTATTTTATTGAATCAATGAAAACAATTTTACCTCTTGCTTTTTGACTCTGATTTCTGGTCTTAACCTGTGAATTGTGCAACACATAAAAGTATTTATAATTTTCACTATTTATCTTAAATTCTGCTTTCCCGCCTTACGGCGGGAGACTAATTTAACTACTTTTGCCCTTACGGGCTTTTTCTAAACACTAGAATCCAATATTATTATCCTACCTCAACCGTTTATCCGATTCCTACCTTTTTTAATTTCACAGTCTGTAAAACTAGAGTTATTATTTAATTATAGAAAAACTTAAAACATTGTCGTTATTTTTAGCTCCTTTAGGAGATATAAAAATAAAGCAATGCCCACCTATACACTGCTACGCAGTGTGTGGGGTCTACCGACGGTTGCCTGCCGCAGGCTAACACCGTTTCCTTCGGAAACAAGGTCAACGTCAACACCAGAGTTTTTCTTGCGAAAAACTAAAACCAGCATAGTCGCATTGGAGATTTATATTTTGGTTTGTTATTTAAAATTATATTGAGGTTCTTTTTATTATATGGCTATTTTTCATCTTGATTTTAAAATTGTGAAACGAAGTGAGGGCAAATCTTCCGTTGCGAAGGCTGCTTATCATGCTCGTACAAGGATAACAGATGAAAGAACAGGCGATACGTATGATTATAGCCGCCGTACCGATTTATACGGACATTTCATATTAGCACCCGTTAATGCTCCTCAACATATTGTAAAAGACTCTACAGCATTGTGGAATGAAGTTGAAAGAGTTGAGCGTCAGAGTAACGGACAAACAGCTCGTTATTTCGATGTTTCCATTCCTGCCGAGTTAAGTAATGATGACAAGAAAAAACTTGTCCTTGAGTATTGTCAGAAAAATTTCGTTGATAAAGGCATGATTGCCGATATCGCTTTCCACGATCTCGATAGTGATAATCCTCATGCTCACGTTATGTTGACGTTAAAAGCCATAGGCCCGGAAGGTTTTGGTAAAAAGGAAAGAAGCTGGAACGACAGAAAAATGTCTGTGTTGTGGCGTGAGTCATGGGCATCTATGGCTAACAGCTATCTCCAAGCCGCAGGTTCATCAGAACGTATTGACCATCGTTCCCTTCAGGCCCAGCATGAAGAGGCATTAGAAAAAGCGGCGGCTGCTCTGGACAATGAAGAACAAGCGCTATGGCTTGCTAAAGCCGCTGAAACAAACCGCCCTGCAATGAAACGTATCCATAGTGCCAGATGGCGCAGTAAAGCTGCTCAAGAGCAAAGAGCCGCAGAACAGGCTGTTCGTGATGCTGCCAAGCAAGAAGCCGTTGAAGTCTACAAAACATTCAGTGAGCTTGATCTTGAAATTGTTGTTGATGTCAGAAGCTTTACGATTACACATCTTGCTGAACCAGAAGAGATTGTATTACCAAAAACAAGCTCTAGTTCTTCTGCCAATGAAATGCAAAGACCTGTACTTGTAGCACCACCTCCTCATACTCGTATGCGAGGTGTTAAATCCTATCGTGATAAATCCAAAGTCAGTAAGGTTGTTGCTGGTAAGAAACCATTGGTCAATATTTCTGATTCTGGAACAAATACTATTCTGAAAACATTCTCCTCTCAACCCCTAAACAGGGCATCCAGAAGCGCCCCTGAACGTGTTAAGAGGACACAGGCTATTCCACGTCAGGATAATATTTTTAAACGCTTCACAACTCTTGTAATTGATTTTTTCAAGCAGAAGTTTGTATGGGCTAAAGCAAACAAATCCCAAATTGATCTTATCAGTGAAGAACATGATAAACGTATTGCTGAAAACTACGTCTTTGACGAGGTATTAGGCCGTCATATCTCTCGCACTGAATATGAGAAAAGAGCCAAGTTTAACCAAGATGACTATAAACCAACACCGGATAAGATCAACCGTTTCCCAAGTCGTCAGAATAGCGAGCACAACAATGCCAATAGGGACATGGGTCTCAATCCGTCGATACATGAAAACAAAAAAAACAATTCACCACAACTGAGACAATCCAGTTATCGTGTTAATAAATAATTTTATTACCCATTAATCGTAATCCGTAATAAATCGATAACAATCCAGTATAATTTACCCGTAACTTCTCAATCAGTTAGTTATTAATTTTACATTTACAGGTTTTATATTCAACATCCAAAATGGCAGAAACACTTTTAGATGTATACCCTAATGGTTTTAACTTTGAATATAACGATCTTAATTTCCTGATATCTTTAACCTTTCTCATTTTCCTGATTGATTTTATTGCCTCCTTTTTATCAACACCAGCTACTAACTGATTAGCTTGTTTTATATACTCTGCATGATTCTTATCACCTTGCTGCTTTAATGTATTTATTAATCCTCTAATTTTAAAATACAACGTAAGGACATCCATAACACTTTCTTTTTCAATCACTTTTTTCTTCAAATTAAAAAGACACACCCTTATATTATCTTTTCTTTTTTGTGTTGGTCTAAGCTCTTTAATTACTTTTACACCATGTACAATTTTAGAATGACCATTCCTCAAAACCCTTGATTTCTTCCTATTTAATCTAACCCCACTTTTGAGCGCCATTGACAATATCATTAATTTTATTTTTGAAATATCTTCATTATTAACTTCAGATTCGAAACTAATAGTTATGTCATCGACATATCTCGTGTAAATTCCACCTAATTTTCTAACTTCCTCACTGAGGAGAGCCTCTTCTTCTAAAAATATTAAGTTGGCAATGTCAGTACTTAACTTAGTCCCTTGAACAAGTGAGCCTTCAAGTGTTGACAGATTCGCTATTAATAACGAAACTTCAGGAGAGAATTCATGTAATATTGAAAAGCTTTAGCTATCAGATCTTCTTTTATAGAAGGAAAGAAATCCTTCATATCTTCTTGAATGATAATTGACTTATTAAGATGGGATTTACAATCATCAATATAGCTGACTCCTTTCCTACCTCCAGTAATATACTCTGGGAGTGATATCTTAGAAAAAATACGCTGTTTAATAAGCTCATGTATCTTTAATAATTCACCAACCACTTTATACGTCGTTCTTTTTTTACCTTTTCTTATTACCGGCACCGTTTTGAAATAATTTTTTTTGTTTTTTAAAAGATAAGTGAGCCTCTCTTCATTTGTTTCCAGCATTTTGAATAGAGACTCTAAATTAGCAAGTGGTTTATTTGAATAATTCCAATTTTTATGCATTAACTAATGTATCCATTATAGTTTTTTTGAGCATATTATTGATGTCAGAAAACTCATCATTTGTCTCTTCACTTTCAGAAAGAAGGATGATTATATTTAGAGGAATATGTAGCGCTAATGATATTCTTTCTAACGCTGTAATAGTAGGATCTCTTTGATTGTTCTCTATACGAGATAGATAAGATTTCGTTAAATCCGTTCTATCTGATAGTTCTTGTAAGGTGAGCTTACGTGCTTCACGGCATAGTTTAATGGTTGAACCAATATCTAACATAGTGCACCTCAGATAATGGGATTGACATGGCTGGCTGCTCGTTCAGAAAATGAAGATGGATACATAACAAATCTCCTTAGTAGGTAGATATTAATTAAAATCAGAATCACCGCTAAGAAGTTTAATTAAAGCAAAGATCTTAGCGATATAAGAAAGATAATCTAAGGCTCTGTGGCCTTTAGAATTCTCCTCGATTCTCTTTTCAAGGGTCAGAATCGCATCATCCAGTTCTTTCAAAGAGCTATTGTCTACAGTGTGTTTGCTCTTTTCACGCACTTGGCGCAAAGTGTCTAAAACATCTTTCATAAAAACCTCTCATTTTAACAACACGATGCAACTTGCATCCCCGCCAAAATGTCTTGTGGATCGTGTTGCACACCGTAGACAAAGCCAGCCAACACCCATCCAACACAACTGATTGGATACCCCGCCATTTCAGCATTAAACAATGCCGTATCGTAGATATACGATTGCAATATACATTTCGCATTAAGTTACGATCACAATGAAGAGGGACATGGGCCACGTCTCGTATTGGAGAAATGGTTGACTGAAAGTTTCACTCAGTCCTTTACCGATCCTAGAGGTTTTTAAAGAGCAAAGACAAACGAGTTCGTTCGTCCATAATTAAATGATAGTCAGTTGTTGCCTGACAGGCAACACACTTATTTATTCTATTTTGAAATATAAAAATTTTTTTTATGCAAAAAAAAACCACATACAGATTCGCAGACATGGTTTCTTTGCATTTACATTAAAGGAGGTTTTACGTCCTTCTTCTGAACACAACATTATCTGAGAAAATGACTTTTCCAGCGACAAATCCAACAACAGCGATTACTGGCAAGCTGATAGTAGCTCCAGCCATACCTGTAGACATGCCAATGAGAAAAGACATGCCAAAAGATAACAGGATGATCACGAAAGCATACCAGCCGGGAAAGGCACCATATAAAACCGTCGCTAAACAGCCTGTACAGACGTGAACCCCACGCTGACTCTCTTTGAAGCAAAATGGGCATTTGATGGTATTATTTTCCATGACGGCTTCCTTAATTAGCTTTCCAGCCGTTGCTGGTTTTAACAAGATTCATGGCACCATCAGCAGGTTCATTCATCCCTTTAACGTTGGCGAACGCTTTTTTGTCAATCCAGCCCGGAACGTCAACCAGCTTCCACGTATACGATACGCGAACAACCTTCTGACCACCGTTACCCGGTTCTCTCCATTCCTTGATCTCGTCAACGGCACGACGACCTACACAAGCGCCATCTGTTGTGCTCCAGACTTTGGCTTTTTTGCCTTCCTCTGTTATCCCTAATACGTTCGAATCATAGCCGCGCTCAAAGACCATCATTCCCTGCTCAACAAATCCATCGAGGATCACTGAATTCGTCCCTGTGCCAGTCTGATCAAATCGTGGTTTGGCAAGACGGATGGGGAAACTGGTGTTGTTATTATCCAGCGAGAAACAGTATTTGTTCTGCCCGATCTTCGCGTTGATCGCTTTCTCGAAATCACCTTTTTCACCACATCCCGCCAGAACTAACACAGCACCTGCCACAAGAAAGACCTTTTTCATTTTCATATCCCATCAGTGATAACAGACTAAGCACTTGTACTGGTACAGACAGAGACAACCCCTGAACAACCTTAAATGGCACCTAACGCTGTTCAAGCTGTAGGTATCGGCAGACCAATACATCATCCTTGGCAAATACTACGTTAAACGTAGTATCGAAAACAAGGGAAAACTACGATTCTCGTAGCTCTTGATGATGAGAGTGTTTATGACCCAGCGAGAATCCCATAGAGATATTTTCTGTAAGCGTTTGAAAGAAGCGCGGTTGGCTGCTGGTTTTTCTCAAAAGAAGTTAGGTATCGCTGCTGGAATCGATGAATTTGTAGCAAGTACTCGCATTAATCGATATGAGAAAGGTGTCCATGAAGCCGATATACAAACAGCTCAAAAATTAGCCGAAACGTTAAATGTGCCATTAGCATATTTTTATGTCGAAAGTGACCAACTTGCCAATATAGTAATGAACTTTGACAAACTTTCTTTAGAAGATATAGAAAATATAATTGATAGAATCAAAAATTATAATAAATAGATATTATATATCGAGTAAAAAATAAAACACATATAAACGTTTGACATTCACCCACTATCATAAATGTTTATTGTCTTCAGAGTGAAGCACATACATAATATTCTATATTTAAATACAAATGCTACTTATTTTTCCTTCATATGAGTTTATGGAAGCCAAAAAATATTGGCTCCCATTAAAAATCACGATAAAATCACCAGCCATACTGTAATTTATCATATAAACAAGCTAGTTTCTTAAAATAACTTGCATATGTTGAGTTATCCGGATTGAGTTTCTCTTCATTTTTGATTAAAAATTCTTTGACTAAATTAAGATCAAGTTTGCTCATTAAAAAAGGGAGATGCATCGCAGCCGCTTCTGGTGTCGAATGTTCAATAATATATTGAGTATCTTTATCTTTAAATTTTTTAACAAAAGTACGGAAATAACCTTTGCACTGATAACTTACTTCACTCCTTAAAACCCATTTATCCAGATTATAACCACATTCTCTATATTGTTCCTCATTTAAAACACCTACTTCTTTAAGATATTTAAATACCGTTATATTTGGTGAGAAACGTCCTGCATTAGGAATAACATCCCTCAATATACTACTAGCATCATAAGAACTATCTTCGTATAAAAGATCATGAAATAGGTTCATATTATTTATTTGTGTATAGCCTAATTTCCCTACTTCGTCTTCTTTTTTACGAGCTTCTGCAACACCAACACCGACAACGAATTCAACGTCATCATGCTTTTCAACTTCGTCTATATCAACTACATAAATTTTTGACTCAGTAGAATTCGATTTAACAACTTCATACAATTGCTCTTTACAGTAGCGGAGTATACGAGCTGGAATTTTTCTCTTGTTAGCTTCTATTGCTTCGTAGATCGGGATTAAATTATCAGTTCTAATTAACGTTATCGGAATTTGTGTTCTTTCTATAGTTGTAAATGTTTCAGATATTGAAGAATCAGTAAGCCCTTCTTCTCTATCGACAAAAATCAAATTATTTCGTAACTGGGAAATATTTTCTTTCCCTATACATATAGAAATAGCTCCAAGCAAGTCAGTAATATTTTTATCTGAAAGTGAATATCCTATAAAAACTACAGGATGTTCAACAAATATCGTTATAAGCTTTGCAGCCAGATAAGGGTTTTTATTATTAAACTCACTATAATCATGATCTGTCAATATAAGACTCTTAGGTTTATGTGCGCTACCATGAATCTTATATATCTCAGCTATTGATTGTGGGTTTGAAAATAATAATTCATTTTGCCCGGTATAAACCTTGTAATCAGGAAATAATTGTTCAAGAAAACAATCCCAATTTGTAGTTATTATTCCATCAACATTTAGCCTTGATAATATTTCAATCTCGTCTTGATGATCGCTATCTTTAATCGAAACATTTAAGGATGAGGAAAGATAATCACAGATTTCATAACGAAGTGCAGATGTATTATCTGTCACTTTTTTACTGTATTTATCACGGCTACTGGCATATTTAGCATCAGACCACCATGTTGCATTAAAGTCTTCAGCAATCAATCGTGCTGCCGTTGGGTAAGTAGAATCACCTGCTGCAAGGTAAAATTCAAACGGTTTACCTGTAATACAATAACTTTCTAAAAGCCCTTTCCAATCTTTAAGCCCTAAGTAGCGTCGAGAAAAACCAGACCCAATAAATAAAAAAGGTCCAGCATTTCTTGTATTGAAGATCTTTATTAAAGCCGCTTTTAAATCATTTGTATCCATATCATCACCTTAACAATAAGGCCAAGAATTTTACATATTACATCTATATTTTATCAAGAAAAATCAAGAAAAACATACAATAGACTACTCTATCTACCAAGATTATAATAAAAGTGTGATGTAGGATTGACTATTGCATAGATATATACCATGCATATAACTGCAGTGCTCTTGCGGAACTGAGTTTATGGCAGAATTACAATTTCTATACACCAACTCATAACTACTCGCCAAAGTTAATCCACACATATCACTCGCAAATCATATGATATATGAGTTGTCATAAAAACCAGATATTGTTAGCGCTTATACGAAAATCAACAGTATTTAAATTTTAGATATAAAAATGTATCTCATGTTATTTTACGATACTTCTATAAGTAGTTTAATCGTATTTTCTTCTATTTGATTAGATTATGAGTCAAGTTAACAAGCATCGTCTTAAAGTTATTGAAAACTTTATCTTCAGCCTCAATGATTTACTATCTATTAAAATGTAATTATTTTCAGCATTATTAATGGATGTTTTTAGTCCAATAACCCCAAGTACCATTTTTCTAATTAATAAATTTCCTCCTAATGACATATAAATCTGACTTACTGGTTATTACTATTCTTTTGAAAATATATTTCAATCTGTGCTGACGCACGGCTATGCCCTGACGCTGACATTTTTCATTTTATTCATCCCCTGTCTGTTAAATAAAAAGAAAAGTACTCGATCATTGTTTGATCACTTTTCCTCATGATGCTGAATTTAGATCCTATGTTTAAACATAGCTTTTACCTTTAGACATATAGAATTTGCTCTTAAACGTATAGGGAAACTTTATTATTGGTAGCAGCACTTCGTGATTGTTCGCAACAATCACTCTGCTGAACAGGGCTTGCCCCTGTTAATGATGGATTTATCCAAAAAAAGATCGCGTCGAAGACGCATACAAAGTAAAAGGCAAATTAATTAATCTCTCACAATAAAAGCAGCAGTTCGTGATTGTATGAAACAATCACACCGCTGAAATAACATAATAAGAAAAATAAGACAGATAACATCACTCGTGCCATTTTCATAAGGCACTAATAAACTTCATAGTAAAACGTTTCTGAACATAACAATTAAGAAAAGTTTTAATGCCACTCATTTTCATTAATTAAAACCTCCAGCGTCATTCATAAAACGGCAGGTGCCATTCAATAGGCACACATTCCCTTTTACTATATTAAACTTATTACTATATTACAGCCGTTATTTCTCATATAAAACAATAGATTACAGAAAAAAGGTTATAGGTTCCTATAACTATGGTTATCGATATCTATAACTCGGGTTATAGTTTCCTATAACCATGGTTAGCAAAAACTATAACCATAGTTCCGTATTGAAACTATTATTTAATATCTGGCGGACATTCCACTCTCAGCAAACTTATTCCAACCAGAAAGTAATAAGCGTTTTATTCATCATACCCTATGGATTGCCCTCCACTATTTTAAAACTTTTTCCATTTATTTTTGACTTTGTTATTGACGGTAGTGTTTAATCTGTTATGTATTAATAAAAACAACAATAAAAGGAAAATACAATGACACAGATAGATTTTAAATCCCTTAACGACTTATCTCCTTTTGAACTAAAGCAATATATTGACGAACACCATTTCACCTCTGTACAGAAAGTACAGATATTCGAACATTATTACAGCATACATAAAAATATTACCAATATCTATTCAAGAAAAGAAAACATTAAATCTATCAAAAAGGATGTTGATTATGTCCATATGTTCACAAAAAACTTTCAGCAACTCGCAGAACTTGATATTTCAAAGAATGAACTGAAAGTTATCGCAAGGATCTTAAATATCATGGAGTTTGGAAACTGCTTTCATATCTCACAAGCAAAGTTATGCCGCGATTTAGACATTAAAAAATCAAATATGTCTCTTGTTTTTAAAAAGCTCAAAAAGAAAGGGATCATTATTGATAAAGATGGTGATCTATTTATGAACTCCAACATATTTCTTAAGGGACAAGCGCATTCTATCAATGCCAAACAACGCCCTAATGTCAAAAAGGCGCAGGGATTTGTTGTTGATGAAAAAGAACGATTTGAAAACGTTTATACTTTTCGAACAGAGACTGATGAAAGTAATAAGATGGACAATAATAGTAAACCGTCCACCGACAATGAGGATTTGAAACTACAGTCCCCTGAGGAGATGCCCGAATGTCTTTTTGAAGATATAGAGTAATCGATATTTTACAAAAAATATTATATTAAATATTTCTCTTTAATTTGACACTTACACTACACCTCGTAATATAAATACACCCACTATTTTATAACGAGGTTTTATATGAGAAAAGTAAAAACAGACAACAGTGATTTAATCCAGTTTTTAGAGACAGTCAAAAAACTAAAAAACCATATTACGATTGAAGAATACAGAAATGAATATCGTAGACTACGCTCTGATGATATTCCGTGGAGTAAATTTCAGAAATTTAAGTCTGAACATACTGAACTTCGCAGGCTGGATAAAAAGAGAGAATCTCTTATTGAATGTTTTATTGATGAATTAAATCCTATCAGTAGTTCAAAAGCTAACACATCAGCGAAATCTTTAGGTAACTTTGACCTATTTAACGAGCGTGCATTATATCGTAAAGCACTTTCAGAAAAAAGTGATGAAGAAATAGTAGCCTTAGTCATAAAACAACGTACAGAGGCCGCTGTTGAGTTCCAGCGCTCAATTGAACAAAGTCTTGAGCAACTATCTCACATCTCGTCAGAGTTCGAGCCATCAAGCCAAAAGCGCAGGAAGATGTCTCTTTAAAAACTGGCCTATGTTATTTAGTGTAAAATGAGATTTATTGTATTGCTTAAGCGATAATATTTACTATATTATTTACTGACAGTTATGCTTTTGGCTGTTCAAAAATATTATATACATTGACCTCATTAATCACCCCTATTAAAACACCGGATAACATACTATGAGTGAAGCTCTCAAGGCACTGAACAATATTCGTACACTTCGCGCACATGCTCGTGAAACAGATCTGGCAACTTTGGAAGAGATGCTGGAAAAACTCTCTGCTGTCGTTGAAGATCGCCGTGAGGAAGAAAGTTCCGTCCGTAAAGAACAAGAAGAACGTCAGGCTAAGCTGCAAGCCTTCCGTCAGAAACTGTTAGAAGATGGTATTGATCCAGCGGAACTTCTTGCTGCTGTTAGCTCATCTCAACCTAAAACCAAATCGGCTCGTGCCCCTCGTCCAGCTAAATACAAATATACCGATGAAAACGGCAACGAGCAGACTTGGACAGGTCAGGGCCGTACTCCTAAAGCGATCGCTGCTGCTATTGAAGCAGGTAAAAAACTGGAAGACTTTGCCATCTAATATCTGATGTATACGATCCGAGGTTGCCTGTTCTCACTATGTCAGCCTCGTTACAAAATAATTTTATTTTATACATATTGACCTATTAATATTCTTTCAAATCTTATTATGGACATACCTTTTTATGTAGGTTGTTGTCAAGCAATAGTGCCTCGATATTTCTGTATAGTTAACTAGATAAAAACAAATCAACTTAATTAAAACGTATTTCAAATACTTTATAGGTTAGATCAGGTCAAAGAACTCCTTAATACTAACATCCTCATTATTTACTTTATTAATGGCCTCACAATATACTTCGTTATGAATCTTCTGAATGTTTTTGATAAACACTTCACCTATTTTGTCTTCAATCCCTAATTGTATTATCACCTTCATAAATGAAATTTTTACTATTTTCTGATCTTGACTGGTTACAACATCTTTAAAATTCGCACTTGACAAGGATTCATCTATTAATACTTCAAACACAGGTGTATATAAATCATTATTGCCACTGATATCTAATAATTGCATCCAGCCACTAACCCCTGATAATGAACTAAACCCCATTATATCTCTTTCATTATTGTCATTAAATAAATGAATGTAGGTATCGGAGAAAAACGTACGTAATAAATCCTTGTATTCCAATGGGGTCAAAGCATTCCATTTTGAAACACCAAAATATTCACATAGTGGGATTATTAAGAATTTTGCACAATCTATGACATCAATTTCTTTAAGGAATACTATAACATTAGAAAAACGTAATTCATTTTTTTTAATATCTTCAACAAGAAAACTATAAAATGTATTTTTCTGATCTGATGATATATTTTTGATGAATTCTGCTGCATGATATTCTTGGATCGATTTATGAATAAAGATATATTTATTAAATCCTTCCCGCTGAATCAAACAAGTTACATTAATAAAATCCTGAGCTAATGACTCCGCTTTGCATTCACCAAATCGTCCCTTTAACTTCATTGATTTTTCTGTATATTCATTTAGTGACTGCTCTGTAAATTCGTGATTATTCGTATAAATTGAGTAAAAACATAATGTACAGAAACAGTCATATGCTTCATTATGGCTTAAAGAGGAAGATTTTTCGCGGTCAAAGTTTTTAACTTTGTCATGGCGAAGATATAATGTCATAAACAGATTAGAATAAAATTCCACTGTATTATTTGGGATAATATCCATGAATGGATAACAGACATGAAAAAGCGTTACCAGAATAGGTGAAGTCATCACAGAAACAAGATTTTTGTTATTTTTAATTGTATCTTTTATTTTCGGCAACTGTTCTTTGTCTATAACGCCATTGTTAGTATTGAGTTTTTCTATAATTGCCAGTATGTCTTTTTCTTTAAGTTTTTCGACTTTATAATTAACAATTGATGGTTCATTGCAAACAGTTGTACCCGGTCTCGACGTAACTATTACTTGCAATGCATATTTTACGTTCAACATCAATATCTCACTTAGTAAAATATCTTTTTGCTTTGAGTTGACCTCATCAAATCCATCTAACATTAAAGATATTTTATTACTAAACAACAATTCATCAATTGCTTGGGGCGTCGGATGCAGTCCAAGATTGATTAATGTATTTTCAAGAGATTTAATGATCCCATCATTTCCAGTTCTACGTAATTCAATAAAAAATGGTATTTTTGTTCCATTCTTTATTTGTTCTATGAACAGTTTTCTTAAAATAGTACTTTTCCCTTGCCCTGCTATTCCTATGATATTAGTAATATGTTGATTTTCTATATAGAAGCCGTCATTGACTTTATGTTCAGTTGCACCGGGAGATAAAGATGTGATACCTAATGGATGATATAAATTAGTCAGTAGAATATCATAATCAGCACTATGGATCGTTCTTAGTCGGACCACTCTTGCTACATGTTTCTCAAGATAGTTCAGGTATACATCTGAACCAGTCAACTCTCTAACAAGTTGCTTCCCACTTAAATTTTTTTTATCCCATGCAGATACCACACGAGTGAAAAGCTCTTTGACAGAAAGTGCTATCCCTGCTTTTGCTAATTCCTGATATATAAAATCCATCATAAGTTCCACTAAGTACTCATACTATGGATTATGCACAAAAAAAATATGAAGATCAATAAGTTATGATCACATGACGTGTTATCATCATTTACGCTAACTCTTTGAAAAATAATGTTTTCTCTCACAGATAAATAGGCTGCTACATCCGCGGAAATCTTCATAACTGACCAAACGAAACCGCGTTTAAAGACTCTATGTTTTCTTCAGGAATGCTCATTCTCTTGATAACCAGATGTTAACACCCACTATTACCGTATGGGGGTTGCAGATGCACGAGACAACTGTTTCCCCCCATATCAGCAGATTTCTGAATACATAAATGCCACATGTTATTGCGTTTGGTCGTAATACTACATTCTAAAAAAATTTTGTTTGAACACTTATCAGTCAATGAGACCTTCTGGCGAAACCCCGTCACACGCCATTTTCTCAAGCAATCTTTGTGCTCTTTTCATTTTCAACTTACGTGCTTTTTTCTCACCAATCCCCTGATAGTATTCTTCCCGGCGCTCTGCAACGACTTGACGGAACTTCTTCAAAAGCTGTTCCAGTGTTTTAATGTCAGTGGTTGCGGCTTCTGCTTGAATTTTTTTATACATATACATCACATGAAATTCATCAATCATTTTTGGCTCCTTTGATAAAGTATTTTTTATCATCTACTATTTTTGTGATCAGCCCCATGAAGGGGCAGATATACGTCAGCGCATGTCAGCACAGGGATTCCGCCAGAACAGTGTAATGCATTTTAGCTAATGCCTGCTTAACCTCTTTAAAATCCACTTCAGCCAGTTTTCCAGCAGCGTTCTTTTTCCATGCTTTTTTAAGAAGATGTTTCTCAGCATTTCTCATCGCCAGATCGATTAGCCTACAGACAATCTCATGATCCATTACATGCGTTATAATCATATTACTGGTCGTTTTATCCTTTGAGTTAAAAAGCTCCGCATAGATATGCAACGACACAACATAAAAAATTTCAGTAGATTTATTCTTAAATGTATTCATTTTTATTTCCTCTTTAGTTTCATATTAAAATAGTCAAATGTTTATAACACTATCAGCGGTATACACACTTATAGATAATCCAAAGCTGACGAAGATGCTGTTTTACTTTCACATAGTTAACACTCCCGGAGATCCATTCTGCTTTTTGTTCACCTTCAGCCCCATAAAAAAAGACCTTTGTTTTCTCGATAATATTTTCAATCACTTCATCCATATCCTCCTTATTTTTCAGCAAATGGTAGAAATGCACAGACTGATTTTGCAGTCGTTTATTCATATAATGGTTATACAAACATTCAGCTTCACTAATAAACTGCTCTGTCGTATTAAGTTCTATTTTCATATATCGCCCTTTTATTGTTTAAGATAATAAGAGTCCCTGAGCGAAAAACATCTATTCGCCCGGAAACGGTATTTATTTTTTATGCTGCGTTCTGACGTGAGTTTCGAATAGTAGTTTCAATCCATTCATCTATCTCACTCTCGACAAAAGCTACGCACCTTGGACCTATTTTTACCCTGTCTGGAAAGTTCCCTTCCTTAATACGCTCATATAAGGTAGTGCGACTGAATCCTACCCGATTAAGCACTTCAGGCACCCGAATAAATCGTTTAATGTTATTTTTCATTGTCTATCCTCTGTTATTGCGACGAGAACAATAATAGCGAATTTGCTTATGAAATTTTAGGGACGCTCAAAGAATAGTTTTATGAAAAAATCGAAGGGAGGTGAACGGAAAGAGGTTCGTTAAGGCTGGATGCGATCACGTTCGCTCACGGCGAACGTAACCCTTTTTACTTGGCGGATTTTTTCTTCTTCTTATCATCCTCAACATGCTTATCAACAGGTGTGTCTTTTAAGTGATTGTTTTGCATGATGTAATCTTCAAGCGATTTTAGATAGCTTGCATCCGTCAGAAAAGCCATTGCCAGCGGGTAGTCCGTTGCCTTTAGCATTCCTTCGTCACGATCGTTGTCGCTGTCTTCGTGAAGCAGCGAAGAAATCAGTGAAAGCGGGATTTTGACGCCATTGTCCTCACCCCAGAAAATCAGGTCCATCATCGGAATAAGACGATATTCAATAATTTTTCTGAACGTGCTTTTACCGAAACGATACTCCCGTTCCGCAGGAGGTTTCATCTTTAGCTGTCTCTTCCATTGGGGGAGCAGCACTTTCAGATGTTCAATGATTTCTTCAGTTGATGCCTCTTCCAGATGAATATCGACCGTAATACGGGCAAGGTTTTTCAGCGATGTTTCTTTTAGATACTCGGACAGAAATTCGGATTCGCTTAACGAGGAAAGCTCAGGAGTGGCTTCGGTTAATGCCAGCGTTTTCGCATAAAATTGCGCGTGGCTTCGTGTCGTAGGATTTACCGCGTAGGTTCTGGCAAGCTCATGTCCAAGGGTGGCACTATCACCACTGAAAAAGATTTCGCCTCGCAAAATTTTATAGCGGTAGTCATCCAGCAAAAGTCTGTTCAGGGTCGGTATGGTATTCCGGCTCAACAACATCCTGTAGGCCAAGATACGCCGCTCAATCTCCACATAAAACTGTTGAAGGCTTAGCTTCTCTATCGCCTCATAGCGTTCAACATCAAACCACGCTTCCAGTGCTTTCCTGATTTCACTTCTTTTCATCCATCCTCCTGCAATCCATTACGCTCTTTTTAGCTGTTTTAACCGACAGAACAATCGGTTGTCCAGTAAACCATTAGCGCAACACGTTTGGGCTACAGGCATGTAGCTTGACCTGCTCAAAGTATGTTAGAGGACTTAACGCTGAGAGGATTGTTCCCTGATTTCTTCACAGAGCACGGTTCGAAATGGATTTGCCCTCATCCGAAAGATGAGTATCTGAAAGGATTTTTAGTGAGAAAGGACGGATTTTAGATGTAAAAAAAGCCCGTATAAACGGGCTTTTTTTGTACCACTTTATGCACCATAAAATCAAAACTATACTTTAAGTTGTTGATTTTATTACAAATTTGGCGGAAGCGTAGAGATTCGAACTCTAGAACCCTTTCGGGTCGCCGGTTTTCAAGACCGGAGAAATATTATTTTAAATCAATGGAATAGCGAAAATCACTGGTATATTAAGACATTATCACACCCATATTTTTCAGTAAGTTATCCACTTCTCCATAGATAGTATACCAACACTTTCTGTTTACTCTTTGTCATTTTCGGGGCTCAATACTGCGCGTTTTGGCCCAAAACCTGCCCCAAAATACCCGGTATTGAAGGCTATCCAAGACTAACCCTTCCCGGTAACCCCTGCAGACGGTTACTGGGTGATAGCATGCCATTTAATGACATTATTTGTTGTATCTTAGAACTGATCTGACACTCTTAAGTCACAGAGCCAAACATAATCTGAGAGTCCGCGCTGTACCAAAAGCAGACGCTGGTAATTTGTGCCTAATATACTTCACTTAACGTATATCCCAACTTTGATACAGATTATGCAAATTAAATGCCCCAAGAAGTGGCAGGCTGAGTAACTAAATCCCCCTTAGAATATAGGATGATTTGGATCGGCACTCATTACACCATGCGTTCCGATTAACGCCGCATAGCCAGTTGAACTTTGCTACTATGTGAGAGGTAGTACCTTCTATCCATTGCGGATTTAATTAATGGAATAAAAGATTATGAGTGAAAATGATACAATCCCAAAGAAGTCTACAAGCCAGATTAACAAAGCGGTATTCTATACATCTGCTTTGCTAATTTTCCTTCTTGTTGCCTTTGCCGCCGTATTCCCGGATGTCGCCGACAAAAATTTTAAACTACTACAGCAACAAATCTTCACGAACGCCAGCTGGTTTTACATCCTTGCTGTGGCCCTGATTTTACTGAGTGTCACGTTCCTTGGACTCTCACGCTACGGTGATATCAAGCTGGGTCCTGACCATGCGCAGCCTGATTTCAGCTACCACTCATGGTTTGCGATGCTTTTTTCGGCAGGGATGGGGATCGGCCTGATGTTCTTTGGGGTTGCCGAACCTGTAATGCATTATCTTTCGCCACCCGTCGGCACCCCAGAAACTGTTGCGGCAGCCAAGGAAGCAATGCGTCTGACCTTCTTCCACTGGGGACTGCACGCATGGGCAATTTATGCCATTGT